>Ga0208894_1001461_pt1 | contig 13983 bp, 17 predicted proteins | sample ETNtaG_12_FD_185752 | JGI IMG/M metagenome (GOLD analysis project Ga0208894, IMG submission 185752) | Marine microbial and viral communities from oxygen minimum zone, Eastern Pacific Ocean - ETNP201306SV49 (SPAdes) (version 2) | ecosystem: Environmental > Aquatic > Marine > Oceanic ... | reverse complement strand
ATTATCAAAGATTGCTAGATTATATTAAACCAGATTTTGTCCACGTACTAATAAATGGAAAAATAATCAAATCAGGCGGACCTGAATTAGCTTTAGAATTGGAAAAGAAAGGATATGAAAATTTTAGTTAAATGGAAAAACAATTAAAAATAGATTTTGAAAAAATTATAAAAAATTCGAAATTTTCAAAGAAAGATATAGAACATAAGGAAAATAATTTAAATAAATTTATAGAGAGTGGTTTTCCTAATAGGAAACTTGAAAATTGGAAATTTTCAGACATCAGCCAAATTATAAAAAAAAATATTGGTGATTTAAGTTTTTACAATGATTATTCATCGTCAAATAAAGTCGACTCTTCAGTTTTTGTTGATGGACTAGATCACAATAAGATTGTTTTTATAAACGGAAAAATTGAAAAAATAGATTTTAAATATGAAGAAAAAGATAATATCGAGATATTGGATGATTTTGAATTAAAAGATAACTCAAGCAATGTAAACTCTCTTACAAGCCTAAACAATGCTTTTAAAAATAAACATTGTAAGATTATTATTAATGAAAATTACTCTTTAAAAAAACCTTTAATAATCTATCACACAACTAACAATCAAATTAAGTCTAAAAATATTAATTTAAGATTAGATTTTTTATTAAAAAAAAATAGCTCTATAAGCCTTATTGATATATTTAATGATACATCTAAAAAAAATTTTATAAATATATTTTGCAATTTTGAATTACATCAAGACTCAATTTTAAAAAATTATAAAATAGATAAATTAGAAAATAACAATATTAAGTACTGTTATAATAATATAGAGCAAGACACTAACAGTATTTCAGAAACATTTATTTTATCTTCAGGTTCCAAATTTATAAAAAATGAAATTAATTGTAATTTAAATGGAAAATATTCATCTGCTTTTATAAATGGAATTTTTTCTCTTAAAGATCAAAATCATCATGAAATTAGATCAAATATTAATCATCTCATAGATAACACAAAAAGTTATCAATTGATCAAAAGTGTACTAGAGAACGAGTCAAAATCCGTTTATCAAGGGAAAATATTTGTAAACTCAAAAGCACAAAAGACTGATGGATATCAATTAAGTAAAGCAATACTTTTAAGTGATACTTCAGAATTCAATGCTAAACCGGAATTAGAAATATACGCAGATGATGTGAAATGTTCTCATGGATCGGCATCAGGAAGTTTAAATGAAGATTCAATATTTTATTTAATGTCAAGAGGTCTTAATTATAAAGAGGCAAAAGAACTTTTAATAAATGGGTTTTTATTAGATGTTGTTGAAAAAATTACTCACAATGAAATTAAAAACTTAATTAAAAACATGATTGGATTAAAAGAATGAATGTTAGTGATACAAAAAAAGAATTTCCAATTTTTGATAATAAAGTTCATAATAACGATCTTATATATTTAGATAGTGCAAATTCGTCCCAGAAACCTAGAGTTGTTATAGATAGAATATATGATTTTTACACAAAAGAATTTTCTAACGTTGGAAGAAGTGTTCACTACTTAGCAATTGCTGCAACTAATCTATATGAAAATACTAGAGTATCTGTTCAAAAATATATCAATGCATTTGATAAAAATGAAATTGTTTTTACCAAAGGTGCTACCGAGGCAATAAATCTTGTTGCTAACACTTTTGGACAAAAATATTTGGAAGAAGGAGATGAGGTTTTATTAACCGAACTAGAGCATCATTCAAATTATGTCCCATGGCATTTTTTAAGAAAATCAAAAAATATTAAAATAGAATTTGCAGAAATAAATAATGACGGTGATATAACTTTAGATTCAATTGAAAGAAAAATTACAAACAAAACAAAAATTATATGCGTTACTCATCTTTCAAATGTTACTGGAGCAATCCTTCCTATTAAAGATATAGCGAAATTGGCACATTCAAAAGGAATTCCAATTCTTATTGACGGATGTCAAGGTGCCCCACATTTAAAATTAGATATGCAGGATCTAGATTGTGATTTTTATGCGATATCTGGACATAAAATGTATGGACCCACAGGAATTGGAATATTATATGCTAAAAAAAAATGGCTTGATGAACTCCCACCATATCAAGGTGGCGGAGGAATGATAAAAGAAGTTAATAAGAATGTTATTTCTTATGGAGATTTACCTAATAAATACGAAGCTGGAACTATGGCAACAGCACAAGTAATAGCTTTTAATGAGTCTATAAAGTTTTTAGAAAAAATTGGAATTGATAATATTGAAAAACATGAAAAAGAATTATTGAATTATGCTACAGAAATATTGGGCAATAATAATTCAATTAATATAGTGGGTAATCCAAAAAATAAAGGTGGAGTAATATCTTTTACAATTGAAGGTGTTCATCCACATGATATAGCAACTATATTAGATGAGGACGGAGTAGCAATTAGAGCCGGACATCATTGTTGCCAGATACTCCATCAAAAACTTGGATTGCCAGCAACAGCTAGAGTATCTTTTGGTGTATATAATACCAAAGAAGACATTGATCAATTAGATAAATCAATAGAGAAATGCAAAAATATTTTTAATTTAAAATGAATTTAAAAGAATTATACCAAGAAATAATTTTAGACCATGGTAAGAATCCAAGGAACCTAAGAAAAACAGATAATTTTAATAAAGATGCAAAGGGCTACAATCCCCTATGCGGAGATAAAGTGCATGTATATTTAAAATTAAATGAAAATAAAAAAGTTGAAGACATTTCTTTTGAAGGAAGTGGTTGCGCTATATCAATGGCATCTGCATCTATAATGACAGATCTTGTGAGAGGAAAAGAAGAAATAGAAGTAAAAGAAATTGTTAGTGATTTTTTAGATATGATTAAAGAAAAAAATGAATTGAGTAATAAAATTTTAAAAGACGATGAAAAAACTAAATTAATGTGTTTATCTGGAGTAAAAAAATATCCAATGAGAGTTAAATGTGCCACTTTATCTTGGCACACATTAACTTCGGCTTTAGAAAATTCACAAATAACTATTAATACTGAAAATTAATTTTATGGATTTAAAAGAAAAAGTAATTGCAGAAATAAAAAAAATTTATGACCCTGAAATTCCTGTAAATATTTATGAATTAGGTTTGATCTATGATGTTTCTGTAAAAAATAAGAATGTTAAAGTTAAGATGACACTAACCACTCCCAACTGTCCAGTTGCAGAAAGTTTGCCGAAAGAAGTTAAAGATAGTATAATGGAAATTAAAGGGATAGGAAAAGTTGATCTTGATTTAGTTTGGGAACCACAGTGGGACAAATCAATGATGTCGGAAGCTGCAAAATTAGAATTAAATTTATGACAAAACAAATTATTTCACTAAGTGAAAATGCTGCAAAAAGAATAAAAGAAATTATGTCTGTAGCAGAAAAAAACTCTGTAGGTGTTAGAGTGGGAGTTAAATCTGGTGGATGCGCAGGAATGTCATATATTATGGAATATACAAAGAAAATAAATCCTAATGATGAAGTAATAAAAGATAAAGGAGTGAAGGTTTTTATAGATTCGGCTGCAGTAATGTACCTTTTAGGCACTGAAATGGACTATAAAAAAAGTAATTTTTCATCATCATTTATATTCAATAATCCTAATGAAACTGAAAGATGTGGATGTGGAGAATCTTTTAAGGTATAATAACGATTATGAGAGATACTAAACATTTAGAAAAACACTCAAATAAACTTGCAGAAAGCAAAAAAGAAAAAAACCTTTTTAGATCTCAACGTAAAGCAGTAGAAGCTGGTGCGCATGGCACTTTGGAATATACTATTAAAAAAGGTTCTAACAAAAACAAAATAGCTGACAATAAAATTTTAAAAAGTAAAAAATAATTTTAAGAACTATAATACATTTCAAACTCCATTGGGTGAGGAGTATGTTCAAGATTGTAAATTTCTTCAAATTTTAATGCTATAAAAGCATCAATTTGATCATCAGAAAATACACCACCTTGTTTTAAAAAACCTCTATCTCTGTCCAAGCTTTCCATTGCTTCTCTTAATGAGCCACAAACTGTAGGAATGTTTTTTACTTTATGTTCTGGTAATGCATATAAATCTTCGTCAAGAGGTTTACCTGGGTTAATTTTATTTTTAATTCCATCTAATCCTGCCATTAGCATTGCTGAAAAAGTTAAATAAGGATTCCCTGCGGCATCAGGAAATCTGATTTCACATCTTGCGCCATTTTTACTTAATGTTATTGGAATTCTACACGAAGCAGATCTGTTTCTTGCTGAGTAAGCTAATAGAACTGGAGCTTCAAAACCAGGAATTAATCTTTTGTAACTATTAGTAGTTGCATTTGAAAATGCATTTATAGCTTTTGCATGTTTTAGTATTCCACCAATGTAATGCAGAGCAGTATCAGATAAACCTGCATATTTATTTCCAGAAAAAACAGGTTTTTTATTTTTCCAAATTGATTGATGAATATGCATTCCTGATCCATTGTCTCCTTTAACAGGTTTTGGCATAAAAGTTGCAGTTTTACCAAACGAATGAGAAACCATATGTACCACATACTTATAAAGTTGCACGTTATCTGCTTGAGTTACCAAAGTATTAAACAGCATACCAAGTTCATGTTGACTAGGAGCTACTTCATGATGGTGTTTTTCAACAGTGATACCAACATCTCTTAAACCTTTTAAATATTCTCCCCGCATATCTTGTGCACTATCAACAGGTGGAACCGGAAAATAACCACCCTTAATACCAGGTCTATGACCCATGTTTCCATTTTCATATTTTTTTCCTGTGTTGTAGGGACCTTCGATGCTATCAATTTTAAAACTTGTTTCGTTCATATCATTTTTATAATGAACATCATCAAATACAAAAAATTCAGGCTCAGGTCCAAAATAAGCTTTATCACCAACACCAGTAGATTTTAAATAAGCTTCAGCCTTTTTAGCAATTCCTCTTGGATCTCTTTCATAAGAATTTCTTTTAACTGCATCGTGAATATCACAGAATAGAACAAGGGTATTATGCGAAGTAAAAGGATCAACAACTTTTCTACTTAAATCAGGTTTTAAAATCATATCTGACTCATTGATAGCTTTCCAGCCCGCAATAGAAGATCCATCGAAAAACACACCTTCATTTAACATTTTTTCATCAACTATTGTCGAGTCCATAGTTAAATGCTGCAGTTTTCCTCTTGGATCAGTAAATCTAAGATCAACGTATTCGATCTCCTTATCTTTCATTAATTTTAAAACTTGTGTAGAGCTCATATTTCTTTCCTATTAAATTTTGTTAGTTTCTAATATCAAAAAATTATAGATTAATATTGTTTATTATTAATATATCACCTATGCATTTCTTACATATATAAATGGGAATTAATAAGAAATTATGAATTCATAATTTATTACAATTATTGGTTGAATGGAAAATTTATTTGAAAAAGAATCAGTAAAAAGAGTTATTAAAATTCTAAATGAATTTGATACAAATTTGAAAGTAGAAGTTTTAACTAGTTCAGCCAGAACAGCAAATGATGCCGCCCTATCTCTAAATTGTGAGGTTGGGGCAATAGTTAAGAGTTTATTGTTAAGAACTGATAATGACTTTATTTTATGTTTAGTATCGGGCGACAAACGTTGTTCACTCAATAAGATTAAAAAAATTATAAATATAAAAGATGTTTCCATGGCAGATGCCGAACAAGTTAGAAGTCAAACAGGTTTTTCGATCGGCGGCGTTTCTCCTGTAGCTCATTTAAAAAAAATTAAAATTCTAGTAGATTCATCTTTGTCAAGGTTTGAAAATGTTTATGCTGCAGCAGGACATCCGCATTCAATTTTTAAAATTACTTATAAACAATTGGTTAAGCTTACGAATGGAAAAGAAGAGGATATAGTTTAAATGAGAGAGCCAAAATTATTAGATTATTTTCTTTTAACAATTTTAGCTTTGATATGGTCCTCAGCATTTTTTAACATTAAAATAGCGACCTATTCTTATGGACCAGTAACAATTGCTTTTTTAAGAATTTTTTTTGGAACCATTCCTGTGGTTGCCTTATGTTTATTTAAAAAAATAAAAATTGAGGCGTTTTCAAAAGACTGGTACTGGTTTGCCTCAATAGGACTGATAAATTTAGTTATTCCATTTTTTCTAATTGCATATGGAGTGCAAAAAGTTCAAAGTAATCTTGCCGCAATTTTAATGGCAAGTACACCATTGAGTGCAACACTATTAGCTCATTTTTTTACAGAAAATGAAAAAATTAACTTTACAAAAGTTTTAGGTGTTCTAATTGGTTTTTCTGGAATCGTTTTTTTATTTTCTGATAATGTTTTAATTAATGAGAAAAATTTTCTTTATGCAATTTTAATATTAATGGGATCAACTTTTTATGTTATTGGCGGATTGCTAACAATAAAGATAAGTAATAAAAAAAACGAAAATGTAACAGCTTCTATACTTATATGGGCAACGATATTTTTATTTCCTATTACTGCTTATGTTGAACAACCTTGGAATTTAAACCCAAGTACAGAATCAACAATATCCGTTATTTATCTTGGTGTAGTTGCAACAGGCCTTGCATGGTTGCTTAGATTTAAAATTTTAAAAAATAATGGATTAGTTTTTCAAGCTCAAGTAGCCTACCTAATTCCAATATTTGGGGTAATTTTAGGATACGTATTTTTAAAAGAATTAATTACTTCAAAAGTTTTAATAGCTCTTATTGCGGTTATAATTGGAATTTATCTAGTAAAAAAATCAAACAAAGCTAATATTTCTTCAGGATAGATGTTGTTATGGTTAAACTTATTTCAAAAGAGGAAATAGAGAAATACAATGAAGATGGAGTTATTTTTTTAAAGAACAAATTCGATATCAAATGGATAGAAAATTTAAAAAAAGGAATTGAATATGATATCAAAAATCCAAGTCCTAGATTCAAATCTCACACTATAAAATCAAATGTTCCGGCTTATTTAGAAGATTATTGGACTTGGGATTTGGTTCCTGAATTTAAAGATTTTGTTTTTAACTCACCATATGCAGAAATTGCATCTGAACTAATGTCTGCAAAAAAAATCAATCTTGTTATGGACAATTGGTTTTTAAGAGAAGCTGGCTCTAAATCATCAACCCCTTTTCATCATGATATAAGTTATTTTGATATGGAAGGAACTATGTGCGTGCTTTGGTTACCCTTAGAAGCTACTAGAAAAGATGAAGGTATAGCTTGGGTAAAAAGCTCTCATTTATGGGATAAACTTTTTTTAAGAGTTCTTTTTAAAGACGGACATAAAGTTGAAGGAAACGAATGTACAATTGACGGAAAAAAATATGAACTTCCTCCAGATGTTTTAGGAAACAAAGATAAATATGAATTTTTACAATGGGATTTCGAATTAGGAGATGCTGTTATATTTGATATGAGAAGTCTTCACGGTACACTTAGTTCTTCAATTCCTCAGAAAACTTTAAGTCGTTATACCTTAAGAGTTGCAAAAGAAGATGCAAAAATTAGTTATGTTGGAGATTGGACAAGCTATAATTATAGGAAAGCAATGCAAGAAGCTGGTTATAAAGATGGAGATAAATTAGGTGGTAAAATGTTTCCAATTTTATATGAAGCAAGTTAAATTTCTAATTTATTTTTAACCAGCTGTAAACACTCTATCAGCCTCAGGATCATTATTTGAGTAAGATAATTTTGATATTTCATTCCAAAATTCATCAGGGATTTTGGAATTAGCCCAAGTTAAGTTTTTTTCAATACTCTCTACACTCGTCACACCACATATTGTTGAAGTAATTCTTTTATCTTTCAAAGAAAATTGAAGTGCAGCTGCACCCAATTCAACATTATGTTTTTTGCAAACTTTTTCAAACTCACGCGCTGGAGTTAATTTTTCTTCAGTTGCATCTTGATAAGTAATTTTTTTAAAATTGTCAGGGCCTTTAGCCAAAACTCCACCTGCGTAAGGTGCAGCATTAAAAATTGCAATATTTTTACTAGAAGCATAATCATACATCTCATTAGCCTCTCTATTTATTAATGTAAATCGGTTATGATTTATCATTACGTCAAAATTCCAGTCTTTCAATAAAGGGAACATTATATCTATTTTTCCCATTGCTATTCCTACTGCTTTAGCCAAACCCTCTTCTTTAATTTTAAACAATTCATCCATTGCGCCATCTTTTTTGGTGATATCAGACAAGTCTTTTGCGTATTCAGGATCATGTAAAAATAAAATATCAACAGAATCTACATTTAAAGTTTTTAAACTTTCTTCAAAAGATTCTCTTGCTCGATTTTTATCAAGGATTAAAGTATCCATATTTCTGTCCAGTTTGGTAGATAGAAGAAAATCTTTTGGCCACCCTCCATTTTCTTTAATAGCATTACCAATTCTTTTTTCACTTTCACCCATAGCGTAATTCCTTGATGTATCAAGCATATTAACAGGGCCTTGAAAAAATCTATTTAAAGTTTTTTGAGCTCTATCTTCTGGCACTTCATAGCCATATGTGTCAGGCATGCTTCCCAAAGAGGAGGTGCCAAAACTTAACTCAGTTACTTCTAAACCTGTATCTTTAATTTTGTTTTTTTTCATAATTTAAATTTTTAAATGATTATTCACCCAAAATACTATCGTCTAATATTTTAGTGTCATAAGCTGAGTAAGAGTGCCATCCAGCAACAGTTTGATCAAAATCAACAATACTTCCGGTCATAATACCCGACTCTTCGGAACATAAAAAAGCTAATATTTTTGCAACATCTAATGGTTTATTTAATCTTTTAAAGGGTACTTTATCTTCAGTTTTCTCTAACCAATCATCATCAGCATTATGGAATTGTTTTTGAATAACTGTTTCTGCTGGAGTATCAGTCCAACCTAAGTTTACTCCATTTACTCTTATTTGATGGCCAGAAACTGAGTTTGCAACATTCTTAATCATTATTGCTAAAGCACCTTTTGAAGCACTATAAGCAGTTAAAAAGGGCATACCACTATAGGCAGCCATTGATATAATATGTGCAATAGTTCCCTTTTTTTTATCTCTGATCATTATTTTTATAACATCTTGCATCATAAACAGCGGAGCTTTTACATTAACGTTAAAATTTTTATCGTAATTTTCCTCAGTAGTACTTAAAATCGTACCTCTTTCTGTAAAAGCAGCAACATTAATAAAACTGTCTATAGTTTTAAATTTTTTATCAGTTTCAGATATAATTTTTCTACAGTCTTCCAAGTTTTCTAGGTCAGCTTTGACATAAATACATTCAGAACCAAGGTTTTGAATTTCATCTTTAACTTTATTGCCTTTTTCCTCATTTCTTCCACAAATTGTTATTCCTTTAGCACCTCTGTTCGCTAAAAGTTTTGCAGTTTCAGCGCCACTTCCTTGCGTACTACCAGTTACGACAATTATCTTGTTTTTAAATTGTTCTGATTGATTAGCTGTATATTTATTTGTCATTTGATTTTATTGATATCAAAACTTACTCCAATTAAAACTTGAATAGCTCCAAAATTTTTTTCGATGTTTTTTAAAGATAAGATACTCATATTAAAAACTTATATTTACGACTTTGCCTTTTTTATATGATTCATAAGCAGCATTGGCTATTATTAAAGCATTTCTTCCATCTTCGAAAGTAACTTTTGGTTTAGTTTTGTTTACTAAACATTTAACAAATTCATTAAATTGATCTTTGTAAGCTTGTTCATATCTTTCTATAAAGAAGAAGTGTATTGGATCTTTTATATTTGTTGAAGAATTAGTAAATTTTTCTACTGAAGTTGGTGTTTGATTGTTTGAAATAATCATTCCTTTGCTACCAAAAATCTCAACTCTTTGATCATAACCATATACAGCTCTTCTTGAGTTATTTATATGAATTAGGACACCTTTTTTTGATTTCAAAATAAACATTGCAGTATCATGATCGTTTTCTTTTTGAGCGTTTTTATCAAATAAAACTTCTCCAAATGCTGAAATCTGTACTATTGGGTCATTACCTAAGATAAATCTTGTTAAGTCAAAGTCATGAATCGTAGTATCTCTGAAAAAACCACCAGCGGCTTTTAAATAATCTATTCCTGGAGCTTCCGGATCACGACTTGTTATCACTACCATTTCTAACTCGCCAATTTCTTTATTCACCCTTGCTTGTTGCGCTTTTGCATGGCTAGCATCAAATCGTCTATTAAAGCCAATTTGTATTGGAACTTTAGTACCTTTAATATTTTTCATACATTCATTTACTTTATTGATATCTAAATCAATTGGCTTCTCACAAAAAACTGCTTTTCCAGCATTTGCAGACATCGTTATAAATTTTGTGTGCGTAGGAGTGGCTGAAGCAATTAGAATAGCATCTACATTTTTTGAGTTTATAGCTTCCTCAGGTGAATTTGCTACTGAACAACTAGTTGAGGTTGCAACTTCATTAGCAAACTTTGAATTTACATCGAAAACATATTTTAAATTTGTATTTGGATGTGATGAAATAATTTTCGCATGCATTTTACCAATTCGTCCAGCACCCATGAGAGAAAAATTAATCATAAGAATATAGAACAGAATTGAAAAATAAAATCAAGACTGAATTTATTTGATGAATTTAACATCATTTTAAAAATCAGATATTTTCCTTGATGATTTAAAGTTCATATTCTATGAATATAAGAGTGACCTTAAACAAAAACACAAACTTATGTCAGTAAAACTAGGAGTAGCGCCAATAGCATGGAGCAATGATGATATGCCTGAGCTCGGAGGGGATACTTCTTTAGAACAATGTCTTTCTGAGGCAAGACAAGCCGGATTTATTGGAATAGAGTCTGGTGGTAAATTTCCAAAAACATCTGAAGAATTATTGCCTAAGTTAAATGAATTTAAGCTAAGTTTATGTTCTGGCTGGTATGGAGCTAATTTAAGAAAAAACAGTGTTGAAGATGAAAAAAAATCTATTCAAGAGCAATTAAAACTTTTTAAAGATTGTGATGCTCCTTGTATTGTATTTGCTGAAGTTTTTGGCTCTATACAAGGAGATCCAAATAAAAAAATTTCTACAAGACCAAAAATGGATCTAGAAGAGTCTAAAATATATTATAAAAAAATTTCCGAAATGGGCAAGTATTTAGAAGGAGAAGGGATGCCGTTGGCTTACCATCATCATATGGGCACAGTGATTGAGTCACAAAAAGATACAGAAAGATTGTTAGAAAATACTGATGATAGTATTAAGTTGACTTTAGATACAGGACATATGTTGTTTGCTCAAGGAGAATCAATAAAGTTTTTGAATGATTTTAGCGAAAGAGTAATTCATATTCATTGTAAAGATATAAGAAAAAATGTTTTAGAGAAGTCACTTAAAGAAGACTTAAGTTTTAGAGCGGCATTTTTAGAAGGGGCCTTCACCGTACCAGGCGATGGATGTATAGACTACAAACCTTTGTTTGATATTCTTAAAAAAAATAATTATTCTGGTTGGTTAGTCGTTGAAGCTGAACAAGATCCAAAAAAAGCCAACCCTTTTGAATATGCAAAAATAGGTTACAAATATCTTACTGAAACACTTAGCAAAGCAGGAGTTAAAGTTTCACAATCTTAGACTGATCTAATTTATTATCAAAAAAATCAATAATATTTTGAATAGTTTCTATTCCCATTCTTGTCATACATTCTTCCGTGAATGCGGCAGTATGAGGACTTAGAAAAACTTTATTATTTTTTAAAAGTGGGTTGTTATCTTCTGGTGGTTCTTTTTCAAAAACATCTATACCTGCACCAAATATTAAATTTTCATTTAATGCTTTATCAAGATCAGTTTCATTTATTATACCACCTCTTGCTGCGTTAATAATAATACAATTTTTTTTCATCGTTTTTAATAATTCATAGTTTATTAAGTTTTTTGTTTTTTCCGTTAATGGCATATGAAGAGAAACTGCATCCATTGTTCTTATAGCATTTTCTAGGTTTTCAACTTTTTTTCCTCCAAAATTTTCAATTACATCTGAATTAACATAAGGATCGTATACAAATACATTCATTTCAAATCCTAAACATCTTTTTATTAGAGCTTTTCCAATTCTACCAAAGCCAGCTATTAAAATATCTTTATTCCACAGCTCCACAGTTTTGGACAGTTTGTTTCTTTCATTAAATTTTCCAGATTTTACACAATCATCATACATATTTTTTCTTTTTGAAATATTTAGCAACATAAACATTACATGCTCAGCCACAGCTACAGCGTTAGCTTTTGCTGTTATAGCTATAGTAATATTTTTATCTTTTGAACTTTTTAAATCAATATTGTCATATCCAACACCATGCCTAGAAATTATCTTTAAACTTTTTCCAGCATTTATAGCTTCAGCTGGAAGATTTGCTGTTCTTATAGAAACAGCATCACAATCAACAATTTTAGATTTTAAATTTGATATTTCTGTATCTTCAATTATTTCGAATTCATAATTGATGTTATTTTTGAGCAATTCAATTCCAGATTCATGTATAGGTTGAATAATTAATATTTTTTTCATAAATTTTTATTCTTTTTTAATTGGAATAATAATTGGCCTTGTCGAATTTGTCACAATTTTTTTAGATAAAGTCAATTCTCTAATTATAATGTAAATGCCAGCACCTATAATAAGAATATTTCCTAAATAATTATTTAAAGTAGGAATGTCACCAAAAACTAAATACCCAATTAACGCACCAGCAAATATTTGAATGTAGTGTGTTGGGGCAAAAAGAGAAGAAGGTAAATGCCTTGCTGAATTTAGAATAAAAATCATACCAATACCTCTTACTAAACCAGCATTAAAATTTAAAAGAAAATCTCCAGTTGTCATTGGAACAAAATATTTAAGCGCAAAAATCCCAGAAAATATGATTAGAAATAATTTTCCATAAATTAAAAAAGAATAAGTATTTTCTTTCTCGCCATATTTTTTTATTATTAACCAATTTATTGAAACAAGGACTGGTACCAACAAAGCAAGATAAGCGTATTTATTAAAAGATTCATGAAATGGATCAACAGATACGATAACACCAATAAAACCTATTATAATTGCAGTATATCTTCTCCAGCCAACTTTCTCGTTTAAAAAAAAATTTGCACCCATTGTTAATAGTAACGGCATAACAAAAACAATACTATAAATTGCAACTAGTGATAAATGGTTTACACTTATTATGAATGAAAACATTGCACCAAACATCAAAACAGATCTAATAAAATGAATTTTAAGATTAGCAGTTTTAATTCTTCTCCACCGATGTCTTATTTGAATAAATATGAATATAGGCAATAAAGCCGATAATGAATTTACCAAAATTATTTGTGACACATGATAAGTGTCTCCCAGTTTTTTAACAATTGTATCCATCACAACAAATAGTATGTAGCCAACAAGAGCTAACAAAAAATCTAATAAATAGATTTTTTTTGTCAGTGATTTCATTAAATAAGATTTATGAGATCTTTTTTGTTATGCTTAAAAGTCGGCAAAGAATATTTAAAAGCATATTTTCTTGGAATACATTTATTTTTAGCTTTTTCCCAAAGAGCAACCCATTGTTTATAATTGTGAACAGTTATATTTTTTTTATTTTTACTTCTTACGTAAAAGTTTGGTAAAGCTTCACGTCCCGATGGTGTTCCTGCTCGAGGAATTTTTAAATCAATTAGATTAATAAGTTGCAGACTCATCTTTTTTAGAAAGAGATCCCTTCATTTTATCTACAATAGATTTAGCGCCAGCGCTTAACGCTCTTAAATCAGAAGCAATAGTCACAAAGTTGAAACCTTTTTCGATCATCTTAGTTGCATACTCTGGTGTACCATTATGAATACCTGCAAAAATATTATTTTTTTTAGCATGTTCCAAAATTCTTAATATTTCAGAATATGCTT
>Ga0208894_1001452_pt1 | contig 14016 bp, 10 predicted proteins | sample ETNtaG_12_FD_185752 | JGI IMG/M metagenome (GOLD analysis project Ga0208894, IMG submission 185752) | Marine microbial and viral communities from oxygen minimum zone, Eastern Pacific Ocean - ETNP201306SV49 (SPAdes) (version 2) | ecosystem: Environmental > Aquatic > Marine > Oceanic ... | reverse complement strand
GGTGAAGCATCTCTTCACGCAGAAGTCTCTCTTCACGCTCTAGAGCCTCTGTCTCTAGGCGTTCCATTTCGACTTCTAGTTCAGCCCGCATATCTGCTTCAATTCGATGAAGTTCTTCTTCGAAGAGGATATCATTGGCTTTACGCAGAGCGCCGCGCATTCCATCGACTCTATCACCCATCTCTGATACTCTTCTGCGGCGCTCACGGCGCATGCTGGAACGTAATTTTGATTCATCATCTAGACGGTCACGAGCGCGGCCCAGTGTGTCGATTGCTGAGGCCGCGGAACGAACATGAGCCTCTCTGAGAACATCTAATTCATCGATACCTTCGGTATCGTTACCATCGGGAGACTTGCTCTCACTCACGGTTCCATCCCCATTCCGACGGTATTTGGGGGGTATTTGAGAGCGCAGGGTCATAATCTGCCCGTGAAAGCGATTTACAAAGGACAAGCCCAGTAACGAAGTTACTCCACGATTCAGAAAGTAACGTGGAATGCTGTTTCACAGGCCGGACAATTCAATTGCCTCTTACCTGGTTTTGGACGAATGCGAAGTGTACGATCACAGCCCGGGCATTCAATCTCTAATTTGATGACCTTTGGAGTTAGAGTAAAACCACCTGAACATGAACCACAAGTTAGGTCAATTGGGCGCTCATCAGTTCCCGCTACTAAGATGGTGTGACAATGTGGACATGGCACCTTCTCATCGATAAGTGCCTCAACTGTTAGGTCGTGTGTAACTCGACATCCTGCACCACATATCTCACAGGTAATATCACCTAAACCAGGAGGTAGCATATGCTCACAACTAGCGCATTCTGCGAGGGGCGGGGCATGCTTGGATTCGACCTCGACTCTGTCCATCACGGTTCTCGCTCCTCCTTTGGGTTAATCAAGCGGTCGCTGAAGAGTCCGCCTTTCCTGAGGATATCCAGACATTGAAGGCTTCTCGGATATCAGAAACCAAATCCTTTCCAAGAGATACTAAAACACCTAATTTGTTTCCTTCTGCTCCAGCCACAAACATACCGTTTAGGATAATCAAGAAAACACTAGCTTCGTGAATAGCAATTCCTGCTGCGATACTGGTATTGATTCCAGCTAACGCTGTTATCACGAGAAGAATGGTTACTGCTACGGAAATAGCAATGTTTGCATTGACCACTTTACGTGTGCGTTTTGAGAGTGAAAGAAGATTGGAAAGGGCTCTAGGATCTTCTCCAGGAATCAATACATCAGCCGCGTCTAAATTGACTTGCTCTCCACTTCCTACTGCTACACCTACATCAGCAGCAGCAAGTGCTCCTGAATCGTTGAATCCATCTCCTGCCATCAGTGTTCGACTGAATTTTGCTCTTTGAGAAACCCAAGCGGCTTTTCCTTCAGGATCTACATTTCCTCTACAGATAGATGGATCCAGTCCTAGTTTCTTGGCAAATGCCTCGACTGAAGCCTGCTCATCGCCACTAAGAATCTCTACCGAGATTCCTTGACTCTGTAATTCTGCAATCATCTCCTTCACGCCTTCACGGGCATCATCATGGGCGAAAGTGAAGGCTGCAACGGCCTGACCGTCAACGGCAAGGACACTAGCTCCATAACCCGCATGACGACTATCTGCGAGGGCTGAATCGATTTCGTAAGGAATCTTCACACCTTCTTCCATCAACCAATCCGCTCGACCTAAAATTACAGGAATGCCTCTCATGCTACCTTGTACTCCTGCCTCTCCATCCTCGATATCAGAGATTGAGGTGACTGCCTTACTATGCTCAGCTGCTTCCTTAATGAGAACCTGAGCATATGGGTGATTGCTTCGCTGTTCAAGGCCGGCTGCAATGCGTAGAACGCTTTCTTCAGTCTCATCACTAGAAACTGATACTTTGACCAAGCGTGGTTTTCCACTAGTCAGAGTTCCGGTCTTGTCAAGAAGAGCGAGTTTCACTCCGGCTGCTGCCTCAATGACATTTCCACCACGCGCTACTAGGCCAGAGGACGAAGCGCTGGACAAAGCAGTTGCATGAGGGACTGGGGCTGCAAGCAAGAGAGAGCAAGGGCAGGATACAACCCATAGAACGAGCATACCTACCAAATCGCCAGTCACAGTTCCATAGATGGCGGAACCAATCAGGACTAATGGCACCCAAACGGCAGTGAAGCGTTCGATATTCGTCTGTGTGCGAGAAGGTTGCTCGCGGTATTTACGAACTAATTCAATCAAGTCGGCCAGTCTGGTGTTTTCTCCGGTGGCCTGAGCTTTGACATGGAGGGGACCACGGGTAATTGTTAGACCAGCCTCAATGAAATCACCTTCACTGACTGATACTGGCATCGGCTCACCGGTCAAGGGTGCTCTGTCAATCGCCCCACTTCCGTCAACAATTACTCCATCTACAGGAACTATTTCTCCCGAGCGAATTTCTACAATATCCCCCGGCTCCAATGCGGCTACTGGAGTCCACTCATCATCACAAGAAGAGTCCCCCTGACTGTCGCCAAGTTGTTGTTCGTGTTCACCAACAAGACGTGCACGCCTAGGTAATCTATCGAGACCTCCTTGCATTGCTTCTCTGGCTCGCACTAAGGCGCTCTCTTCCATATGAGCGGCAAGAGCAACTAATCCAGTGACAATTAACGCCTCTGGCCATTCTCTCAGATACAAGGCGCCAAGAACTGCTAATGATGTAAGAACCTGAAATCCTAGAACTCTATTTTGGATACTAGCTATGGCGCTATTGAACATTGGAAGACCAGCAAATAGAACTCCTAGAGATGTGATTGCTGCAGGAACCCACCAATGTAATTCTAATTGTTCAACTAAAATTACAATTGCTAGAAGTGGAATGGTCATTACTGCACCTAACAACTGCGCTTGATCTGGGCGCAGCCTAGTGTTTTTCGAATCGCTAACTGTGTAATCTCCGAGTAAGCGATTCAATCCCTCATCAGTCATCTCTTGCACCGATATTGAATCGGTTTGAACTAATTGAATCTCAATTCGGCCGTCATCAAGACTGGCATTTAGGACTCCGGGGACATCTAGTATTGCCGCTCGTAGACCCTTTCGATTAATTCCGAGTTTACGAGAAACTTCTCCCGGAGTTTTTGCTTGAACGGTCTTCCAGACAATATCCGGACCATGACCGAGACTCTCAAGGACAGTCGAAACTCTTGAAACACGACCTTGAGCAACGTCAAGATTGACTCGGACACGACCTTCTGTGGCCGAGACATTGACCTCATTTACTCCGGGTAATCGCTTTACTGCGCGGGTGGCTTTCATTGCACAATCCGGGCAATCCATTCCCCGAATACTCCATTCAAACTCCTCATTTCCATCTACAACTAATTGTGCCTCTAATGGTTCTTCAACTACCTCTTCTTGAATTGATAGAGTCACTTTATTTTCAGTCGAACAAGTTCCATCATCACAACAATCGTCGGCTTCCAACTCTTTATCGGGTTCATCTGAAGTTTCTTTTTTCTTACCGATTGAGGACATTTTCTCTCTAATTCCTGCGAATGCATTTGATATTGAAGATCCTACACTGGAAAGAGTGGATTTGACCTTGAGAGAGCCTTGTGAGGGTGGTGAAGTCGACTCAGGCTTTGCCTGAGTCGAATCATCCTCATCATCATCGAGGACAAGGAACTCCTCATCGTTCATACCATTGGGAAACATAGGTAGGTCATCAACCTGAGGGGAGAAATATCAACAATATACGGTGGAATCTTGAATGAGGAGGGGGTCCGCAATTCATGCAGTTACCCAACCGTGAAGATTTTGAAATGATTATCTTCGATATCGATGGAACTCTACTTGATGAAAACGGATTCGATCCTGCCCTAATTCCATTAATTCGCAAAGTGGAGGAATTAGGCATCATAGTTTCACTCGCTAGTGGAAGAACTCTACCGAATGTAACCCCTATACAACAGAGCCTTGCAGTATCTGGTTTCGTTGTTGGAGAAAATGGAGGAATGGTCTGGGATACTCGTTTAGGATTCCCGATCAGAGCCCTAGCAGACGGAAGACGTGCGCGTGATGCAGCTGATTGGCTTGCAACGCAGATTGAAGGATTAAATGCAGCCGGAATTGAATCAAATCGCTGGCGTGAAACTGAATGGTGTTTGAAAGAGGTCGACAATTACGAAGCCATATTGGATGCAATCAAAGGCTCGCAGTATGACGATTTGGTGATTTCACCAACTGGTTTTGCAATTCATATTTGTAGCCCTGGAATCGACAAAGGGAATGGAGTATTAGAAGCACTCAGACAGCGTGGAACTGATCCTAAAAGAGTCATTGCGGTAGGCGATGCTGCGAATGATATCTCGATGTTCAATGTCTGTGGGTTCTCCGTAGCGGTCAACGATACACACCCTGGTGTAGTGGAAGCCGCTGACCATTTTACCGAATTACGCGGCACTTTGGGAACCATTGAATTCCTCAAACAATTAATCGAAGCAATTGAATAGGTCAAACTACGCGACCAATCTATGTCGTGTTGAATCCAATTGTCGATCATGGAACGAAAGTACACTATACACGATGTATTGCAAATGCTAGAAAACTGGTTAACCGCCTCGCGGACTTGGTTTGAACTGGATAGCCAAAACTTGAGGTGTGAGGCTGAAGAAAAACAATGGCGTGCTGAAAATGAAGCATACACACTAGCCGCTACCTCTTACGAGTGGGAGTTCATTGACGAATGGATATGAGTTGAATGCAGGGGGGGTTAAATCCCGACACCCTACTTGAGGACCGATGGTTCTGATGGTGATGGATGTAGTCTTCTTCCTTATCGGGTGTGGATTAGGTTATCCAGTGATGGTTTTTGCAAAGAATAGAGGACCAATTCCTTGGCTTCTGATTCCGATGATTGCTTACTCAATTCCATTGTTCACCATTGGTCCTCATCCAATCATAATTGGACTATACCTACCTCTGGCCGCTTACCTGCTATATGTTGGTCAGATGGTAATTCGAAATCCGAGTGCAATCAATGAATTCTGGAAAAATATGGCTGAAGAATAGGAATGGCGCGCCTGAGCATCGCAAGCAAATCTAGGATTGGTGCAGGCGGCAGGATTTGAACCTGCGAAGCACTACGCAGAGGATCTTGAGCCCTCCCCCTTTGACCACTCGGGTACACCTGCGGCGCTAGCGAGCCGCGATTACCTCTTGATTCCAGCGGCTCGAACCTCACTTTGCAGCCTGTCGGACGGAATCATTGATGTATCGCCCGCAGAGGATGGGGGGCGAGTCGCTCGCGGTAGCATGGAGGCAGATGAAATGAGACTAGGAAAACATCAACTTCAAACGGTCAATAAGGCCCTTTTTGAAGTGGCTCGAAAGCAGAAGGCTTCGAGCGCTCCTGTGGAACTTCCATTACCTGATTTTTGGAACTCAGTCAATCAATTAACGGCACACTTAGAGGCTGAACTCCAAGAAACCATACGAAATGAAGGAATGAGTGCAAAGGCCCAACTCCTTACTCGTCAACTGGGTAATGTCAGAACGATTGTAACTGATTTGACTCGCATTCGACTGAATGCTTTCACTCAACACGCAGTTCTGTCTAATTTGATGAAAGGCGGCGGCGCAGATGCGGCGGCGGCTGTTCAACAACTCAGTGTCATTGATTGGGAACGGCACGATGCTTCGGAAAGGGCGTATTATCAAAGCCTTGGGCACCTTGTAGAGAAATACAAGCACGATGTTTCATGGAAGACATTGGTCAACGGAAGCAATGGTAATGGAAATACCACAACTCCACAATCAGGCCCCCATGAACCTTTGACGGCCTTCACGCCACAACAACCGGAAAAGGAAGAACCTTCTACACCAGAAAAAACAGCTACTGCTCCCCTATCTGAAGAAATAGAGACTTCTTGGGGCACACCTGATTTCGATGAAGAAGATCGCATCAGAGAGATGGATGCATTCCCTGACAGAGCGACAGGAGCCGAACCCGCACCGCCAGTTCAGGTCACGGTTTCCGAGGCCATGGGAGGGGACTTAATCCGTATACGAATATTGCAAGATTTAACCGATCCAATCATCGCTGAAGATGGCTCAGAAATAACACTGGCTGAGGGAGATGTCGAGTCCTGCCCGAGCCTAATTGCTGAGACACTTATCGCTGCAGGACTCGCAGTAGCAGCTCCAATATGAGCGAGTAATGATTTAGAGGCGCCGAGGGGCGAACACTCACCTACGGTGAGTGGAATGGGTAAGACAATCACACAAAAACAACTGAAAGAATATCGCAAAGCATTCAGTGGCGATCCATCAGCAAAAATGGCGCAGAATGCAGTAGCAAACAACGACTTGTTAGATGTTGCACTAGACAGAGATATGGTTCAGGATACCGATTTTTCATTCAGCATAAAGCTAGATGATTGGAAGGTAACGAACCAAATGCGAAGTGGGCGATGCTGGCTTTTTGCTACCCTCAATCTATTCCGCCCTGGCACAATGAAGAAACTCAATGTGAAGAACTTCGAGTTCAGCCAAGCACACATTCACTTCTGGGATAAATTCGAGAGAGCGAACCACTTCTATGAAGCAATCATTGATACTGCAGACCGTCCTGTAGATGACAGAACAATTGGATTCCTATTGGGCGACCCCATAGGTGACGGTGGCCAATGGAATATGGCAATGAATTTGATTCGTAAGCACGGATTAGTACCTAAGGTAGCCTATCCTGAGAGCAAATCATCATCTAGCACCCGTTGGATGAACGCAATTCTCAAAGATTTGCTGAGAAGTGGTGCCAGTGAGATTCGTGAAATCCTCGATAATGGTGGAACAGTGAAGCAAGCACGTGAACACAAGGACTCGAGAATGTCTGATGTTTGGCGAGTTCTCTGTATTCATCTAGGAACCCCGCCAGAAAAATTCGATTGGCAGTGGGAAGATAAGGATGGAGAATTCAACCGAAGGGGTTCGATTACCCCACAAGAATTCGCCTCTGAGTACGTCGATATGGATTGGGAAGACTTCGTATGTATTGTCAACGATCCACGCAACAAATACTACCAGAGATACACCGTAGATTTCCTACAAAATGTCGCAGGTGGACCACCTGTAATCTATCTCAATGTCCCGAGTAGTGAAATGAAAGCAATTACTCAGAAGTTACTCGAAGACGGTAACCCTGTTTGGATGGGGTGTGACGTGGGTAAGCAAATGCATCGTCAACGTGGACTTTGGGATGCAAATCTATTCGACTTTGCAGCCCTCTATGGTTCTGAATTTGGTATGGACAAAGCAAATCGTCTTCGTTTTGGACAAACAATGATGACGCATGCTATGTTGTTCACAGGAGTTGATGTAGTGAATGGTAAGCCTCGAAGATGGAGAGTTGAGAACTCTTGGGGAGAGAAAGAATCTGGCAAGAAAGGATTCTACACGATGAATGACTCATGGTATGACGAGTACATGTTCGAGATTGCTTGTCCAAGTGATTATCTTTCTGATAAAATGAAGGCAGGGCTAGATTCCGAGCCTATCGTACTTCCAGCTTGGGACCCAATGGGTAGCCTCGCACATGACGAAGCTTTGGCTTGAAGTAAGTGTTCAATCAGCCTAGGTGGCGTAGTGATAACTCGATAGTTACCGAGTCAGGGTAGTCTATTCGCAGAACACGGCGCAATGCCTTCTCATCCTTGGCTGCCGATGTGACTAGCTCAAGAAGGCGCTTGTGTACACGCATTTCCCAGTGATCCCAAGTCTCTGCACCTTCTCCATCAGGAGATTTTCTGCATGGTACAACCAATTTCTTAGTTGGCAGAGGGATTGGTCCGCGAAGGTCGACTCCGGTTTCATCACAAATTGACTTAATCTGAGAACAGACCAAGTCAACATCCTGATGATTTTCACCAGTCAACTTGATTTTGGTGATTACAGGCATCTACTCAACTCCCGAGTGTAACCTATTATTCAGCAAATTCACTTCTTTTCGATCTTCATACAGACGCCAGCAGCGACGGTCTTACCCATATCACGGATAGCGAAGCGAGATAGCTCAGGGAAATCGGTCATTTCCTCTATTGCCATTGGCTTAGTTGGAGCGAAGCGGATTAGAGCAGCGTCACCAGTCTTTAGGAACGGTGGGTTTGCTTCCTTGGTCTTCGAGTTCTCTAGTAGGTCTACGAATCGAACAGCAACTTGGCTAGTGTGGCAGTGGAACACAGGAGTGTAACCAGCGCCAATTGCCTTTGGTATGTCCATAAGTTGAATCTGTCCAACGAATGTTTCGTCGTGGCGAACAAACGCAGGTGGCTTGTCTTGGTATCCAGCAACGTCACCACGGCGGATGTCAGTTGCAGCTAGACCACGAACGTTGAATCCGACGTTGTCACCAGGCTCAGCCTTTGCAACGTTGGTGTGATGCATCTCAATGCTCTTGACCTCAGCAGACTGCTGGCTTGGGTTGAATACAACTGTCTTGCCAGCATGTAGAATACCAGTCTCAATCTTTCCGACTGGAACTGTTCCAATACCTGAAATCTTGTAGACATCCTGAATTGGTAGGCGAAGAGGCCTATCAACTGGCTTCGGTGGCATCTGGATGCCATCGATTGCTTCGAATAGAGTTGGACCCTTGTACCAAGACATGTTGTCAGACTTGTTGTATAGATTCTCACCGTTGAAGGAGGAACATGGAATCTTAATGACATCAGCTGGATTGAATCCTGCCATCTTCAATAGATTATCGACTTCTACACAAACTTCGTTGTATCGATCCTCGGAGTAACTTACACCACTGATATCCATCTTATTGACATTGACAATCAACTGCTTAACTCCAAGAACGCGCGCAAGGAATGCGTGCTCCTTGGTCTGTGCGTTAACACCATCGTTAGCTGCGCACAGAAGAACTGCGGCGTCAGCCTGGCTGGTACCGGTAATCATGTTCTTGACGAAATCTCGGTGACCTGGTGCATCAATGATTGTGAAGTAATAGTTAGGAGTGAATAACTCCTTGTGCGCAACATCGATTGTGATACCGCGCTCTCTCTCTTCCTTCAGACCATCCATAACATAAGCAAGACCAAATCCAGCCTTGCCCGCCTCGGATGCTAGTTGTTCGTTCTTATCGATAACGTGCTGCTCGATGTGACCTGTATCGAGTAGTAAACGACCGACTGTTGTTGACTTTCCGTGATCTACGTGTCCAATAAACACGATATTCAAGTGCGGCTTGCTTTTATCTTCCCACTGTGAACTCATAATATACACCTCTAAGTGTGGCCCGCCGACCCATGCTGCCTTTATGAATCTCTCCCTGAGAGAGAGGGTTCAATCCTTTAGAGATAAATGAAGTCATTAGCGGCGCAGTTCATCGATATTGCAACTCAATAACGAGACTCTCGACTTCAGTATTGTGTGTTTTCTCGTTTTGTAAATCAACTGTCCATGTCCCTGGTAGGAATCCTCTAACTGTAGAACCCCCTATTACTAACCACACACAATGATTGTCAGAGTGACAATCTCCTGCATTTCGATTATCCTCACCAACACCTGTAGTATTGGCAACTTCTTCATCTGTTGAATTGTAAATGAATAAGTCAAGTATATTTTCTGAATCGACCCCGCCGAATGGTTGATCGTCATCCGTGGAAGGATAGGTAAGTTTGGTTCTCAAGTACCTGATTTTGTTCTTTGTATCTTGATTGTAGTCGACTGGATATTCCCAAGTCATAATTACTGGATCTTGATATCGGCGATCAATAACGAAGTCATTCCAAACACCACGATAGTTGATGTAAATCGTTGATTCATCGGAATCAGTCAGACCATTATTGTCGGTAACTTTGAGTTTAATATCCCAAGCACCAGCAGGGTAATCTTCCAAATCGATACTCTCACCGGTTGCGTCTACGTCATTTGCTGGGTCTCCATCTTCATCAGAGTCTGTATCGGTATCCAAATCCCATTCCCACGATACAATATATTCTTCAGCATAGCAGTCAGAGTTGTCAGGATTGCATCCAGCCCAAGATTCACTTCCGTCAACTGAAAGACTAGTTGAGACAGTTATCGTTTTGTCACCCTCGTCCTTATCATTCTCACAAACCCAAACTAGTATGAAGCTGCCAGCAGGTGGTTCTTCACCATCACAATCATCCATTTTAGAGGCCACTATCTCTGCATGAGGTTCTCTTGCAGATGAATCAATGACTGTGATTGTGACCGATGCTGTATCTTCATGTGTACCATCACTAACAGTGAGTGTTGCAACATATTCCCCTTTCTGAGCATAAGAGTGACTAGTAGTTAGGCCATTTCCAGTATTGCTGTCACCAAATGACCAAGAGAACGTTAGTGAATCAGCATCGGGGTCTGAAGAGCCTACTGCACTGAAGGTAATCTCATCACCCGCGCGAACACTACCATCGGGATCTACTGACATTTGAGCTGTTGGAGCGCTGTTTAGGCTAAGTGCATCTAGACAACCCGCCATTGCTGAACAAAGAAGCATCATGATGACGAAACCGGTCTGACCCCTCATGCGTCTCACGAATAGGTCTACTCGTGGGTTCGTCATCAACCCTACGGCTAGAGGTGATGAGTCAAAAATCAAACAATGTTTGTTGACGAGAGCCTGCCAGTAACTCTTTTTCATCCCAACCAAAGGCCTCAGTAACACGCCCTAAAGCAGTCGCAAGTCGCCTTGCATAAAACTCAGAATCGTACTCAGGAGGATCAACCTCTAACTCATCGACCATCCAAGCTTTTACACGCATAGGAGATTGTTTAGAATCAGTAACAATCCATCCAACTTTCATACCAGGTGTGAAACCAAGGCCAGCCTCAATTCTTTGACGCGCTACGCGCACGTAAGGAAGACTGTCTGGATTTTTGTAAACACGATGGAAATCAACAGTGCCGTCACGGCGTAAGTGGCCTTTGCATGAGCGTGAGATTACTAAATCGGCAGCCTCAACATCTCGTGCTCTAACCTCATCAATGACACGTTTTGTCAATTCTACTGATGACCAAGATTCATTTTCTAATATCAACTCAAACATTTCAGTCATTGTACGAGTCAACAGACGGAATGAGTCAGATCTACGAACTTCGTAGCCTCGTATTAGAAGTTCTTCTCTCGGCCAAATCATTCGACCAACATAGCGCTTCTTTGCTCCGTGACTAAAGAAAGCTGAAAGAGCAGTTTCAAACTCAAGTTCAGCACCCTCTCTAGTAAATCGGGAGGCTAGCCATTCACCAAATCGTAGAGTCTCAACCTTGGCAGCCTTCCAATCAGCATAAACTAGAGAATCTTTGTCTGGTTTGTTAATTGGTGAATCTTTTTCAACTGGGGCGCGAACAAATATCGAATCTGTATCTGAGTAAACTACAGGATAGCCATCACTCTCAACTTTAGTGATGATACTACGAATATTATGACGAGCCCATTCTGTAATGCTGGCTCCAAGGTCAGGATGAGTAAAGCGATAGAAACTAGAAGCGAAAACACCGTAAAATGAATTCATCAGAATCTTAACCGCGTATTGTAACTGATCGTGAAGAAATGCGGAATCAGTATCTCCTGCTTCATTGGCGGTTTTCAATTCCGCTTTGTAGTGGTCTCTTTGTGCCATTAATTGAGCCAACAATCGGGGCACCAAACCATGTCGCTCTTCACTTGACCTATAACGGGTATTCGTAGTAGGTGAAGAGTTGTATGAGTCATTCTCTGAACCATCTCTAACAAGAGTGGTCGAACAGATATTCTGAGCTATCATAATTGATGGGTACATCGATTTGAAGTCAAGGACTGCAACCCATGGATGAATTCCAGGTTTGACATCATGAACATATCCTCCTGCAATCTGATCTCGCCTTCTTGGGCCGGATTTGGTAGTTGGTACAGAAATGTTCTCGCGGTCAGCAAGGCGAATGACTAGTGAATCAATCCATTGACTAGTGGTGCCGGTAGCAGCGGTATCGACAGTAGTTTTTGCAACAGCGGCTAGAGCTTCCTTACGAGCGATAGATTGGAGATGATTGAGGATATCTAATGGAAGGTGGGTATCTCGAACACAATATTCCATAACTTCGTCGGGACGATTGGCCCATTCCTCATCCATTTTGCTTGCATCAACATCGAGTTTTGATTTGTCATCGTCATCGGGCCATAGCATATTGGCGACGAAGCGAAGCGATTCGCGCTCAGGACGCAGAGTTTGGCGAACCTGCCACCAAGCATCTATTGGGATTCTTCCTGTAAGTCGCCAAACTCTATTTGTCGCGCGGGCTGGTTTCAATCTCTTAGCCTCAGACTCGACTGCAGGAACTCGGCCCCAACCGCAAAGCGCGGCTTGTTCAAAACGAGATTTACCAGCATGTTCCTCTGCTCTCTCAATTATTCTAGGTAAATCGAAGTTATCGATATTATATCCAGTAATGAAATCAGGATCTTCATCACGAACCAAGCGTGTCAGGCCTTCAAGAATATCCTTTTCTGCACCCTTGAACTCATGCTCAGTACGTTGATTTCCCCTCTCAATTACCGCAGCCGCACAAAGTACAGTATTATGTTTAATGCTCGTTTCCAAATCAAAAGAAAAGGTAACAAAAGGAGCAGGAAATGGTTCGGTTTGACTAAGCCCTTCTAGCGAGCAAGCGACAACCATGTCACAAGGATACAATCCAGAGCCACCGAAACTACGAATTCTTTCAGCAGCCTCAACGCGACCCCCCTCAAATTTGGCTCGGAATTCTTCAGGCGCCCTATCACCAGCCCACATCACTTCGCCTGATGCGATAATGTGGGGGCCGAGATCTAAATCGAGTAAAAGGCGTTGAACAAATAGGATATCTGCACTAGATATTGACCAGTCACTCTCCAATCTTTTCCTCAGATTTCTAATTCTATATGGTTGATTTACTTCGACTTTCCAATGAGGTTTGACCCCTAATTCAGTCCATTTTTCAACCGGTTCACCAATTGATATAACCTCGTCCATTTGACGTATGGATTCTAGATTCTCACTGACACCGACTGCCGTTCCGGGTCTTCCACTGGGTGCAATCTCAAGGTATGGTCGCAATCCTTCAACCAGTAAAACCACTGAATGACCATCGCGAGCGCGACACCACAACTCGACGGTTGTTCGCGGTGGTGTACTCTCAACCGCCTGATAGGAACCCGAGACAATACACACCTCACCTTCCCAGCGCATGATGATACCCACTACAGCGTGGGACTGTCTGCAATCAACCCTTGTGCGAACGTCTGGAACGGTGTTTTGAGTATGTTTGGCCGGAATTGTTGAAAGCCGTGTGCACTCCCTCTATCACAATCGGGGTTGCGTTGTTGTTGGAAGATGTCGAGACATCCATTGATTGGGACAGTTTGACATTCAGTTTCACAAAGACTGATCGGATGTACTACGCTACCTGTAAATTAGGTGAAGAATGGGAACCTGGAGTCATGCAAGATTTCCAAGATCTAGCCATGTCACCGGCTGCTGGCGTAATCAATTACGGACAAGGACTGTTTGAAGGAATGAAAGCACGGCGAGCCCCCGATGGTAGGATACTTCTATTCAGACCTGAGTTGAATGCTCGGCGTTCAGCAGATGGTTGTCGAAGATTGGGTATGATTCCAGTTAGTGAAGAAATGTTTCTTGATGCGGTGTACGAAGTAGTCCGACAGAATGAGAGATGGGTTCCTCCAAATGGCCGTGGAGAATTGTATGTCCGGCCCCTCATATTTGGTAGTGGAGAAATTCTTGGTGTTGCTCCTGCCCCTGAATACACCTTCCTCGTTTACGCGGTTCCTGTTGGACCGTACTTCAAAGGTGGATTGAACCCCATTTCACTCAAAGTTTCAGATGAATTTCATCGAGCTGCACCGGGTGGTTCAGGTGGAGTCAAAGCAATTGGAAATTATGCACCGGGTATGATGCCCTCAAAGAAAGCGAAAGCAGAAGGTTATGCCGAAATTATCTATCTAGATGCTGTAGAACATCGCTATGTCGAAG
>Ga0208894_1001430_pt1 | contig 14176 bp, 10 predicted proteins | sample ETNtaG_12_FD_185752 | JGI IMG/M metagenome (GOLD analysis project Ga0208894, IMG submission 185752) | Marine microbial and viral communities from oxygen minimum zone, Eastern Pacific Ocean - ETNP201306SV49 (SPAdes) (version 2) | ecosystem: Environmental > Aquatic > Marine > Oceanic ... | reverse complement strand
ATAGCCAGATCATTTATAAAGTCATTAAAAATTTTATTGTAGAACATTTCGCCTTGGCGGACCATATTAAAAAAAGATTTAATTGGGTCATCATTCGACAAAATTGAAGGTATTGTTCTTTCAAATATTCGCAATAATCCAGTTTGGGAACAATAAAGCTCGAGGCAGCCTTTGTTTCCACAATTGCATTCTGGACCATCTTTATTGATACTTATATGTCCTCCTAATATTCCTCCCAGAGGATCGCTACCATAATAAATTTCACCATTGTTTATTAAAGCGCATCCGACACCAGTCCCTAACGTCATACAGGTAAATACCTTGGAACCTTTTCCTTGTCCAAATTTCCATTCGCCCCAAGCGTAACACCGGGCATCATTATCCATCTGAAATGGAACATTGTATTTTTTTGAAAAAATCTCACAGAGCGGTTCACCAATCAAAAGACGACCGGCTCCAACATCATCAATCACCTGCCCTTTATCCGTATCGACCAATCCTTTGGCGGAAATACCTCCCTTTTCTATATTTTCATCCCCGATAAAATCATATACGGCCTGTTTCAGAGATTGAACTATACCTTCAGAATCAGTAAGGTCTGCCAACTTTTTTTCAATATAACGAATAACTATCCCGTCATCTGATACAATCCCCATTTTTATATGAGTACCACCGAACTCAATACCTATTCTCATTTAGACTTTCTATTTAATCCATCTTTGGTTAAATCATACATCCTATCATGGTGAGAGATGCCGTATAATTCTAAATCTTTCATGATCGGGTTGGCATTTAATTGCCCATTTATTGAAGGATTTATTCCCGCAAACCCTCTTAAAATTACATCAACCCAATTCCCATTTGATGAGCATGTCCAGTCACAGATCCATGGTTGTTCTGGAGATGACTTTCGTGCACCACCAGCATCCATACTCATAATTGTTTCCGAAAAATGCGCTTGGCCAAATGGACCTTGATTTGCGGTCTCTGCCAATCCATCGATCCAGTTTAGAGCTACGTCATGTTCTCCAGCGTGAATAAGAGCAAGTAATGCCTGAGATGGCCAAGCCGGATAGGCGCCATTCCATTGATGGTCTGGTCTTAAACTAAACATTGCATCATTATCTGATTCTGAGAGAGCACGCATCCACTTATCTGTTTTTAACTCATTTATAAAAAAGGACACCATTTCTTGTTTCTGTTTATCAGGAAGTAAATGTCCAATCGTATTCATGACTGTAAAGAAGTCATATGCGTGTCTCACTTCAATACATGTTCCATCAGGCTGGCGAGCATTCCAATAACCTTTCCCATCTAAATAAAGATCATTTAAGTTATTAAAGATTTCATTGGCGGCATTAGACGCAAAAGCTGATTGTTCATCGTTTCCCACCATTTTGTAAAGTTTTTCAGCATACTGTAAATTGGCGATATTCGCCGCATTCAGGCTGGCGACCTCGTGTACATAGGTGCTAACACATTCTAATAGATTAAATATGCCACCGTAATCTGCTAATCCATTCGATGATAAAAATATTTTGTATTGATATACATAATCATGAAAAAATTGCATAACCGTCTTTTCATTATCAGCCTTAGAATCAAGCCATTTATAATTTCCAGTCCATTGTAAATATTGTTTGATCATCATAACCATGGCATGGTCATTGATAGCATACCAGGGGCCGACTGCTTTCCCAGAAATATATTCCAAACCAAAACAGGTATGGATATCCATACTCATCCATTTCTCAAGATATTTTTTCATTACTATTGGATCCAGCATGGCATGCACCATTCCGCTTAAATAATAATCCCATATAAATGTAACAGTCTGCCAATATCTAGGCATCAAAGTATCGTAAGTCCTTCCCATACAGGAAATCGGATTATCTCTGCGAAAATAAACAACACCCATGATGCCCATATGATATAATTTTTCTAACGATTTATTTTCCGTTATTAGCACAGGCAAACAACCACTGTAATTAGAATCATCCTTATCAAATATTGACTTTATTTCTTGGTTCCAATTATTTTCATTATAATCAAGCAATGACTCTTTATCCTTATTCAATTCATCAAAAAGTTGTTGGGCTTTTTGAACACTATCATCTAAAATTGCAAAAAAATAAAATTCACGTTTTTCGCCAGAAGGAATCTCAAATAACTTTACAATTCCAAAGCGATTAATATTTTCTACACCACCTGAAATTCCCTGCAATAGATGCGCATCACCTTTCTGGGAAGAATAAATAATTATATTTCTTGAATTGTCAATGGATTGCAGGTTGTCCCCTTCCATTGGAGGAATCCAATTCGCCCAATCTACTGTATTATTAGTAACTCCTCCATTTAGTTGAAGTTTTAGCTGTTTTTTTACATCAACCCCTGACCGATTTAACGCTGATATTTTCATAACTAATGCATTCTTATTTGGGACTAACATCGTATCTGTTCTGTATTCAACTCCATCTACGGTTGTTTTTCTTATGATTTTGTCAGGTCTCCATTGAAAAGTGACAGGAATGTTTTTTGAAGGAAAATAGACTCCATCCAAATAAAGACCACAGGTCCGATTAATTGATGTACTAAATGGGGGGAAATTCAATCCCCTAATTCCAGTTAAATCATTGTCCACTTGGACAACACCAATAAAATTTGTTAGCCCCGGTGGATTAAAATGGCTATTTAGGTCATGAATGAGTTCAGAACTTCTATAATAATCAACATCAGGTATCATTATTTATAATCTCTCCATTAGGATTTACTGCCGCCAATCATTAAACCGCGGATAAAATATTTCTGAAAAACGAAAAAGACAATTAGCATAGGTAGCATCATCAAGATTGATACAGCCATAAGCTCACCCCACTCCGTCTGGTGTTGGCCCACAAACATCATTATTCCTAACGCAAGTGTACCTTTGATCTGATCAGACAAATAGATTAGAGGTCCCATAAAATCATTCCATGTAAACATAAAGGTTAAAATACTTATTGTTGCAATGACAGGTTTGGAAATAGGTAGAGCAATTTCTTTAAATATTTGAAAGTGAGATAATCCATCCATCTTTGCAGCATCGATGATCTCTCGTGGTATATTTAGAAAAAACTGGCGGAAAAGGAAAATATTAAATGCACCGCCACCTAGGAATGCAGGAACGATCAGAGGTTTAAATGTATTTAGCCATCCCAACTGTTTGAAAATCACAAAAACAGGAACCATTATAACTTGTAATGGAATCATCATCGTAAAAATGATGAAAATGAAGACTTTGTCTCTATTTTTCCATTCAAGTATTGAAAAACCGTAGGCAACAAGAGCACTAGAAAAAACAGTTCCAATAATTGTTAAGCCTGTGATCAAAATTGAGTTTTTAAAATATTGAACTAGGGGCATACTTTTCCATATAGTTGAATAATTTTCCCAATGTACTGGATCAGGTATTATTTTTAGTGGAAAACTAAAAATAGAGTTACTGTCTTTTAGAGATGTTGAAATCATCCACAATATTGGCATTAATGCAATAAACGCACCTAAAACTAAAATAATGGGAATTATATTATTCTTTATGCGTTTCACTTTTGACCCTCGTAATAGACATAGCGTTTAGATAAGTGAAATTGAGCCAGGGTCACAAATAGAGTTATTGCAAGAAGGATCCAAGCCAAAGCAGATGCATATCCCATATTAAAATCTTCAAATGCTTTATTATATAGATAAAGGTTATAAAATAGGGTGGAGTCCAGTGGTCCGCCCTTGGTCATAATAAATGCTTCTGTGAAGACCTGCATAGATGCAATGACCTCAATTATAGACCATAAAAATATTACAGGGGAGATCATTGGCAATGTAATATGAAAAAAGCGTTGGTATATATTTCCACCATCCATTTCAAACGCTTCATAAAGAGGTTTTGGAATATTTTGTAATGCTGCTAGAAAAACAAGCATGCGACCACCCCCAATACTCCAAAGGCTCATGATGACCAACGCGGGCTTTGACCATTGAGGATCCTGAAGCCATAAAGGCCCATTTAAACCAAAAAATCCTAATACAATATTTATTAGTCCAATCTGGGGATTAAAAATCCACATCCAGATCACAGAAAGTACTACCCCTGAAATAATGGATGGTAAAAAATAAATCGTTCTTAGAATTCGAATCCCTTTTACCATTTGGTTTAATAGAATTGCCAGCAGTAGGGAACCAATGATATTTAGTGGTACCCTGAAAAAAGTATAGTAGGCAGTATTTTTTATTGATATCCAAAAATAAGGATCTTTTGTTAAAATGTTTTTATAATTCTCCAACCCGATAAACATTGGGATCTGTAAAACATCGTATTGGCAAAAACTGTAATAAAGGGACATTATGAATGGATATATCCCAAAGGTGGCAAAACCAATTATCCAAGGGGAAAGAAAAATGAAAATGAGAAATCGTTTAGGCATAATTAATTCTGCAATTGTTGGGTGACATAATCATAATATCGAAATGACTTATCCAACTCTGTCTGAATCCGTTTTTCTGCTTCTAATAAATTTTTTTCCATCGTCGAAATATTCCGAATGATTCTTTCTTCCGCACGAGTATATTCGCGCCAGAATGTATCATGAGCCAATGGGATGATACTTGGAGATTTACTTCTATGCATTTGATCTAAAAAAACTTTATAATTTTTTTCGACTAAAAATTCTGGATGATAGGCCGCTTCCTTATTTGCAGAAAATAAACTCTCAGTTGATTTTTCGAGGTATTCAATTTGAAAGTCGGTGCTGGCTAAGAATTTCATAAATTCCCATGCTTTCTCTGGATTTTTTGCATTTCTAGGTATGCCTGCCCACCATGTACCAGAACTGGAAACACTTTCGCTATTTTCAAAACTAGGGACATTTATCACTCCATAATTTAAATCCGGATTATATGTATTAATTAGTTTTGGGAAACTACTATCAAGAATCATCATTGCTACTTTACCGGAAATGAATCCGTGTTGATCCGCCACTCCAAAGGTTCCCATTAGCTCAAGTACGTCATTTAGTCCAATCTCATGAATGTAATCACGGACCCATGAAAAACTTTTTTTCATTTCAAGAGTGTTAAATCGAACCTTACGTCCATCCTTAGAAACAAATTCTTGGCCTAATTGCCACGCGATAACATTTGAGGTGCGAAGGTTTCCATAAGTTGGAAGATATCCCACTTGGGTTAACATGTTTTTTTGATTTCTTTTGGTTATTTTGTTTGAAATTTTTCTTACTTCTTTCCAATTTTCCGGAGGAATTGTTATTCCGAACTCATCAAATATATCTTTATTATAAAAGAATGCAAATGAAGCAGTATTGATTGGTATTCCATAAATTTTCCCATCCCACTTCATTTCTTTCCAAAGCGATTTAAAAAAAATAGTAGAATCAAAATCATCCTTTTGAATGTATTTGTCTAAAGGGGTTAAGGCATTGCGACTGGCCCACATTTTTAACGGAGAAAATTGACTAATTATATCGGGTGGAGTTCCACTTAAAATAGCAGTAAATATTTTTTGTTCGTGTTCTGTCCAAGGAATGGGGGTCGATTTGACCTTGAAGGTTAATGTTTTATTGAATTCAACAGCTGAGTCAAAATTGGCATTAGATGAGCCTCCTACGGGCCAATATTCAATATCATAAGCATGACCTGAGTTATCTGGTATGAATAGCCAAAGTATGAAAAGAAAAATAGAAATACAAATGGTTATACGTAAAACGGACATTTTCAAAACTTAATCCCAAAAGTAATTCTATGGATATCACTGAATATATTATTTAATGTAGAAAAACTATAATCCATCGAAAATATAATACCACCAAACATTTTAATTTCATTTAGACCTAAACCATAGGAAAAATTCAATAAATCCCGATTGTATTGATTACCAATACGCAAATTCAATGTATTGAGAACTGAACCCTCTAGCCCAGCATTAATGAATTCTTCACCATCAATGGGATGAACCAGATCAAGTCCCAATGTAAGCATACTTGTGTTAGATTTGAATAAATAATCACTAGCGCCAATTTTAAAAAGGAGAGGTGATCGGAATTTTTTATTGACTGGAGAAATATCTGGACCAAAATGTTGAAAAACAAATGCCAACGCTAAATTTCTGATTCCAGTCTTATAAAGTGAACCAACATCTACCATTACATTACTGAAGCTGTAATTGTCAAGAATCTCGTTCACATATTTTAGTTGGATACCTAGACTTAATTTGTCTGTAAAGTTTCTACCATAAGCCAATCCAAACAAATCATCACCGGCATTTACCATTCGACCAGTACCGTAAGGTTCCTGGATTGTTGTTTCTTCAAATGATTCCACTCTAAAGCTAATGAGATTCACTGCGAATACATTATCTTTGAATCGTTTAGCGAGAACTGCTGATTGAATTTTTGAGTTTACTAACCAATCATTGTCAGAAACAGAGAAATGGAATCTATCAATACCCGTTATTCCAGCAACATTCCAAAAAATTGCATTCCCATCATCAACTAATGAAGCACCCGCGCCGCCCATCCCGGTTGGTCCTGCACCAATATTAATCTTTAAAAACTGAAATCCTGCAGACCCGCTTTTAGAAAAATCAAACCCGTAATCTAATTGGGCAAAAAGAGATCTTACTAAAAATATTATAATAAGTTTCTTCATTTGATCAACAACAAAGTTCCTTTTGCATCTCCAACCTTGGATGTGACAGCCCAATAGTATATTCCTGGTGCAGTTATTTGTCTAGAGTCTGTTCTCTGATCCCAAAACGCATCACCAGATTCATCCTCATGGACTAGATGTCTTATCATCTCGCCACTGGAAGTATAAATATAAACGTCACAGGGCGTTGGGAGATTCGTCCATATAATCGTATTCTCTTGCCCAACAGTAGGGATACCAGACACCCGTTTAAATGGATTAGGGAATACAACTACGTCTAGTGCGGTTTCTGCGGGAAAACTGATTGCTTGTAATGGAATTTCATTTCTGTTTGTAAACCAACTTTCTCGTCCTGTGCTATCCATGGTAGTGACAGCGTAAAAATATGACACCCCCAGGCTTATATCCCTGTCATTGTAATTCCATCTGTTATTTTCTACATCCAAATAGGAATTGATGTCCAGCTCTTTCCTTACTCTTATTCGTCTTTTGATGACTTCCCATGGACCAATGAATGCCCTGTCGCTTCTATATACGATATATTTTTCAATGTCCATTTTTCCTGTTTTTGGATTTATCCAGAGATCTTCAATAGGCTCCCAAACAATTGAAATGGTTTGTTCCGCAGGAGATGGTATAAGCTCAATTTTTGGCGGGGAAGGTGGTGGCAGGTATGCTGTAACAAAATTATTTTCATATAAATTTCTAGCTCTTTGAATTGCAGTCTTCAACGAATCTAAGCCTTGATTGATATATTGATTTTGTATATTGCTCATTTCACTGCCATCAAGATCAATGACATCTTCATAGTCCAGCCCATCCACTGCTTCAACAATTGTAATAGAAATTGATTCATCAGATAATAAAGTATAAGGTCCAAATGACATCATGGTGAAAGGATCGATCGTATCACCAGAAACTGTAGCTAAAGAATGATCTGAACCTGACAAGATATTGTAAAGGTCTTCTTGTGAGTTGGTCGAGAGATTTAATTGACTTCCATTAACAAGATAGTTTGTAATAAACATACTTCCTGGCTGTTCCTGACCTAAAATAGATACAGGCGCACTTAAACAGGCAAACCCAGCAAATCCATGGGTTAGAAGATTACTTCCATCCCAATTTCCAACACCAGCAGAGAAGTCATACGACCCCGTGCCATCGTATGCATAGATCATCTTTTGAGTTTCATCAATACCAACAATATCATCCATCCGACTCAAAGCATCATTCCAACCATTATGGCTATTATAATCTTGAAGGCTGGGACGTAAAAGAAATATTGAGCCAAAATAGAAATCTTCAATAGTATAATCATTTAGGTTTTGTAAATCATAAGTAATAATGATGAAATCATTTAATTCTCTAAAACTCCATGCACGGCTTGTCCGAACAACATTGATATTTTGGGTTGTTGTCCATTCAGCAGTAATGATTTCCTCCGCCTTGGTGGTGTCAAATTCCATTGATTCGACATAATTGACCTGTTCATCCATTTCATTGAATGTCCCATTATCAACTTCATTCGGACCATTTTTAGTCAAAAAAACATTGCCGTTGACAACACCTCCCATCCATACACCAGCTTTATAGAGATAGGATCTCTGTTCCCAAGGATGATTTAATGCATGTGGTCCTGCAGGCCAATCCATACTTGGATAATAATCACCTAGTTTCAATGGATGGGAACCATGAGTGCCGTCATCGTTCATTGTGTCCCATATTTCACCTCGGTCGTGAAGCCTAAAATCGGGGGTTCTGTTTTGGGCCACAATTAAGCTAATAAGCCCAAACATAAACACGTGTATTGTTTTAATGTGATTAAAATTCATATTTTAATCCAAATTCAATTTTTCGCGGCGGATACCAAATAGACCAACTCATATCATACCCAAATACATCTGTTAATGTGGGCTCTCCATTTTCGATGAATTGGGGAATAACCTCGGGATTAAAACTGGTATCACCCATCGATTTAATATTTTTTTGATTGAATAGATTAGAGATCAGCACAAAAGCTGAGAACCGCACGTTATTGTGTAATTGAATTGTTTTATCAATTTTCAGATCTGATAAATGAATTCCTGGGTAGCGATGATTGTCATAGGTCGTAGGTGGATCATCTTCATCTAAATAAGTAAATGCTTGTCCTGAAGTGTATCTATACATCATACTCACATTAAGTTGAGACAAAAACAAATTATTTATTGATCCTCCAAAATTATAATTCAAACCCATTCTCAGGATGTGAGGACGACTGAACTGTCGTTCAATGACTAGTGATTTGTAACCTCTCGTTGAATATTCATCATACCATGCATACGTAGGTGTGCCCGTGGAGTCGAAAGTAACTTTATGAGGAGATGCTCTTCCTTGTGTGGCTTTTGAAAAACTGTAATTCATATCAAGAGTAATTCGGTCTGAAAACAAAGTTCTGATTTCAACTTCGATTCCCCGGGAATCACCGTAATCACCATGTAATGGTGTGTCTATGATCACATTTGCTGATTTATTTTTAAAAGGGTCCCACCCGTACCAGCTTTTATCAAAAAGTCCGATCAATTCTTCAGTTTGATTATAAATATCCCTGTAATATGCAACCAGATTAATGTATGCCAAATTTCTAAAGTTGTGTCTTAATCCAACTTCAAACATGTGGGTTTTTTGAGGAGGAAGTTCATCAACATTGAGAAAAATAACACGTTCATGATCTACACCAGAAGAAGGTATATGTTCGGGCTCTCGACCTTCTTCCTCAGCAAGTTTATTTTCTTCAATAATTTGTTCTAATAATGGTGTAGGACGAAAATATCTGAAGTAGCGCATACGACTAATAGGTGGTAACTGATAATAGTGGCCGTAATTATAATGCAGGACAGTATTTTCAGTGATGGGAAACGAAACACCGATCCTTGGACTTATCATATGATGTGATGAGACGAGTGTACGATTCTGATAAAAAATATTTTCAAATGCATATTGAATATTGCCTAGTGAATCGATCTGATTTCCATCCGGATCCAATAATTCATCATATGCTGTGTTGATTGCTGGATTATATGTGCTATGTTCATCGAACCATTCAAAGTTGGGATTAAAGAAATCGTATCTTAGCCCAAGGTTGATTATCATACTTTCAAATTCCATTTTACTTTGCACAAATGAAGCAAATTGGATCGGATTTATCGTTTCATGCATATTCCGATCCTGAAATTCATGGCTCGATGTTGAAAGGGCTGTGAAACGATAGTCATAATATTGTCGAATTGTATTATAATTGTACTCAAATCCAGTTTTCAAATTGAACTGGTAATTTATTTGCCAATTCAATTTTCCAGATAATGATAAATCAGAAGCACTTTCTTTTGTTTTTTGGATCGTGAAATATTTATCGAATGGTTCATTTGGGAAATCTGGGTATCGCATATATCCCCATAGTGTAAGCGCATAGTCTGATAATGGTTCTGTCGTATTAGTATAATCACTTGGTCTCTCATTAAATAAGAATGCATATCGACTTAATTTCAAATCATAAAAAAGGTTCTCATTTAGGCTGTGCGTTAAAGAAAGACTCGTAAAATTAGTATGGTTATCAAGAATACCGCCAAATCCTCGATAATATTTTGCCTGTAATAACCAATCACTAAAATGAGTAAATCCGTGTATCTCATGAGCATACATACCAAAGAATTTTAATTTTACCTGGGGTGTGATCGGCATGGAAACAACTAGGTTGACATTTTCTATGTTTCGACTATTCCTTGGTTGCGGCAGGGTGTATGCCATCTGTTTCAATTGTCCTGATAGCTGGAAGGAGAAGTTTTTATTTTTAAAGAAAGGAAGAGGCCCACCAAACGATCCGAGAAAGTTATAATCTGGAGTTGTTCGATAATCAATCATCTGTGATTTTCTATAATCATCCATCCATAGGGGATCCATATAGGGTTCTCCTATGTAAGTACTATCGATCTGTCCATCATAACTGTTATTATATTTTGTATCGATATATACGTTCCTTGTCGTATCGAGGTAAAGGAATGCAGTATCTTGATAAAAAGTCATTGTCGAATCATTATAAAACAACCCTATCATGTGATCATTGAATTCTCTTTGGGTTGAAGGATCATATACATAATTCCCATAATGACGTTGTCCAGGCGGCGCGTATGATAATTGAAATGATCCGTTATATTTTTCATCTCCTTCTTTCATAATCACGTTAACGACCCCAGATTGTGCATTCCCATATTCAGCATTGAAGCCTCCTGATAGAACTTGGATTTCTTTTATTGCCATGGTATTAATATTAGTGAATGAACCTCCAGCATCCCTTCTGTTGATCGTCAAAGATTGTGTACGTATTCCATCGATAAGCCACATGATTTCTTCCTGGTCGCCTCCTCGAATTGTATATCGTGCTTCACCTTGTCCAGATTCACCTGCATACCCTCTTCCTTCACTGGACATGACAGGAATTGGATCAAAAAAGACACCTGCCTGAAGCATAAGTGCATCACGGGCTTCCAATACGGGGAGTTTTTCAATTTTTTCAACATCCATATATACCGTACTTGTCGTTTGGTCTCTTTGGATAATTTTTCTTTCCCCCGTTACCACAATTTCGTCCCCCTCTATCACACTTTGTTCAAGGCTTACATCAAGGAGGGTGGAGAGGTCTGATTTTATATGGAGATCTTTTACAGTTTTGGTGGTATACCCGATAAATTCATATCTAACATCATAGACCCCCGGCGGGATACGAAGAATTGTATAATTCCCTTTTGCATCAGTGATGGTTCCAAGATAAGATCCAATAATGGAAATATTGACTCCAACAAGAGGGTCGTTTGTGCCATATACTTTTACATGACCTCTTAGTTTTCCATAACTGCTTGCATACAAGTGAAAAGTTGTAATAACAAAAATGATCAACAGCTTGATATATTTATGGAATGATTTTCCAAAAAAGGCTAAGATGGGCATATTCTCCCTTTGCATTTCTTTTGATTCAATTATTTCAATTTTCTTTTTATTGTATAAGGATAATTCTTAGTAATATCTTTAATAATTGGTATAATAAAGTTATAATGGCACTTTTCATTCTTTAATCAATGTCCCATCATTCTTATCAAAAAAGAAAACCTTATCCCAATCAAAATCAATATTGATATTCTCTTGTTCATGTTCTGAATGAGTCGTTTGTAGAACAATCTTTTGGTCACCTATGCTACAATTAATCAACCAAGAATTTCCTTGATAATCGAATGAGTTAATTTCTACAGAAATACTACCGTCAGAAATATGAATATCTCTAGGCCGAACTCCAAGCTGGAAGTCAACCTTCGGTATTGAAATAGTTGAAGGATAATCAACCATTTGTCCGCCAATGAACATTTTTCCATCTTGGATTTGAGGTGAAAAAAAATTCATTTTAGGATAACCGATGAATTCTGCAACAAAACGGTTAACAGGCTCATTATAAATTGATTCGGGGGGTCCTACTTGCTGAATAACGCCGCTTTTCAATATTACAATTTTTTGGCCAAGTGACATCGCTTCAATTTGATCATGGGTAACATAAACCATCGTTGTGTTTAATTCTTTATGAAGGGATCTGAGTTCTTCACGCATTTTTATTCTAAGGTCCGCATCTAAATTCGATAATGGTTCATCAAACAAAAAGATTTTGGGATTTCGAATAATTGCCCTTCCTAGTGCCACTCGTTGATTCTCACCCCCCGATAGAGATTTGGGTCTTCGATCTAGCAAACCTTCAATATTTAGCATTTCCGCAATTAAATTCACTTTAGTTTGAATTATATCTTTGGAATAACCACTAAACTTGAGATTCAAAGATAAATTGTCGTACACCGATTTATGGGGATAAAGGGCATAGTTCTGAAATACGAGAGCTATATTTCTTTCTTTAGGCTCATCATTTGTTATGTCATGGTTATCTAGAAAAACCTTGCCAATGGTGGGCTCCTCCAGTCCACAAATAATTCTTAATAATGTAGTTTTTCCGCACCCCGACGGACCTAAAATCGCGACAAACTCACCTTCGGAAATATCTAAATTGAAATCTTTTAAGACATAATCAATGTCAAACCGTTTTGATATTTTCTCTAGTTTTAATGAAGATGGCATTTTGTAAATAAAAAAAAGGTTGTAAAAAATTTGTTAAAACTTCTTACAACCTTTTTTAGTTAGTGTCACTTAAAAAATTTATTGAATAAGGGTCATTTTCCTGATATCTGTAAATCCTTTTGTAGTCATCTTGTAAAAATAAATTCCACTGGGTATTGAATGCCCTGAGAATTTTACCTGGTGAGAGCCACTAGCTTTCCATTCATTGACCAACTCTTGAATTAAATTTCCATTGATGTCAAAGATAGAAATATTTATATGACTATCTGCATCGATTCGGAAATCAATAGTTGTTTCGGGATTGAAAGGATTGGGGTAATTCTGACTGAGTTGATATTCTGACGGCAATTTATCTTCACCGATTCCAACTGTACCTCCCACAACTTCAACCATATGGTTAAAGGAAGTATCCACGCCTGCATATGTATCGTCAGCATCATCAGCATTGATGTAATCCATCATATTTCCAGAGTTTACAGTGGCTACGTAACCGATAGGATAACTTCCATTCGTGGTTCCTACGCCGAAATTTAACGTCACTTCGTGAACTACACCAGCATCAGTCAAACTGCCTGTATCTGATAAGAGGCATACCCACTGCATATTGTCGGGTGTGGTGAAAAATGTGTCAATATCAATCCCGCCAGCAGTTGAACTGGTTGACCATACTGAACCACTATCTGGATCAACTAACATTGCACCCGAACCAACATCATCTGTTGTTGTAAAAGAACCTGACGTATATGACCAATCATCTGGTACCATTACAGCCATAGCACCATGATGGGCATTGGTTCCTTCTGCTTGGAAATTCGATACCGTGACAATTGTGGTGAAGGTTCCTCCTGCATTGACTTGGGTTGGCTGTTCAACTTCTTCGATCAAGCAAGCTGTACTGACCAAAGAAATCAATATTAGAATAGCCATTTTTGTTTCCTTTAAGGTAGCTATTTTCTTCATTTTATCTCCTTTTTTTTTGTGAGAAAGTATAGATATTTATGAACACTGCCTACTAAGCTTTTCCAAAATAACTCGGAACTCCTAACTGTTTTGTAAGGATTAATTCTTTGAAGGGAAATTTTTCAATCTGGGGGTGGGTACTTATTTGACCAGTACAGTTAATAGTTGGAGTCAATATTTTCTTTATAATAATCATAATGGTATAAAAATTTATATAAATGTAGGAACATATTAAAAACTTAACAATTGCTAAATCTGGGTTATTACTTCTCATTATGATTGATATATAATGGGACAAATGGCGGTATCTTCCAAACAATTTAGATAACGGCTTAACTCTCCATTAACGGGTATTCTTTTCGCATAATCTGTGCAA
>Ga0208894_1001427_pt1 | contig 14185 bp, 10 predicted proteins | sample ETNtaG_12_FD_185752 | JGI IMG/M metagenome (GOLD analysis project Ga0208894, IMG submission 185752) | Marine microbial and viral communities from oxygen minimum zone, Eastern Pacific Ocean - ETNP201306SV49 (SPAdes) (version 2) | ecosystem: Environmental > Aquatic > Marine > Oceanic ... | reverse complement strand
AAATTTTATAATTTCTTTGATTTATTAAAACAAGACATTAATATGGCTAATATTACTTGTAGCCAAATCTCTTAAGTTGATTTTTATTATTTCTCCAATTCTTATTAACCTTTACAAATAATTCTATATGAATCTGTTTGCCAAAGAAAGTTTCTAAGTCTTTTCTTGATTCAATTCCAATTTTCTTTAATGCACTGCCCTTATGTCCAATTATTATTCCTTTCTGACTGTTTCTCTCAACCATTATTATTGATCTAATCCTTATAATTTTTTTGTCTTCCTTGAATTCTTCTGTTAATATTTCAACAGAATAAGGAATTTCCTTCTTATAATTTAATAGAATTTTCTCACGAATTATTTCATTCACAAAGAATCTCTCTGGTTTATCAGTAAGCTGATCTTTAGGAAAATAAGGCGGCGACTCTGGCAATAATTCAATTATTCTTTTAAGAAGACTTTCTACCTGAAATTTTTCCAGAGCTGAAATTGGAAATATTTCAGCATTTGGAAGTTTATTTTTCCATTTTTCAACTTGATCCTCTAATTCTTCTTGATTAGATAGATCAATTTTATTAATAACTAATAACAAAGGAAGAGTTGAAGATTTAATCTTATTATATAAATCTTCATCCTTTAAACTTGATTCTCCAACTTCTATCATATAAATGATAATATCAGCATCATTAATAGCGGTTCTTACAAAATCCATCATTGAAGATTGGAGATCATAACTAGGCTTAATCACCCCAGGTGTATCTGACAAAACTAATTGAAAATCATCACCATTGACTAATCCCAGAATTCTATGCCTTGTAGTTTGAGCTTTTGAAGTAATAATTGAAAGTTTTTCGCCAACTAAGGAATTCATTAATGTTGATTTTCCAACATTTGGATTACCTATAATATTTACAAATCCAGCTTTATGCATAAGATAAAAAGTATTAATTATTTTCAATTATTTCAACTCCACGATCATTTATTTTTGAAACGTATATTGAAAATTCTAATCCAGATCCTGAATAAACTCTATTAATAGATTCTTCAACTTGCTTTGCTCTATCAATTCCCTGACAAAGGGCAAAAATTGATGGACCTGAACCAGAAATAGAACAGCCTAATGCTCCGTTAGATAAACACTCTGATTTAATTTCTTGAAATTTTGGAATAAACTTACTTCGATGCTTTTCAATTAAATGATCGTTAAGTGATGATTTAATTAAATCATAATCACTTGTATGAAGACCATGTATAAGACTGCCAAAATTTGCCAATTGTTTCGTCGCATCTTCTAAACTAACCTCTTTTGGTAAAATACTCCTTGAATAAGAAGTTTTTACTTCAATATTAGGATGTACAACTGTACAATATAGATCATTTGGAGAGGGTATTTTTATGATTTCTAAGGGAGAAATGCTTTTCACTAAAACAAAACCTCCCAATAATGCAGGAGCAATATTATCTGGGTGCTCAAACATGCCGTCATCTTCCATATTTTTCATTGCAAACTTTATAAGATCACTCATAGTAAATGGGTCTCCCATTAATTTATTTATAGCATATACACTACCTGTTGCACTAGCGCCACTGCTGCCTATTCCACTGCCAGGTTTTATTTTTTTTATAATCTCTATTTCAAAACCACAATCTGGATTTAATTTTTCAATTAATGCAGATGCTGAAACTGTTGCAGCATTCTTATTAATATCCATAGGAAGATCAAAGCCAGAAATATTATTGATTGTTAATCCCTTCTGGACTGTTTTTCTAACAATCATTTCGTCCCCAACAGATTCCAATGGAAATCCAAGAACATCAAAGCCACAGGCAACATTAGATACCGTTCCAGGAGAAAAAATCCTTACCTCATTTATCATGTATTATGATAATTATAATTTATAACAAATTTAACTTATAATTCTTTAAATATTATAAAGTAATCTGTAAATTGGGGACTATAAATTTTTAAAATAAAAGAAAATGAAAATGCTTAGTAGACTATTTGTTTTAGTCACCTTAATTTGTTCTTATACAATAAATGCACAAACAGTAGATGAAATAATTGATAATTATTTTGAAAATACTGGAGGAGTAGAAAATTGGGAGAAGATAGAAGGCATTAAAATGAGTGCAAAAGTAAATCAAGGTGGAATGGAGATTCCTATTGAAATCGTGCAATTAAAGAGTGGAAAAATGATGACAACCATAAACTTTCAAGGTCAGAGTATAAAACAGGGAGTATTTGACGGAGAAGTGCTATGGAGCTCAAATTTTATGACTCAAAAAGCTGAAAAAAGTGATGAAGAATCTACAAATATGGTTAAAAACGAAATGAATCAATTTCCAGATCCTTTTTTAAATTATAAAGAAAAAGGATTTACGGCCGAATTAGTAGGAACTGAGACTGTTGATGGGGCTGAAACATTTAAAATTAAACTTACAACAACACCTAATATTATAGAAGGTAAAGAAGTTCCAAGTGTTGCATATTATTTCTTTGATAATGAAAATTTTGTGCCTATTCAGGTGCATGAAGAAATAACAGTTGGTCCTGGTAAGGGAATGGTTTCAGAAATTAAAATGAGTGATTATCAAGAAGCGGGTGATGTATATATGCCTTATTCAATGACTCAAGGAGTAAAAGGTCAGCCAGGAGCACCAATTACTATGGATAAAATTGAAGTCAATCCAACTGTTGATGATAGTGAATTTACATTTCCTGAATCAGAGCCAGAAACTGAAGAAAACTAGTTAAGCAACTTTCCTAAATTATATAATATGAAAAAAATACTTTTTATTTTCACTGTCCTCCTATTGACTCAAAATACATCTCTTGGTCAATCAAATATTAAACTAGAAAATTATTTTGGTGATCTAAGAGCTAGACATATAGGTCCAGCAGTTATGAGTGGTAGAATCAATGATATGGAAAACCATCCTACAGATGCAAAAATTATTTATGCTGGTGCTGCTGGCGGTGGGGTTTGGAAATCTAACGATGCTGGGACAACATTTAACCCAATTTTTGATGAATATTGTCAATCCATTGGAGCTATTGAAATTGATCCTAATGATCCTGACAATACAATATATGTTGGAACGGGAGAAACATGGCCTAGAAATAGTGTTTCAGTAGGAGATGGCCTATATAAATCAAATGATGGAGGAAATAATTGGGAAAAAATTGGGTTTGAGAAATCCGAAAGAATTGCAAATATTATTGTTAATCCAACTAATTCAAAAGAAATTATTGTTGGTGTGTTAGGTGCTCTTTGGTCTGATAGTGAAGAGAGAGGAGTATTTAAAACAACTGATGGCGGAGCTACTTGGAAGAAAATTTTATATGTTAATCAATCAACAGGTTGTGCTGATTTAGCAATTGATCCAAAAAATCCTAACATAATTTATGCCTCTATGTGGGAATTTAGAAGAACAGGTTGGTCATTTAATTCTGGAGGCAATAATAGTGCATTATACAAATCAATAGATGGAGGAGAGAATTGGGAAAAAATACATAATGGGTTTCCTGAAGGAAAACTAGGTAGACTGGCAATTGCAATAGCTAATTCAAATCCAGATGTAATATATACTGTTATCGAAGCAGAAAAAGATGAAAAGAAAGGACTTTATAAAAGTACAGATGCTGGTGAAAGTTGGAAACAAATGAATAATGATTTTGGAATTACTGTAAGGCCTTTTTATTTCTCTAGACTAGTTGTAGATCCTAAAGATGAAAATATTATTATTAAAGGTGGTTTGTCCGGATCTATTTCTAAAGATGGTGGTAAGACTTTTAAAGATTTAGGATTTATGCATAGTGATATTCATGATGCAATTTTTGATATAAAAAATTCTGATGTATTATATGTTGGGACAGATGGGGGCGTATATAGATCTTGGAACAAAGGAACAACAATGGAAATTGTTGAAAATCTCCCCTTATCACAATTTTATCATATTAGCGTCGATAATGACACCCCATATAATGTTTATGGCGGGCTGCAAGATAATGGTTCATGGTATGGGCCATCATTTGCTCCAGGTGGAATAACTGCTAAAGAGTGGAATCCAGTAGGGCAAGGAGATGGTTTTAGAGTACTTAGACATCCAACAAAAAATATTATATACTCTGAAATGCAAGGAGCTGAAAATGTTTGGAGATATGATGTTGATAATAATCTGGTAAAGACTATACAACCACTTGCTATAAGCGGTTATGAAGATTATAGATTTAATTGGAATGCTCCTATTGCAACTAGCTCTAATAAACCGGATAGGCTTTATATTGGCAGTCAATATTTACACAAATCAGAAGATATGGGAGACGGCTGGGAAATTATATCTCCTGATTTAACAACTAATAATTCTGAAAAACAGAATCAAGAAGATTCTGGTGGTTTGTCAATGGATAATTCTGGAGCTGAGAATCATACAACAATTTTTACAATTGCAGAATCCCCACTAGATGAAAATATTATATGGGTGGGAACTGATGATGGTAATATACAGGTCACAGCTGATGGAGGTAATACATGGGAAAACACAATTTCTAATATTGATGGTGTTCCAGAAAATACTTGGGTCTATCATATTGAGGCAAGCTCACATGATTCAAGTACGGCATATGTAGTTTTTGATGGACATACTTCAGGTGATATGACTCCATATGCATATAAAACAACAGATCTTGGTAAGACTTGGAAAAATATAATTCCATCTAAAGATGTTTATGGATTTGTAAGAAATATTCAAGAAGATTATGTTAATCCTGATTTACTTTTTCTAGGAACTGAATTTGGCTTATATATAACTGTAGATGGAGGTAATTCTTGGGCAAAATTCACTAAAAATATGCCATCAGTAGCAGTGCATTTTATTGATATGCACAAAGAGACAAATGATCTTGTGATGGGGACTCACGGAAGAGGAGTAATTATAATTGATGATATTTCACCTCTTAGAGAAATAAAATCTGAGACACTATCTAGTAAGTTGCATTTTTTCAGTGGTGACTCTTACACGATGAATGATTATGGTGGATTTTCAGATAATTTTGGTAGGGAAACACAATTTGTAGGGGAAAACCCTTCTTTAGATTGTGAAATAAAATATTTGCTTCCAAAAAGACATACGTTTGGTAAAATGACTTTTGAAATTCATGACATGGACGGTAATTTACTTACAAAACTAGGTGCAGGGAAGTCAAAAGGAATAAATATTGTAAACTGGAATTATACCATCAAACAACCAAAAATTGCAAAAGGGAAAACATTTAGTTTTGGAGGATTTACATCTCCAAGAGTTGCCGCTGGAAAATATAAAGCAGTGATTAAGAAAGGCCGAGATACTTATGAGAAAGTATTCAATGTAGTATATGATAAAAAAACTGGTCTAAATACTAATGAAAGAAAAATGCAATATGAGATAGTTATGAAAATGTATAATATGGTTCAAGATTTAGCATTTTTAGTGTATGAATTAGATGCTATTGCTAAAGATGAAAATACTAGTAAAAAGACTATTTTAAAACTAAATCAATTAAAAGAAACTCTTGTAATAACAACTGGGGACAACTATGTAGGAACGGCTAAAAAACAACTTAGAGAGAAAATGGCAGATTTATATAGTAAAATAGCATCAAGTTATGATAAGCCTTCAGATAATGAACTTGATAATTTAAGTTTAATTGAAGGTGAATTTAATAGAGCTAAAACTAAATTCAATAAGCTCAAAAAGAAAGTTAAAATAGAGGGTTTAAGTCTAAAATCCTTTGATGAGTTTATAAATGAATAATGAAAAAAATAATTATACTAATTCTAATTATTTCGTTTTCATGCAGTAAGAACGATAATTCCCAAGAAGAAAATAATATTGATTGTTCAGGAGATTATTCAACAGATGGCATATTAGTTGATATTAATGAAGAAATCTACAATGATGATGAATCAATTAATAATTATAGCAGATATTCCTGGTCATCAGACGGATATGACAGAATTCTAAACGGAAATGGAATTCCAAATCATGAGGTTGGAACGTTTCCAAACAACGATAATCCAAACACTATAAGTGAACAAACTGTAAATGAGAGCTTCACACTTTGCCCTATAATAGTTTCTGAAAGTGGATTAGAAGTAGGTGGTCCTGGTTCGGCTATTGCTTATGCTTTAAATAGTGTCAAATTTGACCCTGCAACTGCAGGGAGATGTAATGATGAGGGGGAGTGCTGTTTGGCACAATGTCAAGGAAATTGGAATATTGAAGCATTAGGGCACGACACTTTTAATTTTGGAGATGATATGAACCATGCTCATGTTCAACCTAATGGGGAATATCATTACCATGGTATACCTGAATTACTTATCGATTTTCTAGGAGAAAATCAAGGTATGACCATCGTAGGGTGGGCATCAGATGGTTTTCCTGTTTACGCAAGATATGGTTATTCAAATGCTAATGATTCTACTAGTCAAGTTAAAACGTTACATCCGAGCTATAGATTGAAAAGTCAACCTGATTCCAATAGACCAAGTACATTGACTGCTTTAATTGGAGGTCCTGGTCAAGGAACGACTAATCCAAATATACCTATTCAAATGGGAGCATTCACACAAGATTATGAATATGTTGATGGCCTTGGAGACTTAGATCAATGTAATGGGCGTTTCGGCGTAACTCCTGAATTTCCTGAGGGAATTTATTATTATGTGGTTACTGACGATTTTCCATTTTTTACAAGATGTTTAAAAGGGAATATTTAAAATCTTTAAAAAACAAGAGTAACCATTTCTGATTACTCCTTAGCAGATAACTCATTCGAAATATCGAACTATGATATTACTCGAAGAGTATTTTTAGAAACACTATTTTTGATAGAATCGGTTTTTATCTTATGGATAATTTTTTGTGCTAATGAAATAAAAAGTAAAAACGACTACACTTTATAAAAGTATAACCGTTTTATTGTTTTAGTAGCGGGAGCAGGACTCGAACCTGCGACCTTCGGGTTATGAGCCCGACGAGCTACCTACTGCTCTATCCCGCGATGTGAGTCTACAAATATACAATCCTTTTTAGTTTCTATACAATAGTTTTATAATTTAATGAATAAAAAAAAGCGTCTATTAAAAAAGACGCTTTTTGAATAATTTAGTGTTGAAGAATTACCAACTCCACATATCATGTTCAAAATTTCTAATTTTTTCTTTAATTCTTTCTGATTCAAGCAATCTCATAAACGCATTATTTGGAATGTAATCCCTAATATATCTATTCTCATATACGTTTTCTTCCTTATATATTACTGCATTAAATCTTCTAGAATTAATTATATCATCAAATGATTTACTAGCAGAAGTATTTCTATCATTAAATATTTTTCCTTTTTTAAGAATGTCCCTTGCATGGGGATAGTATACCCAAAATAAAGGAAGAGATTGTTCAACATCTTGTGAAGAGCCTCCGTTATCATCACCAAATGCATCATCACCACCAAATGGGTCATCAAAAGAAGAGTCATCAGTATCAGAGTCATCAGTATCAGAGTCATCAGTATCAGAGTCATCAGTATCAGAGTCATCTCCTCCACTAGCAAATGGGTCAGAATCATCTCCACCACTTGCAAATGGATCAGAATCATCTCCACCTCCAAAATCATCTCCACCTCCAAAATCGGCACCACCTCCAGCTATCTGTTCTGCTTCAATTTCTTCAAAAGTTTTAATCTCCGTTGCTACAGGGGCAAGACCTATAGGTCTATAGATTAATTCAGAATATTTTTTATCAAAATACCATATCCCTTTAACTAACCACTTTTTGACTTGATCAAATTTAAGATCCTCCCATATAAAATGAGTATCCTCTATCCAATAATCTCTAATTAATTGTAAAACAATTCTTCTAATATCTGTAATTTCTTCATTTTCAAGATCTGATTTTTGATAACCTGGCATTACCTTTCTAACAGGAATATCTTGCCTAAATCCATTGTATAATTCAAAGGTTAAAACTGAGTCCTGATAAACATTAAAATTAAGTTCTCTTGGATTCTTAATACTGTAAGGAAAAACTGTTCCTATTGAATCTGCTCTAATTTCAGCTTTCTGTTCTTCTGAAAGAATAACTTGTTCTTCCCTTTCAATGTCATAATATTCATATGGAATAAATCCAAATCTGTCATATTCTTTTGTTAAAACATCTTCATCAATAAAGGTTTGATAATCTTCAATAGTGACTTTTCCTGCTTCTAAAACTGATTGTTTTCTCCAAATATTTTCTAACTCTACTGGATCAATCAATTTTCTACGGAATTCCCCATCTTCAGACTCAGGATCATATACATCTAATCTTCCTCTAGTAATCTCTTGCTTTAACCACCAAAGCATTGGTCTTCTCTCAGGACCTACTACAGTGGTGTCCACTGGATATAGCAATGGAAAATTAATTCTTTCATCAAGATCTATAACCTCCCAAATCATTGTAGACCAAAGAATATCTTTATCATCAACAAATCCATACTCCAACGGCTTTTGTTCATCTGCATTTATTTGTTGAGCTGTTCTTATTCCAACATCTTCAGGACTCTTTGCATTCAATAAGTTACTTATCCCAGACCTATACTGCTGAGAATAGATTGCATTTGAGCAAAATAAGAAAACAAATATGTATACAATACTTTTAATTTTCATAATCTATAATTAATCAACAACCTCCATAGATATTGGCAAAGGAAGGAAATTCTTCTTTGGATACTTTTTTGAAGTACAGACAATATCTTTGATTGTTATAACTGAATTTTTTCTTGCATTTTTTACTATAGCATCTCTAATAGATTTAGGAAAAGCAGAACTACCAGTCACTTTTTTCTGAGCAGTACCTATCTTAACTACAAAACTTTCAATATCTAGTTTTAATGCCTTTGCTAATTTTGGATCGGCAAATGAAGCCTGAATCCTACTAGTAGCTATACGTTTTCTAGATGATTTTGTTACTTTAGGTTTACCATTAAAAGAGGCTATTGGATCAGGAATATTTAGAACCTCAAAAGTAACTCTACTGGTTACGCCTGTTCCATTAACTCCAACAATTATATCAACCACATTATCTCCAGCTTTATTCTTTTTCCCTTTTTCCCCTTTCATTATATAAACACCATCCGATTTCTTTTTAAGGGTTTTAGGATTTATAATTTTCAACTTATTATCTGCAACACCTGCCATAGATATATTTAAAGTATTTTCTAAATCCTTATATACTACGTACATGTCAGGATTACTAATATTTGCAAGAGATGGTACAACAGCATATTTGTGATCCATTTCTACAACATAGGTTGTATCCTTTTTATTTTCAAATCTGTCAAATTCAAATTTTACCTTTAATGATTTCTCACCGGGTGATCCTCCAACATTAATCCCTATTTTCTCAAGGTTAACTTGTCCACCTTCCATTACATCAGGCCCCTCATACTCTTTTCCATTAATAGTTACTCTGTTGGCAAATAAGTTATCATCATACTTACCTAAAACAACTTTACCATCTAATTTTTGACCCGTAAAAAACACATCAACTCCTTGCGCAAATGCTGTTTGTTTATTTGCCTTAGTTATTTCAGTTAGTGTCTCACCTCTTATTGCGGCAATTAATCTAGCAATAATATTCTGTGCATTTTCTTGCATCAATGTTAATTTTGTAGTAGATGCTATTTGAGGGAAATGCTCGAAGTTGTAATTTAACCAAGCTTTTTCTATTCCTTTACCATCAATCACATTATCTGTTGAGAATTTTTCTATAATTAATGCTTTAATTTCATCTTTTACACTCTCTGGTTGTATTCCTTCCTTTAGACTATCTAATGCAACAATAGATCCTTCTCTAAATCTATCAATATACATCACTAAACTATCTCCTGTAGTGGTGAATTTATCACCCTTAAAAAATAGTTCATCATATTCCTTTGCATTATCCATTACTTCATAATCAGGAATTAAATCCTTTGTATTCCCATCTCTGTTTTTATCATATCTATCCTCCTTCATACTAATAGGAAATTTCACCTCACTATTAATATATGTATCTAATGCATTAGCTAAAACTGATATTTCATCAACCATCTCATATGCCTCAATCCAGTTTGCTGCATCATTTTCTGCATCTTTCCTAAGATCATCTAAATCAGAACCATTTTTAACTTTAATATTCAGAGTAGATTTACTAACCTTTGCATCAATTTCTCCAAAAGTTGTTAAAACTTCTTTTGACATATTTAAAGCAAGCATTGCTATAAATACTAAATACATAAGGTTAATCATCTTCTGTCTTGGAGTTTCTTTACCACTTGCCATAATTTTATTTATTTAAAAAATTAATATTTGAACAAAAATCTTTTTAAGATGATTTTTGTTACTTTTTATTCATAGCGCTAAGGACTCCTCCATATACACTGTTTAACGATTCTAGGTTATTAGCCAATGACTCCATTTGTCTTTGAAGTTGAACTGCATTGTTAGCAAACTCCTTGTTTATCTTTGCAAGTTCTGATGCACTATTTGCTCCAGATTTAGCAGAAGCTTCAAAATCTTTAATACTACTAGATAAACTTGACATTAGCTGTACATCTACTTTAGCTTCCGCTAACATAGAATCTAATTTTTTAGTCAATAATCCTTGAGGTGAGTCTTTCTTTGCAGAAGATGATCCGCCATGTAATTCAGGATATACTATTGACCAATCATAATCTTCTGCTGGTGGGTCAAATGCTGACATAGCAAATATTAATGCCTCTGTTACAAGACCTATTGTCAACATCAGGTTTCCACTAATTGGTCCTAAATCTTGGTGAATAATTTTCATTAAAGCTCCAATAATTACTACTGATGCTCCAAGGCCGTAAGCCATATTCATTGCGTTTTTACTTAATTTTAATGCCATAATTTCTAGTTTTTAGTGTTTTTGTTGTTTTATTTTATTGAACTTCTTTTATTTTTTCTTTTTTGTGTAGCAGTATTGGTCATTGCATTAGCAGTTAAATCTGCTCCTAAATAATCATGAACAGTTCTAAAACCAATATAGCTTCTAGGTTGATCCTCATATTCATAGTCTCTAGAGCTAACCTGAAGAAAATATTTTACATCCTTCCAAGAGCCACCTCTAATAATTTTCTTTTCATTATAAAGGTTATTTACATTTGGATTCATAGAGGCTGAAAACTCATAGGCATCCTGTTCATAGGAAGAATCAACCCATTCAGAGACGTTTCCTGCCATATTAAACAAATTATATCCATTTGGATCATATGCGTTTGCTTCGACTGTATATAAGGCCTGATCAACTGCATAATCACCCCTCATTGGTTTAAAGTTAGCCATAAAGCATCCTCTATCATTTTTAGTATATGGGCCTCCCCAAGGATACATAGCGCTTTGAAGACCTCCTCTTGCAGCGTATTCCCACTCTGCTTCAGTTGGTAGTCTAAATTCGGGAACTAAACTTTTTTTCTTTTTTGTTCTTTGATATGCATTTTTAGTATTTGTTCTCCACTGACAAAAGGCGTTTGCCTGTTTCCAAGTAACACCAACTACAGGATAATTACTATATGCATCATGCCAGAAATAATCATTATGCATTGGTTCATTATAAGAATATTTAAAATCCGTTATCCAAACAGTAGTATCTGGATAGACTTCAAGTGTTTCTCTAGTTATAAAATTTGACCTTTTAAAACCAGGGAATTCTTCTTCTAGTTGCTTATCAGTAGGATTATGTATTGGAGCAACATCATCATTTGCAAGCGCGTCTACTAAAATTTGCTTTTCATCTAAATACTCCTGAACCCTACTATCCAAATAGGCAAACTTAAAACCTGTAACATCCCAAGTTCTCATATTATTAAAAACTTCATCTTCAGGAATGAAAAAACTCTCCATTACTTCTAGATAATCTTCATCAGGATATTCAGTTCTATCAAAAACCAAATCTGTATCCCAGTTAAGTTTTCTTTTATTATATACATCCTTCATGTATTTATCATAAACACTCAGATCAGAGGTGTCTGCATCAATATAAGCATACTGAGCAATTCCATCTCCACTTCCATCAGTAGGTTCACCTCCCAAAACATCTTCTGCTCTATTAGCAAGTGCTGTTCTAATTACAGAATCCCTTACCCAATAAACAAATTGTCTATATTCAGCATTTGTTATTTCTGTTTCATCCATATAGTAAGACCTAACGGTAACTGTTTTAGTAGGGGCATCTTCTAATGCAGGAAGATCATCATCTGATTTACCCATAATAAAAGCACCTCCCGGGACTAAAACCATCCCAAATGGCTTTTCAGGGTAATATTTTTTTCCTTTTACTCCGACAAGTTCGCCCTTTGAGCGTTTTGATCCACTTTTTGAACCACAACTAAGGGCAAAAATAAATAATAGACTAAGTGCTAAAAATTTTCTCATACTATACTGTTTCACTCATATAAAATTGCGTAAACTTACCCATATTTATCCAATTATACAAATTATGGCTTTCAAGGTATATAAAAAATAAACTGCTGACATCATATAATTAAACTAATTTTTTGACATTTTTATACAATGCTCTTCTTGTGGGCCTTATACCATCTCTCTGGAATAATACCCTCATTCGCATTTAAATAATCATCATGCGTACAGGGTAATAACGAGTGTTCTTTAAGTTTAGTATCTTTCTTTGAAGAAGAGCTTGACATTTCTATCCACCATCTTGAGGTTTTTATACTCCTATAGAAAACAAGCTCATATTTTTCAACTATTACACTAAATTTCTGAAAACTAGAAACATTTGTAAAATCATTGTCTATAATTCTACAATTAACTCCTTCGATAAAATACCATAATATTTGAGCAATTAACATTTCAGTTATTTCATCCTCATTGGAGGATTTATATTCAAAAATGCCAAATGATGATACCTTATTGCTAATTCCTGCATATCTACTTATTGAACATATTTCTTTACCATCGAAGCCATTTGGAGATAACTTTTGTCTAGAGCTTAACTCAGAAGACCTAATAGACCTTAAATCTACAGTAACTATATCAGCATCTCTCATTACAGGTTCAACTGAATTAATATTATTACATACCTCGCCTAGCCTATAAGCCTCAAAATATAGTTTCTCCATTAAATCTATCTCAATTTGAGAATTGTAGTATGTCTGATATCCTATCGTTGTATAATTAAATAAATTATGTGGTTCCTCGAGGATTATCTTACCAAGAAAACTGTTGTTTTTTATTGGTTTTGACGAGTCTCCTAAATCAAAATTAGAATCAACATTGACTATATTAATAGTTTTCTTAAATTCATCATATGCTCTATAATTAGCATAAGTCAGATCTTGACTTCCGCCAATAATAAGAGGGATAACATTGTTTTTAACAAAATATGAAATAAGAGATGTTAAATTTTCATAAGTATCTTCAACAGATTCCCCTGGTGTTAAGTCTCCAAAATCTGCTATTTTAATTGACCAATTGCCTGGATAAAGTGAATAAAAAGATCTTCTTATCTCACTAAGATTTATTTCTTCTCCTATATAATTGATGTCATTTCTGTTTTCTGGAACTCCTATAATTGCAATATCAATTTTTTCAATATTAGGTATGCCATTTTCCTTAGTATGAACACTAATTTTATTTCCTAAAATTAGTGATGATATTATCTTATTATGAGAGAGAATATGGTCCTCAACTGGAGTTAAAATATTGTCTTGAACAGAAGTTAAAAAGTTGGGATCCATTATACAGCTAAATTAATCTATTCTTTTTTATTATCTAGCATTTGTTTTGCATCATCAAGAGTTAATGCATTAATATCAATAGATTTTGATATTTCCTTTCTTATTTTTCCTTTAATTAAATAGAACTTTCCCCATTTTCCCTTCTCAACTCTTATATTTTCATCAGACCAATTATGAATAATTTTCTCCTTTTCTTTTTTCTTTTTTTCCTCAATCAATTCAATAATCTCATTTTCTGATAAATTTTCCCAATTATATTTTTTCCCAACATTAATAAACATATTATTCCACTTTATAAAAGGGCCAAACTTGCCTTTTCCCTTCTGAACATCTAACCCTTCATAATTATATATTGGCGCCTCTGACTTTTCCTTAATTTTTATAAGGTCTAATGCATCATTAAGTTCT
>Ga0208894_1001424_pt1 | contig 14199 bp, 10 predicted proteins | sample ETNtaG_12_FD_185752 | JGI IMG/M metagenome (GOLD analysis project Ga0208894, IMG submission 185752) | Marine microbial and viral communities from oxygen minimum zone, Eastern Pacific Ocean - ETNP201306SV49 (SPAdes) (version 2) | ecosystem: Environmental > Aquatic > Marine > Oceanic ... | reverse complement strand
TATATATAAAAGACTAAAAATCCTGCTGAAATTTGAAAATTTCTTTTAAAATTTTTATTGTTATTTGAACTATCTTGAGCTATAGAGAATTTTCTAGAAAAATATCTATATAAACTCCATCCTCCAATGAATATTAATGCTCTTATTAGAAATGCGGATTTGTTTAACCATCCTGCTTTTCCCTGTAATAATTTATCATGTGCTACAACGTCAGGGTCCATCCAAATAAATAAATGTTTGTCAGCAAAAAATGCTATAGCTAGTACAATTAAAGCCCCAGGCAATAAATAATACGTTATTGCCTGCATGACCCTGAATAATACTGGAGACCATCCTGCTTGTGATGCATACTGAATTGCATAAAAAGCTAATACTCCAAGCGAGATCATCATAAAGAAAAATGCTGCTATGTATAAGGCTGCATAAGGTCGATTGTGAATCTGATGCATGACATGCTCTGCATGTTCATCATAATTAGAAGATTCATGTAAGTCATTATGATGAGCTTCATTGTTTTGTGTCATAATTTCTGATTGGTCTGTATGTGATGACCCGTGAGAAGATTCATGTAGTAACATCTCTTTCACCTGATCAATAGTTTTATGAGAATCCATATAACTATATCCCCATCCTATACTTCCTAATACGATTAGAGTAAGTGAAAAAATCTTAATACCATTTGAAATTTTATACATTTTATAATCCAATTATTTTTTTAAATCTGATTTTAATTTCATTACATATGATGTTACAAGCCATCTTTCTTTTTCATTTAATTGATTCGCGTAAGATCCCATAGTATTTCTCCCAAAGTAAATAACATGATATACGCTTCCCTCAGTTATTTCTCTGCCTTGATCGGAATAGCTTGGAATCCCTAATATTTTTTCTCTTTTCATTAATATCCCTTGTCCATCACCCTTATTGCCATGACAAACTCCGCAATATATATCATACAATTCCTTGGCCTTTACCATATTTATTTCTTCATCTTCTAATGGGTTTTGAAGATCTTTTTTTGCTAAATCATACCCTAAATTTGAATTCTCATATTGATATAATGAATATCCTCTAGGCATAGTCCCTTCTACAGGAACTAAAGCGGCTTGATTATTTTCAAAAAGACCATTCTCTGCATATGTTTCATATCCAATTGACTCGTACATCTCTGGCATAAATTCATAATTTGGGTACTCATTGTTTTTACATGAATTAAAAACTAATGCAATAATTATTATTAATATTTTGTATCCTATCTTCATAATAATTAATGTCCTTTTGAATCAATTATATTAATTTCAATTGCTCCAGAATCTTTTAATACTTTTTTTAATTTTCCTGTAACTTCATTAACAGATATTTCAATTAAAAAATGATCATCTGTAGTTCTAGGATCAGGATTTTCCGCTTTTTTAAATGGCCACATTTTACTTCTAAGATAAAATGTTATCACCATCAAATGAGCAGCAAAAAATACCGTTAATTCAAACATTATTGGAACAAAGGCAGGCATATTTTCTATATAACTAAAGCTTGGTTTTCCTCCAATATTTTGTGGCCAATCAGTAATCATTGTATAATCCATCATTAAAATTGAAACTATAAATCCCAGACATCCATAAATAAATGATGCTATAGCTATTCTAGTTGGCTCCAATCCTAACACTTTATCTAAACCATGTACAGGGAATGGCGTATAGACCTCTTCAATATGAAATTTATTCTCCTTAATAGTCTTAACAGCAGACAATAAAACATCATCATCATTATAAAAAGCACGAACTATTTTTTCAGGGTTCATTTCTTAATTGTTTATTTATTTATCACTGATGTTCTTTTATCAGCTCCTGTTCCAGTTAATGATTTTCCAGATTCCCTTAACCTTTTATACTTCTCCCCGGAAGTTTTTAGGATTGTTTTAACTTCAGCCTGAGCAATTACAGGGAATGTTCTAGCATATAGTAAAAATAATACAAAGAAAAACCCTATAGTCCCCATAAAAATACTAATATCAACAAAAGTTGGGGAGAACATAGTCCATGATGATGGCAAATAGTCTCTATGAAGCGACGTAACAATAATTACAAAACGCTCAAACCACATGCCAGTATTTACTACAATTGATATAAAGAATGAGAACATAATACTTGTTCTTAGTTTCTTGAACCACATGAATTGAGGAGAGAAAACATTGCAAGTCATCATTGACCAATAGGCCCAAGCATATGGCCCCGTTGCTCTATTTAAAAAGGCATACTGTTCATATTCTACTCCTGAGTACCAAGCTATAAAAAGTTCAGTAATATATGCTACACCAACTATAGATCCTGTAATCATTATAACAATATTCATTAACTCTATATGTTGTACTGTAATATAATCTTCCAATCGACAAACCTTTCTCATGATAATTAATAAAGTTTGCACCATTGCAAACCCAGAAAAAATAGCACCAGCAACAAAATAAGGTGGGAATATTGTCGTATGCCATCCCGGAATTACTGATGTAGCAAAATCAAAAGAAACTATTGTGTGAACAGATAATACTAAAGGTGTTGCTAATCCCGCTAATACTAAAGACACCTCCTCAAATCTTTGCCAATCCTTTGCTCTACCTGTCCATCCAAAACTAAGTATACTGTATATTTTCTTTTGAAAAGGCTTAACTGCCCTGTCTCTAATCATGGCAAAGTCTGGCAATAATCCCGTCCACCAAAATACTAATGAAACTGATAAATAAGTAGATATTGCAAAGACATCCCATAATAAAGGAGAGTTAAAGTTTACCCAAAGTGATCCAAAAGCATTAGGGATAGGCACCATCCAATATCCAAGCCACGGTCTTCCCATGTGTATAATTGGGAATAATCCAGCTTGAATAACAGAAAAAATTGTCATTGCTTCAGCAGATCTATTGATTGCCATTCTCCACTTTTGGCGAAATAATAATAAAACCGCAGAAATCAAAGTTCCAGCATGTCCTATTCCTACCCACCAAACGAAATTTGTAATATCCCATGCCCATCCGACTGTCTTGTTTAATCCCCAAACGCCTATTCCTGTAGATATCGTATAAATAATACATCCTAATCCCCATAAAAACATCGCAAGTGCTATAGAAAAAGCAATCCACCATTGCTTATTTGCTCTAGTCTCAATAGGCCTAGCTATATCAACAGAAACATCATGGTAAGATTTTTCTCCTGCTACTAATGGTTTTCTAATTGGTGCTTCATAATGAGACCCCATACTTTTCTTTATTATTAATTATACTTTTTTCTCGTTTCTTATTTTAACTTGATAAACTACATTTGGCTTTGTTCCAACAGCATCTAACAAATGGTAGGCTCGTTTATCATTTTTTAATTTATATATTTCACTGTTTTTTTCATTTATGTCTCCAAACCTCATGGCTCCAGTAGAACATGCTGAAGCACAGGCACAAGTATCATTGAATTCTCCTTCAGCTACTGTTCTTCCTTCTAATTTCGCTTTTAATATAACTGCTTGAGTATTTTGAATACAGAATGAACATTTTTCCATAACGCCTCTTGATCTTACTGTAACATCAGGGTTTAATACCATTCGTCCAAGATCATCGTTCATGTAATAATCAAACTCATCATTCTGATTATATAAAAACCAATTAAATCTTCTAACCTTATATGGACAGTTATTTGCACAATATCTTGTGCCTACACATCTATTATAAGCCATATGATTTTGGCCTTGTCTTCCGTGACTAGTAGCTGCAACTGGGCATACAGTTTCACATGGAGCATGATTACAGTGCTGACACATTATAGGCTGAAAAGCTACCTGAGGATTTTCTGATGGACCTTCAAGATCGCCTAGAGAAGTTAATGAGCTTTGTAGCCCTTTAATGTCATCTTTCTTTTTATCATCTTGATCAAAAGTTTCCTCTGAAGAATAGTATCTATCTATTCTTAACCAATGCATATCTCTACTTCGTCGAATCTCTCTTTTCCCTACCACAGGGACATTATTTTCTGCATTACATGCAATTACACAAGCTCCACATCCTGTACAAGCATTTAGATCAATCGATAGATTAAAATGATGCCCAATAGATCTATCAAATTCATCCCACAAATCAACTTTTGGAGAAGAAACAGGGGTCTCAATATGATTTAGAGAGACTACAGTTTCAGCATTCCATAATTTTGAATCTTTAGTATTAAATACTTCTAAACTGGTTTCCTTAACTATATCTCCTCTGCCCATAAGAGTATTATGCAACTGAATACAAGCAAACTCATGTTTCCCTTCAGTAACTTGAATAGAAACTAGCTGATCTGTTTTAAAATTAGCATATAATTGATATGCATTTACTCCCGTTTTCATTTCATCTTTAATACCCTTAGATCTTCCATAGCCAAATGACAAGCCTACTGTCCCTCTAGCTTGGCCTGGCTGAATTATTACTGGGACTTTAAGTGATTTTCCATTCAAGCTTATAATAGCATATTTGCCATTTAGTCCTCCATCCGCGTCATGGCTCGACTCTGAAAAGAAAGTACTAGGTTCTAAATATAAGTCAAGCGTTTTTGCATCAAATTCTGAGATTGTCAAATAATTATCCCAAGTTGCCCTTGTTAAAGGATCAGGGAATTCTTGCAGCCAAGGATTATTCGCCTGCTGTCCATCTCCCATACCAATCTTAGGATATAATGTTAGTTCATATAAGTTTTTATTTAATGGTATTTTATCAATTAAATCTTGAAGATCTGTATAAAATATTTTATATGGTGCAGTTCTTAAAAATTTGTTTTTTGTAATATTAGTTTCCTTTTTTGAATATATTCCATCGTGAAGAACTTTATTCCAAAAGCTATTTTCTAAAATATTTTTCTCCCAATGATCCTTAATATATTCATAATACGACTTTTTACTATTTGACCAGACTAGTAATAAATCCTGAAATTGTCTAGTATCAAACAATTTTTTTATAACAGGCTGAACTAATGAATATTCGCTATTTTTAATTTCAGCATCTCCCCATGATTCTAAATAGTGCGATGATGCTGCTGCATAATTTACATAATTTGCTGTTTCATCATTCTTGGTTGTAAATGAAATTGAAAGATCAACCTTTTCTAACCCATTAATAAATTCTTTAGAATTAGGTAAAGAGTATACTGGATTTACTCCAGCCATAATTACTGCCCCAATTTCACCGCCCTGCATTCTTTTAACTAATTTATCAACTTTATTAGTATCGCCTAAGCGAGTTTTAATTGTTTCATTTGGTTTAAATGCTTTGCTCTTTATTTTTTCATTTATTTGAAGAACTATGGATTGATAATCAACATCATTAATTCCTGAGACTAGTACAGCTTTATTTTTACTATTAAGAATTTCCTTTACAGTAGAATCTACTACTTTTTGTAATTTATCTGAAAGATTAATAATATTATTAATTGAAAATAACTTAGAATATATGGAAAGCAATATTAGTTTTTGTTCGGATGGTTTTACAGAAATTCTAGTATCTGCATTTGCCCCACTTAATGTCATATTTGATTCATATTGAATATGCCTTGACATCTTCCCTTTTTTAGGAATTCTTTTTGTTGTATACCCAGATTCAAATCCTCCGCCTTGCCAATCACCAATAAAATCTGCGCCAATAGATACAACTAAATTAGCCATTGAAAAATCATAATTAGCTAAACCTCTCTGGCCATATCTTCTCTCAAATGCATCAAGTGCCGCTGACTCAGAAATAGCATCATACACAATATGTTTAACATTGCCATATTTCTTTTTAAAATCATCAATTAATTTATATGTAGATGGACTTGCAAATGTTTGAGTTAATAATACAATTGGTTTTGATGAATCATTAATCTCTTTTAATTTTCTTTTAGTTTCAAAATTAAATTCAACCCACGAAGTTGGAGCGCCATTTTTCATTGGTTTGGCTAATCTTCCACTATCATATAAATCTAATATTGATGCATGAACTCTTGCATTTGCATAAGATGAAGTTGACGCCAACTTATTTTGTTCAATTTTTATAGGCCTACCTTCTCTATTCTTAACTAATATATTTGCAAAATCATATCCATTTGATATTGTCGTTGCATAGAAATTAGCTAGGCCTGGGACTATTTCTTCTGGCTGTACAACATATGGGATTGATTTAACAACAGGCCCTTCGCAAGCAGCAAGTGTTGCTGCAGCAGTACTAAATCCTAAGTACTTTAAAAAATCCCTTCTTGATGTTGAGCTAGATGATAAATTTTCTTTATCTCCTAAAAATTCATCAACTGGTATTTCTTCAACAAATTCTCTTTGTTGAAGCCCTTTAATGTTAGAAGTTTTTTCAGAACTTAATTCTGATAAACTTTTCCAATATTTCTTTTTATTAGACATATTATAATCTATACATTAATAATGACATTTACCACATTCTAATCCTCCCATTTGAGCAACAGTCAACTGCTCAACTCCATATTTTTTTGATAATTCTTTATGAATTTTAGCATAATACTCATTGTCTTGTACCTTGACATTAGTTTCTCTATGACAATTTATACACCAGCCCATTGTCAATGGCGAATATTGATACATAATTTCCATTTCTTCAACTGGGCCATGACATGTTTGACATTCAATGCCTGCTACTGAAACGTGTTGTGAATGATTAAAATATGCAAAATCAGGCAGATTATGTATCCTTACCCATTTTACGGGGTATGTTACCCCTGTATATTCCTGTACTTCATCGTCCCAACCTGTAGCCTTATACAATTTTTGTATTTCACCATCATAAAAAGTTTTTGAATATTTCTCCGTTGTTTCTCCATTATATTCATCTATAGTCTTATGACAATTCATACAAACATTTAGAGATGGTATTCCAGAATGCTTACTAACTCTTGCAGAAGAATGGCAGTAATTACAATCTATTTGATTGTCCCCAGCATGTACTTTATGTGAGTAATGTATTGGCTGAATAGGCATATAGTCTTGGTTTGTTCCAAGTTGCATTGCCCAGCCATAAAACCCATACAAACTAACAAGTAAAAACAATATTGAAGAACAAAGCATTAGAAATTGATTATCAATAAAGGCTTTCCATATAGGTTTTGATTTTTCTTCTTCAATTAATTTAACATCATTCAAAATAGCAAAATTTCTAAGCGTATTACTAACTAAGAAAAGTCCAATTGCCAATAAAAAGAATAGAAAAGTAAAAATTCCTAAAATAACCTGATTAGATAATCCTAAATCATTAGATGCTGCAGTTGATGCAGCTACATTAACTCTAGCTACTGGGACTGTCTTCTCCTGATTAGTATATGCTAAAATATTTTCAATATCATTATCTGATAATTGAGGGTAAGCTGTCATAGCAGAGCGATTGTACTCTGCATAAATTTTATTAGCGTATGCGTCTCCAGATTTAATAACCGCTGCGCTGTTTCTTATCCATGCATACAGCCATTGCTTATCTAATCCTTCGTCATTTAATAATCGAACCTCAAAATGTCTAAGCGCAGGCCCCGTCATCTTTTTGTCAAGCTTGTGACATGCAGCACAATTAGTATTAAACAAAGATTTTCCAGCTGTTATATCAACATCTTGAGCAAAAGAATTGGTAGTGGAGAAAGTTAAAAAAAGAATGAAAAGTATATGGATGAAAAAATAATTAGAATAAGATAAATTATTTCTAAAATTAAAGGATTCTAAAAATTGCCTTTTATATCTTAAATTCATTCCATAAATCGTTTAAAAAAACAAAGCACAAAAATAACACCAAAAATGGTTATTCTAATAAAAATCTATTTATAATTTATGCAAAATAGTAATTTATATTCATTCTAAATAAAAACCTAATAGATTAAATTATAATCTATTAAATTTGTTAATTATCCAAACATAAAATGAAAAATCTAATTTTTATATTTCAAATACTAACATTTATTCTATTTAGCTGTTTTAACATCTATTCTCAAAAAAAAAATGTAAAAATATCACAGAGTATTGATATTCAAAAAGTTATAGAAATAAAAAAAGAAATAAATAAAAATATTTCAATGCTTAGAATACAAATTTATAATGGTAATCGTGAAGAGGCACAGATCATAAAAGAAAAATTTGAAAGACACAAAATTGATTCAATAGTTGATATAGTATATGAAACCCCTAACTATAAAATATGGGTTGGGCATTATATTAATCAGCTAGAAGCAGACAAAAAGCTATTAGAAATTAAAAAATATTTTATAGATGCATTTATATTCAGGCCAATAATAAAACCTGTTATAGAACAAGAAATAAAGGAAAATTAGTTTAATCTAAAGTTTCTTTTTAACCTCAACATTGATAAACCCTTCAATTTCATCACCAACCTTAATATCCTTGAAATCATTAATTTGCAAGCCACAATCATAGCCTTTTTTAACCTCTTTCACATCATCCTTGAATCGCTTTAATGATGATAAAGATCCAGAAAAAATTACAACACCTTCCCTAATTAATCTTACTTCAGAATTTCTTAGGATTGACCCTTTTGTAACCATACATCCAGCAATAGTTCCAAGTTTAGATATTTTAAAAATATCTCTAACTTCACACAATCCGGTAACTTCTTCCTTAATATCAGGGGATAGCATACCTTCCATTGCATCTTTCAATTCATTAATAGCATCATATATAATTGAATATATTCTTATATCAATTTCTTCTTTTTCCGCTACTTGCCTTGCATTGCCCATAGGCCTAACATTAAATCCTATTACTAATGCATCTGATGCTGAGGCAAGTAATACATCGCTTTCAGTAATTGCTCCAACACCTTTATGGATTATATTAACTTGTATTTCCTCAGTAGATAATTGCTGAAAAGAATCTGTTAAAGCTTCAACAGAACCATCAACGTCCCCTTTAAGAATTATATTTAGTTCTTTAAATTCTCCTAAAGCAATTCTTCTTCCAATTTCATCTAAAGTAATGTGTCTCTGTGTTCTAACACTTTGCTCTCTTTGTAATTGATTCCTTTTTGTCGCAATTTGCTTAGCCTCTCTTTCATCATTATAAACTGAAAAATTATCTCCTGCTTGAGCAGCTCCGTCTAGTCCAAGTATTGAAACTGGCGTTGATGGACTAGCAGTTTGAAGGTCATTTCCCCTTTCATCAAACATAGCTTTTACTTTTCCAGTATTTTTTCCAGCTAAAACAAAATCTCCAATTTTTAATGTTCCTGTTTGAACCAAAATTGTTGAAACATAACCTCTCCCCTTATCTAAAAATGCTTCGACAACAGTTCCAGATGCATATCTATCTGGATTGGCTTTAAGTTCTAAAAATTCTGCCTCTAAAATTACTTTCTCTAGTAATTCATTCACCCCATCTCCCGTTTTAGCAGATATATCATGAGACTGTATTTTTCCTCCCCAATCTTCTACCAATAAATTCATGTTTGACAGACTTTCTTTTATCTTATCTGGATTAGCATCGGGCTTATCAATTTTGTTTATTGCAAAAACAATAGGGACTGAAGCTGCCTGTGCATGTGATATGGCTTCTTTTGTCTGTGGCATTATATCATCATCCGCGGCAACTACTATTATAGCTAAATCTGTTAATTGCGCTCCCCTAGCTCTCATTGCAGTAAATGCTTCATGTCCTGGAGTATCTAAAAAAGTAATTTTTTGTGCTTCATTAAGTTCCACACTATAAGCTCCAATATGTTGAGTAATCCCTCCTGACTCTCCGGCTATTACATTTTCTTTTCTTATATAATCCAATAATGACGTCTTTCCGTGGTCAACATGACCCATAACAGTAACAATAGGAGCTCTTGGTTTTAAATCTTTTGGATCATCTACTACTTCCTTAGATTCTTCCTCTATTTCAGCAGTTACAAATTCCACCTTATAGCCAAACTCTTCGGCTACTATTGAAAGTGTTTCAGCATCTAGTCTTTGATTCATTGTAACCATGATCCCTAATGTCATACATGCTGATATAATATCAGTTGATGGCACATTCATCATAGTAGCAATTTCGCTTGCCGTTACAAATTCAGTAGCAATTTCGCTTGCCGTTACAAATTCTGTAACCTTAATTACTTTACTTTCTTCCTCTAAAACAGCAAGTTCTTCTTCAGATTTTTGTCTATGCTGCTCTCTTTTCTCTCTTCTATATTTTGCAGCTTTTCCTTTAGCAGATTTCCCTTGAAGTTTTTCTAATGTTTCCTTAATTTGTTTTTGAACCTCCTCTTCATTTGGCTCTTCTTTAACTCCCTTTTTAGATTTAGATTTACTTTTAACTCTTCCAGAGGCTTTAAATTTTTTGTTCTGATCCCCAGCTTTAGGATTAGTAATAATTCTTTTTCTTCTTTTCTTTGATGTTGTTTTTTCTTCTTTCTTTTTTGGAGATGAGTCCTCTTTAAATTTAGATAAATCAATAGTTTCCCCAGTAGATTTTAATCCGGTCAACTTTTTATAATTATCTACTACATTTTCATTAGAATCTGTTTTTACTTCTTGTTTTTCATCTTGTTGCTTGGATTCTTCTTTTAATTCTGCCTTTTCTTTTGGTTTAGGCTTCTCCTCCTGAATAGGCTTGTCTGCTTTTGGCTTTGGGTCTAAATCTATTTTTCCAAGTTTTTTAAATTTTGTTACTTTAGAAGCTGCCGTAATTACCTCTTGTTCCTTTTTCTTTTTATTTGATTCCTCTAACTCTTTCTCTTTTTCTAATCTCAATTCCTCCTTTTCCTTAATTTGTGCCTCTGCAATTTCCTTAGAAGCAACTTTCTTGTCAGCATCACTTTGAAATTCACTACATAACAATTCATAGATTTCTTGGCTAATCTTACTTGTAGGTCTTTTTTCTATTTGATAGCCCTTTGAATCTAAGAAATCTACCGCACGGTCAATAGAAATGTTTAATTCTCTTAATACTTTATTTAATCTAACTGCAGGCATAAATTATGCTTTATATAAAATTATTAATCTTCAAATTCTTCCTTAAGGATTTTTATTACATCATTAATTGTCTCTTCTTCTAAATCTGTTCTCTTAACTAAATCTGCGACATCTTGTTCTAGAACACTTCTTGCAGTATCAAGTCCCGCTTTAGCTAATTCTTCTATAATCCATGATTCTATTTCATCAGAAAATTCAGTTAGCTCTACATCTTCCTCAACTCCATCTCTAAAGACATCTATTTCATATCCTGTGATTTTTCCCGCTAACCTAATATTATGACCTCCTCTTCCAATTGCCTTACTTACCTCTTCAGGATTAAGAATAACTTCAACTCTTTTATTTTCCTCATCAATTTTCATAGAAGTAATTTTGGCTGGGTTTAATGATCTAGAAATAAATAATTGTAAATTATTAGTGTAATTAATAACATCAATATTTTCGTTTCCTAATTCACGTACTATACCATGGATTCTTGAGCCTTTCATTCCTACACAAGCTCCAACTGGATCAATTCGATCATCATATGAATCTACAGCTACTTTAGCTTTTTCCCCAGGGATTCTAACAACTTTTTTTATGGTAATCAAACCATCAAAAATTTCTGGTATTTCCTGTTCAAATAATTTTTCTAAAAATGATGGAGATGTTCTTGACATTATTATTGAAGGTTTAAATCCCATAAGTTCCACACTTTCAATAACTCCTCTAATATTATCACCTTTTCTAAAAAAATCTGAAGGAATTTGCTTATCCTTAGGCATAATTATCTCATTAGCATCATCGTCTAATAATATGATTGCTTTATGTCTAATATGATGAACCTCAGCAGTATAAATTTCTCCCTCTAATTCTTTAAATTTCTTATATACGTTAGTATTGTCATGCTCATGAATTTTAGCTGTTAAATTTTGTCTTAAAGCTAAAATTGATCTTCTCCCTAAATCAACTAGCTTAACCTCTTCGGAAACATCTTCCCCTACTTCAAAATCAGGTTCAATTTTTCTTGCTTCAGTTAGAGTTATTTCACAATTTTCATCCTCTAATTTATCATCTTCAACAACAATTCTATTTCTCCAAATCTCAAGGTCTCCCTTGTCTGGATTAATAATAATATCGAAATTATCATCATCTCCATATTTTCTTTTTAAAGTAGATCTAAAAACATCCTCTAAAATTGCCATTAAAGTGGTTCTGTCAATTAATTTATCATCTTTAAATTCCGAAAAAGATTCGATCAATGTTATATTCTCCATAATTTATTTAATTAATGTTTTATTTTAACTTTTGCTTCAATAATGTCTTTATATAATAGATCTATTTTTTTTTCAACAGTTATCTTTCCTTTTCCAACAGGCTTCTTTTCTCTTTGTTTCCAAAATAGACTAATTTGATTTAAATCAGCATCAATCAATTTAGCCTCATAATTAACCTCATTTGTAGTTTTTACAAATAATGTTCTTCCAATATTTTTCATATACTGCCTAATATTAGAAAGAGGGCTTAATGCCCCTGAAGAACTCACCTCCAAAGAAAAATTATATTCATCTCTATCAATGCTATGTTCAATAGATCTGCTCACATACATACAGTCCTCAACTGAAACCCCCTTGTCTCCATCAATTGTAATTTTGATCGAATTATCAAGAGCTATGTCTAAATCTATTAAAAATAGATCCTCTCTATTCTTCAAGCAATTTGCTAATTCTATTTCTATAATATTTTTTAACATTTTTCTATAAAAAGAGGGGACTTTTCGTCCCCTCTCAATTTTTTTCATTAATCAGTGGCTGCAAATATACAACATTATTTTGAAATTTATCAAATATAATTATTAGTTGTAATTGAATTTATTGACATGTAATAATTCGAGCCTTTTTTCTTTCTCGGCATTTTATAAGCATCTATTCATATAAAAGATCTATGAGTCTTTATTACCTGAAGTCTAAGCTGAACTCTTTTTTTATACTTTCAATTTTATTTTTGGATGTTTTTTTCTTCCGTAAAATTGCTAGTTTATCAACTTTTTGAATTAGATTATACATTTCAAGAATTTTTTTATAGTGAGATCTATTAAAATCATGCACCATTAGATAGTCTTTTTCTGATAATTGATCATAAAGTTTTGTAGCAGTTAAAACCCTGCATCTTCCATCTAATAATATTATAGAGTACAGTTGTTCTATTGAAGATAAATGGGGGATAAAGACTTCACTAATTTTTTTTGCATTTTGTTGATTTTGATTTTCAGGATATCCAAATTTACTAGTTTCTCCAACAGAAATATGCCCAACTAACTGCTTTTCAAGCAGGTTATTCATGTAGTTGACATATCTATAATCTGTTTCGTAGGAATATATAATATTAAATATTTTACTAGCAATTATAGTGCTTCCTCCAGAGCCACTTTCCATATAAAGTGAGCCTGAATGTTTTGACAAAAAGTTTTTAAAAAAGATGTACTCTTTAAAAGTCATCCTGGGCAATATAAATTGCTTATCCCAAGTATAAACACCTATTTTATTAAGATACTTTTTAAGGTATTTTTTTAATATAAAATTGTAGTAAATTTTTTAAATCTCTAAAAATTAGTTGGCCTACTAGGGCTCGAACCTAGACTCTTCTGGACCAAAACCAGACGTGTTACCAGTTACACCATAGGCCAATAATGAGGAAGCAAATTTATAATAATCTTTTATTTGAACAATAATATTTAAAGAATTAAGTTAATTTTTTAAATACTATTAGGCGAATTTATTCATAAATTTGGCTCAAATCCTAAAAAATGGATGAAAGAAATTTTAAAAAATGGAATTTAATCCTTGGATGGTCGTGTTTTTTAATTGCATTCATAGTATATTATTTGACTGCCGAGCCAACAGTTGGCTTTTGGGATACAGGGGAATATATCACAACTTCTGCAAAGCTTCAAGTTGGACATCCTCCAGGAGCTCCACTTTTTCAAATGCTAGGAGCTATTTTTTCAATTTTTGCCTTAACCAGTAAACAAATAGGTTTTACATTAAACTTAATGAGTGGGTTTGCAAGTGCATTGACCATAGCATTTATGTTTTGGTCTATTACGATGTTATTATCAAAAATTTCAAACAAAATAAATGATTCTAAAGATAAATCAATAGCTATTCTTGGTGGAGGATTAACAGGAGGTCTAGCTTTTACTTTTACTGACACTTTTTGGTTTAATGCCGTTGAAGCAGAGACCTACGCAATGGGAACC
>Ga0208894_1001418_pt1 | contig 14235 bp, 15 predicted proteins | sample ETNtaG_12_FD_185752 | JGI IMG/M metagenome (GOLD analysis project Ga0208894, IMG submission 185752) | Marine microbial and viral communities from oxygen minimum zone, Eastern Pacific Ocean - ETNP201306SV49 (SPAdes) (version 2) | ecosystem: Environmental > Aquatic > Marine > Oceanic ... | reverse complement strand
GCTTTTTTTGGCGGCCAAAGCGTTGATCTTGAACAATTATTTATGTGATCTGGCTCACAGCAGCTGAGATCCAAGAAATAGCCCCGAAAAGAATCAGGGCTCTAACCAACTTCTCATTAACTCTCACTCAGCTCTAAGGCAAATGGCATGATTTGGATCACAGCTTTTCGTGATCTTGATCACAATGATTCAGGGGTTAAGTCTTGGCAGTAGCTATCAGCTGGAAGCGATCACGAGCAGGCGTCTTGCCGCGGTACTGATTCTTTAGGGACTATTAACTGCACTATTCCATTTAGGGGACTCGTCTACCTGCAAAAGCATCAAAACAGCAGCATCGCTGCCGACTGACCATGAGCGATGTCCTCGTTGCCCATCTTTTTCCCGTGTGCCTTGATCTCCTCCAAAGGACAGCTCGCCTGGTCCCATCTCCACTACCTGACCATCCATGGTCTCCACCGACCACCTGCCCGAGAGCGGAATGATCCATTGAGGCGCGGGATTTTCGTGCCATTCACCAACAAAGCCAGACGGTAATACAAGGGTTATCAGCGATGACTCTCCGCTGTATTGGTTGCCAACCCAAATGGCTGATGCCCCTTCAGTGAATTTTTTTAATTGGTGATCGGTGAGTTTTTGCTTGCTTTGATGGCTAATGCCCTCTGAATCTGTCCATACGCGCCAGTAATCGATTGTTGGGGCGATCATTGCTTGAGATGCTTTGGCTCATTGAAATTCTGCATAACAGCTGCTTTTTTCTCAATAACAGCTAGTGGGTACGTCCAGATCAGCTAGTTACCTGTATCGATAGTGCCGCAGCAATTGCATTAAGACGGCGTGAAATCAGCAGCGAATTAAAGATCAATTGCTCAGGATTATCGATTCACCAGCTTTTATTTATTTATCTCTTAAGACTAGATATATGGCTCGGCAACGATTATTCGCTTGAGGGCATCTTGGCTCGTTCGCCTTGATCGAGCCCTGGAACTAGTGCTAACGAAGCGATTAATCCCAGAGTAATGATTATTAGTGCCGGCAAGATCGATTCCGCCATGCGTTCATCTGCGGCGTACTGAAAAAGACGCACGGAAAGAGTATCGAAATCAAAGGGGCGCAACACAAATGTGAGCGGAAGTTCCTTGATCGTGTCGACAAATACCAAAAGGGCCCCTACCGCTAGGGGCCCCTTTAATAGGGGTAAATGAACGCGTCGGAGCACCTGCTGCCATCGACAGCCGAGTCCGGTGGCAGCCTCATCCAGACTGGGAGAAAGGCGCTCAAAAGCAGCATCAAGGCCTCCTTTAGATACGGCAAGGAAGCGATCGCTGTAGCCCCATAGCAGCAGCAGGATCCACGCAATGTTCCATGGAGCACCGTTGAATGGCATTAGTGCAATGGCTAATACCGCTCCTGGAATTGCATAACCGATGCCTGTAATAAATGTGAGGTTGTTCATCCATCGCGATGATGACCAACGCTTGGCGATAGCAAGTATCAGGCTTGCCATTACTGCCAGGCTTGCTGCTGCTAGTCCAAGTCCCAGGCTGCGTCCTGTAAGTGCTATTAGCTCAGGGTCTATGCCTTGTTCAAGTTGATCGAGATTGAGCACGGCCCATAGCAAAGGCACACCAAGAGTGATGGTGGGAGGAATTAGGGCTAGGCACTGAGCAAGTAGAGCTCTTGTTCCTTTAAGTTGCCAGGCTGGAGAATCACCACCAGCAACACCCTCGGTCCATCTGCGGCTTTTCCGTCTCAAGTTGCGCTCATATCCAACCAGTGACATCACAATGATCAGTGCGATCATTGCCAGTCCAACTGCGCCAGCAGGATTGCCTTCGGCTTGCCATGTCTCCACGATGCCGGCTGACAGGCTTGGAATGGCTAGTAGTGCCACCGCCCCCAGTTCATTCACTACTTCCATGCCCATCAGGGCAACCCCAGCTCCAATTGCTGGCAATGCCATCGGCAAAGCAATGCGCCGGAAACTGTTCCAGGGTCCAACACCAAGGCTGCGGCATGCTTCAAGTTGGCGGCGTCCGCAGATAGAAAAGCTCTCAGTGCTGAGTAGAAATACGTAGGGATATGTCGTCAGTGACATGATCAGGATTCCCCATCCCATGCCATGAATTCGTATGGCGTTGCGGCTGCCTAAATCGATCAAGATGGCGGACAGAAGATAGGCAGGAGTTGCCAGGGGCAAAAGCTGCGCTATCCGAAGGGCTCGACGGCCAGGGAAGCGGCAGTTGGCTAATAGCCAGCCGTTGGCAGTCCCTAGCAGGCCTCCTAGTAGGGACGTCCCCAGAAGCAGAATCAAGGTCCCTTGAATCTGTTGTGGTCCATCGATTCCCAGGCTGGCGGATCCATTGATGAATCCCTGCAGGGCCTCACCGATCAGGCCGATTATTGGCCAGAGAGCAAGCAGGGCCAGCAGAATCGCCATGCTGTTGAGAAGCATGAGATTTGGCTGCCAATGGCGTTTCCGCAACTGCTTCGAGTCGTGGTTTGACGGGACGACGTCTTGGGTCATCGAGCTATTGATTTCAACCGTTTGAGGCCATCAAGGTGAAGACTTTGGTAATGATTTAGTGAAGTGGGCAGATCTCATTAGCTCTTTTTGACGGTGAAAAGTTCTTTGGTATTGCCTCTGCTGTTTTTACCAGCATGGTCAGTCAGTCGAGTCATTCTTTTTCTGTTCTGATGGATGCTGACCGCTGCTCGGTAGCGTTTTTGTTTGTATGGGATTCCCTTTGAAGCGCACTGATTAGCTGTGATTCTTTTAGGGGCGTCGCTCACGAATAGGAATGGGAACAAGAGAGGGCTCCATCAGCCCTCCGCCACTGTTGTCGTCATCGGAATCGGCTAGCAACCAGAAGGCCAGCATCACCAGTGCCAGGGCGGTGATGGCGGTCAGCAGTTCAAGCATGGCCCTCTCCGTTGGATAAACACTTTAGTCAGTTGGATCTCAATAAGTACGTATCAGAAGGTTGTTTTTGCAAATACTGAAGTTTCAACTCAGCACAGCAATCAGAACCAATGACTGTTTAGGCGTTTTTAATGTCTCAGGATTCAGCTCGCAGCTTGGCATGTTGAGAATGAGCTCCTCTGCCATTTGCTGATGGTGAGCACCTGATCCATCTGTCAAATCGCATTGGGGGAAGGGGCTGTTTGATTGTTTAGAGGCTGTATTTAGCTGAAACCCTTGCCAACGTCCTTTGCCACACAGGCCTGAAGTTGGCGTCGCAGAGTGACGTGATCGAGTTGGCGTCCAATTAGCACCAGTTGGTTTTTGCGCTCACCAGGCCAGTCGCTGTCATCAATGGAGAAGCGCTTGCCGGCTAAGTGAAAGATGTGGCGACGTTCGCTCTCGTTGAACCAGAGAATCCCTTTGGCACGAAATACTTCATCAGGGAGTTGATTGTCTAGAAAATTTTGGAACTTCCTTAGGGCAAAAGGCCCATCGCTGCTGAAGGAGAGAGATGTGAAACCTTCGATTGCAAGCTGATCTGGGTTCTCATCGTGATGATCATGATGGTGATGACCGTGATGGTCGTGGCCTTCGCTGTGGTTATGGGTGCAGTGGCCGTGTTCGTGATCACAGTTGCCGTGATCTTCGTGCTCTGCAGTGTCAGCTGGCTTTACGCGGTCGGTTTCAAAGAGCCCCACGCTCAGCAGCAGCGCTAAGGGGACGTTCCCTTTGACGGATCGAAGTATGCGGGGATTTTGCTTGAGTTCCCGTAATTTGGATTCAACTTTTTCTAATCGTTCTTCTGGGACGAGATCAGTTTTATTGAGTAGCAGGATGTCGCCGTAAATCACCTGTGATCTGCCTACGTCGCTTTCAAGTAGCTGGTCGTCAAAGTTTTCCGCATCGATCAAGGTGATGATCGAATCCAATCGGGTTAGGTCTCGTAGTTCACTGCCAAGAAAGGTCATGGCTACAGGCAGAGGATCTGCTAGCCCTGTGGTTTCAACAACGAGGTAATCGATTGGCTCCGGCCGTTTGAGAATTCGATCAACTGCCTCGAGTAGTTCTCCGTTGATTGAGCAGCAGATGCAGCCATTGTTGAGTTCGATCATGTCCTCACCGGTGGTCACGATCAGGTCGTTGTCGATCCCGATTTCACCGAACTCATTAACTAGTACGGCTGTTTTCAGTCCGCTTTGGTTGCTGAGGATGTGATTGAGCAGGGTGGTTTTACCAGCACCTAGGAAGCCAGTGAGGATTGTTACCGGTACGCACCGGTCTTGCTCTGGCCCTGGTTGATGTTCGGAATGGGTTGTTGACTCGGGGGCGCTTGCGGTGCTCATCGGCTTGCCGTTAGGAGAACGGGAAAAGGCCGAAACCACGGCCGTCGATCCCATGCTGGCAGCAGTCTCGCTTAAGTGAGTTGTGCTTAGTCCGGCTTAAGTGAATTGATCGCTTCTGCTAGCTGAAAATCACGATCGCTTAATCCGCCTAGATCATGGGTGGTCAATTCGATGGTTACGGTGGCATAAACGTTGCTCCACTCAGGGTGATGGTTGATTGCTTCGGCCAATAAGGCCACACGGGTCATGAAGCCGAAGGCTTCCACAAAGTTTTGGAAGTGCCATTGCCGCCGAAGCCGTTGATCTGTGAGGCTCCAACCGGACAGCTTTTCAGCTAAGCAAGAGAGCTCTTCAGCTGTGAGCAGGGTTGCTGACATGCGCTTGTATCGCGAAACTTGTAGCCATCTTCCTCTGCAATGGCTCTCTGGGCTGTCACTTGAGGTATGTCGTGCTTCTCCTATGGAGCTTTGCTCTTCTGCGGCGAACAACTATCTATTAGTAGTCAGGGCACTTTGCTGGATTTGTTTTGGGCAGGTTTTGTGGCATCTATTGCTCTTGATCTGGTGATTCAGCAAGATCGTGAAGACGATCAACTAGAAGGTCGACGTCGGTATCGGCACCACCGTCTTCAGCCCAGGCATCAGGGTTGTGGCGTTGCTGCACTAATTGGTTGAGCTTGGAACCATTGCGGCGTGCCAATAAGTTTGCCTTGCTGCTTGAAGCTCCCTCCTGTGCAGTAGCAGCTGGCTTGTCTGTTTTGGATTTCGAGAGATCAGGAACAGCCAGGTTGAGGGCAGATCGCAGTAAATGCTCGATTGCTTGCTTTTGATCCATGCCGTTGATGGCGGCATAGCGATCAAGTCGCTTTAGCAACTCATCAGGCAGATCATTCATGGCTATTCATTTCTCCAATCGCGTGGACGGCCACCCTCCTGTGGCTTCCATGACGGCGATGTTCCCAGAGATAAATCGCCTGCCAGATCCCTAGCAACAGCCTGCCGCGTTCAATGCTGAGGCTAAGGGTGCTGCAGGTGAGGGCTGTGCGGATATGCGCGGGCATGTCGTCCGGCCCTTCATCGTCATGGAGATAGGAGCGCCGCTCCCCTTGGCCGCTGATCGAGCGGAAGCCCTCTTCCGGTACGAGTGCCTTGAGATAGGCCGCTAGATCTTTGAGAACTCTTGGGTCGGCATTTTCGTTAATAGTGAGGCTGCAGCTGGTGTGCAATGCCGTTAGGTGCACTACGCCACGCTTGATTCCTGAAGCGGTAATCCAAGTATTTAGTTGAGGGGTGAGGTCTGTGAAGCCTTCACCTCTCGTGACGATCTCCAGCTGGTGCAACGTTTGCTGAAGAGACATCTTTGCTTTGGCTTGTAGGGCTCTATAAGTTTGGTCTGCATAATTGGATTGGCAGCAATGGGGCGTGTTGTTTTACTGAAACGACCTTTTTTGCTCTTAGCTGTGCTCGTCACAGCTTGCAGTGGCTTTAATCCTGTGCATGCGCAGCGGATGGTGAAGAAGTTGAAAACCATCTGCCCGCTGGGCTATGTCGATACCTTTAACGGCAAATGCAGCACGCTTGGACTGATTACCTACACCGTGAAGCCCACCAATGGTGAGGCGTGCCCTTCTGGTTGGATGAACGTAGGTGGCGGCTACTGCCGCAAAAAATGAACATTGATAAGGAGATGATCGTTAACGCTGAAGTTGAGCTCACGCTCTTGTTTGACGGAGCTTGTCCCTTTTGCCGCCGTGAAGTGAATTTTCTACGCGCCCATGATCATCACGATCGATTGGGTTTTGTTGATATTGATGCTCCTGGTTATGACCCTGCGGCTTTTGGAGGCATCACTTACCGACAGGCGATGGGGCGTATGCATGCTCTGCGCCGTAATGGTCAGGTGGTGCGAGATGTTGCCGTGTTCCGCGAGGCTTATCAATTAGTAGGCATGGGATGGCTCTATGCACCTACTGCATGGCCTGGTGTTTCTCTAGTTGTGGATAGTACATATCAAATTTGGGCTCGACTGCGCTTGCGGTTCACTGGTCGTGAGTCACTAGATCAGCTATGTAGTTGCCGTATTAATCGGCCTTAGCTTTCGGCATTTGTTTTTCTTGATTAATAAGTCGGGCGATGCCATCAAGATGATTTGGGCTTGGGCCAGGTGTCTGTTTAAGGTTCATGCATTCATGGATCCAGCGCTTGTCTGCACTGGCTTGGCAACAACTTGGTGAATATCTGCACGAGACCCAGCTTTTGGGTTCTATCCAGAGCACTCTCTATTGGGATCAGAACACCCGGATGCCTTCTGCTGGTGCTGCTTGGCGGGGTGAGCAACTCAGCTTTTTGGCTAAGCAATTGCATGCACGTCAAAGCTGCTTGCAATTTGAAGGTCTACTTGGGGACGCACGGGCTGAATTTGAACAGGCTCGCCTGGTCGGTGAATTGGAACAAAGCCAGGTGGTGGAGCGATGCCGAAATCTGGAGCTGCTTGAGCAAGACCTAACGCGTCAGCAGCGCCTAGATCCTGACTTGGTGGGAGCACTTGCTACTGCGAAAGCCAAGGGATATGAGCTATGGCAGCAGGCTAGAGCTCGTGATGATTTCCCGACCTTCGCGCCGGCATTGAAGAATTTGATCGCCTTGCGGCAGGAGCAGACGCAACAGCTAGCGGAACCTCGCAGCTGTTGGGAAACCTTGGCCCAACCGTTTGAGCCGGACCTCACGTTGACTCGCTTGCAGGAGTTATTTACTCCACTGCGTCAGCGTCTTCCTGATTTAGTGGCCAAGGTGCGTGGTTGCTCTGGTGCTCGACCTGGCCAATTGGGATGGGATTTGAATGAATCCACTCAGCAGGGGCTTTGTGATCGACTACTGCAGGAGTGGGGACGGGATCTGAGCATCACATGCGTGGCGCGATCACCGCATCCATTTTCAATCACCCTTGGGCCTAAGGACTTTCGACTCACCACCAGGGTGGTGCCTGAGCAACCCCTGTCTTGTTTTTTGGCAACAGCGCACGAGTGGGGACATTCCCTTTATGAGCAGGGCTTGCCTTCCCAAAGCCATCAATGGTTCGCCTGGCCATTGGGCCAGGCAACGTCGATGGCAGTACATGAAAGCCAGTCTTTGTTTTGGGAGAACAGAATTGCCCGCAGTAGAGCTTTCTGTGAGCGCTGGTGGCCTCACTTTGTATCAGCAGGGGCCCCGCTTGGTTCTGCAGATCAGCTTTGGAGGGCGATGAATCCTTTGACTCCAGGCCTTAATCGAGTTGAGGCTGATGAGCTCAGCTATGGCCTGCATATTTTGATTCGAACAGATCTTGAAATTGCGCTGCTAGAAGAAGGTTTGCCAGTAGAGGATTTACCTGAGCAGTGGAACCAGCGTTATCGAGATTTGCTTGGGGTTACTCCTGAAAATGATGGTGAAGGTTGTTTGCAAGATGTTCATTGGAGCGAAGGTTTGTTTGGTTACTTCCCTTCTTATCTGCTTGGTCATTTAATTAGTGCCCAGTTGTCGGAAACGATGCAGCAGGCGATTGGGGCACTGGAGGAAAATGTGGCTCGTGGTGATGTGCCCCAGTTGTTGGCTTGGCTTAGAGAACAAGTGCATCCCATTGGCCGGATGGTGAATGCTGAGCAATTGGTGGAGCAAGTAACCGGTAAATCTCTTTCTAGTCAGCCTTTTCTTGATTATTTGGATGACAAGCTTGAGGGTTTACGAGGGCTTTGAGCAAGAATGCCATTGAGGCTTGATACCATGTGCAAGGTAACTTTTGCTGCAATTAAGTCACATCAATTGAATTGAAGGGCTATGGGGCGATTCACTTACTTCTATGAGATCAGATGATCTTGCTAATTTTTTCATTTTTGGGGAATCCTTCCGAGGTCCGTTAGGATTGATACAGCAGAAAGTAAAACATGAAGGGTCTTAACAGCTTATTGGCAGCTATTGGCTTAATGTTTTTGGTGTTTATTGTTATTACAGCTGGAAAAGTCACTCATCAAGCTTCTGTCGGCAATCAAGTGACCTCTAGGCAATTAGCGATTGAAGAAGTGATGGTTGAGAATGCTGCTATTAATCAAGTGTTAACTGAAGAAGCGACGTCAGAACGAGTAGCTACTGAAGAAGTGATTGATGAAGAAGTTGGTGCTAAATGTGCACCTGGTTGGGTAGCGTCAAAAGATGGCATCTTTTGCTCGCCTGCGATATTTAGGCAGCTAGATATGGCTAGGCAGAGTGATAACAAATGCTGGGAAGGAGGAATGTTGCTTAGATGTCGTGAATGAAGAAGCTGTGCAGTCTTCTGCAGTAGTTGGAAGGATTGGAGCGATAGCCAATTCAAGAGCAGCAGCACCAGTAAGTGATAGTTAGAGGCGAACGGAGCGCTGCACTGGCCTCTAATGACCAATGGATGACTCATCTTGATGATGAAAACGGCTGCTGCAACTGGGCCACATCAGCTGCAGCGAAAGGTTCAGCAAGAGTGCCTCTAGTTCATGAAAAAGCCCCGCTAATTGGCGGGGCTTTTTCTTTATTTGTCCCCCCCCAGTGGCGGTGGTGACTTTTTGTTTTCGTCCTTCACCGCTGTCCATAGCTTCTTGCAACTTCAAAGCAAATACTGTGAGCTCGATCAAGGCTAGCGATGAGCTTGATCACAGCACCCCGTAGGATGCGCCGCTCAACAGACGCTACGTATGGCCAACCTCGATCAAGCTCCAAGCCGCAGCATGCCCAACCTCTTGCATGTCTTACCTGCTTTTGCTGATGAGGCGGAATTGCGGCTTAACACGATCGTGGAGCTCAACTCCAACACGATCAATAAGTACGAGCTGATCACCGAAACTGGCCACCTCAAGCTTGATCGTGTCGGTTATTCCTCCCTGGCCTATCCCTTTGCCTATGGCTGTATCCCTCGCACCTGGGATGAGGATGGTGATCCCTTGGATATTGAGATCGTTAGCGTTACCGAACCACTTGTGCCTGGTTCGATTGTTGAGGCAAGGATCATCGGCATCATGACCTTTGATGATGGCGGTGAAGTAGATGACAAGGTGATTGCTGTGCTTGCCGATGACAAGCGCATGGATCACATCACCAGCTTTGAGCAGCTTGGTGAGCACTGGCTCAAGGAGACCCAGTACTACTGGGAGCACTACAAGGATCTCAAGAAGCCCGGCACTTGCAGGGTGAATGGTTTCTTAGGCGTGCAAAAGGCAGTAGAGATCATCAAGACCTGTGAAGCCCGTTATCTAAACGAGATCGATCCAAAACTGGTCGATTAACCATCACAAGAAAACACTGAGGAGCGAACAAAAACGTCAGTCGCTCCTTTCGCTTCTCAGTGTTTATGTTGAGCAAAGCGAGTCTTTGCTGGCCCTTGTTAAGCCTCTTGTCTCGTCCATGTTCAACTTTGGCAGCATCGATGTTCATGGCTGGAGCTATGTGCTCTGCTATGGCTCATGCTTTGGCTGATGACTCAGGGGGCGATACCAAGAAAGCTGGCATGCCTGCGCTTAATACGAAGGTTGTGTTGGTGCTTAGTCGACGTGAGATCAGTGTTTTTAGAGATGGTCAGAAGCTTGGTCCTTGGCCGGTTGCGATCGGTGACCCTCGCACTCCTACTCCTGTAGGGATTTTTCAGGTCGAGAACAAAGTGATCAATCCGCAATATCAGAGCACCAAAACTGGACTTGTGAATCCCGTTATTGGTGCTTCAAGCCCCCTTGGTGATCGTTGGATTGGCTTTTTGCAAGATGGCATGAACCAGTACGGCATTCATGGCACTCCATGGCCTCATTGGGTCAATGCAAAAGCCGCAGTGACTAATGGTTGTGTGCGCATGAAGCATGAGCATGTGCGCCAGTTGTTTGACGTTGTGGAAGTGGGAACAACTGTGGAAATCCTGCGTTGAGCCTTTTTGCTTCGCTGAAAGGCTCAACAGCAGTTGATTTAAATGGCTATGCGCTCAATAAGAGATTGGTAGAAGTCATGCCTCGGGTCTGACTTCATCGAAAATCTCCTGAAGGATTTCTCCGGCACCTTGAGATTTAAGGGTTTCAGCGAGTTCCTTGCCAATGGCTTCGCAGTTTTCAACTGGTCCGCGTAGCTGATCGCGAATTAGTCGTTTGCCATCAAGGCTCGCAACCATGCCCGAAAGTATTAATTCATTGGCTTCTATGAGGCTATTTACGCCGATGGGCACTTGGCAGCCCCCTTCTAGTTCTCTAAGTAAGGCGCGCTCAGCCAGGCAGCGCTGAGCGGTGGGTTTGTGTTCCAGGGTCTTGATGATCTCAAGTACTTCGGGGTGGCCCTCTACGCATTCAATGCCCAGAGCTCCTTGGCCAACGGCATGGAGGGAGATATCGCTGGGAATTAACTGATGAATGCGATCTCCAACGCCAAGTCTTGTCAGGCCGGCTGCTGCCAGGATCAGGCAGTCATATTCGCCTGCATCTAGCTTTTCAAGGCGCGTGATTACATTGCCGCGCACATCTTTGAACACCAGGTGGGGATAGTGGTGGCGTAATTGAGCCAGACGTCTGAGGGAACTTGTTCCAACGATTGCCCCTTCAGGCAGGGTGCTGAGTTGATGATCGGCATTCTTTTTATTCACCACCAGAGCGTCGGCTGGGTCTTCTCGCTCAGTCACGCACCCAAGCATTAGCCCTTCGGGAAGATTGGTGGGTAGATCTTTGAGGGAATGAACAGCGATATCGGCACGGCCGATCAGCATCTGAGCTTCAAGCTCTTTGGTGAACAGGCCCTTGTCGCCGATCTTGGCAAGGGCGACATCGAGAATTTTGTCTCCCTGGGTTGCCATCGCCTCCACGGAGATGGAAAGGCCAGGGTGTGCTTGCTCCAGTTCCGCTTGCACCCAATTGGTTTGCACCATGGCCAGCTGGCTTCGGCGAGAGGCGATGCGCAGTTGGTTGAGGGCCATGGACAATGAATCGCAGCCGTTAAGACTAAGCAGTCGACCTCACCATCCTTGCCAAGACTGATAATCCGTTATCGCTCTGATAGGTATGAGCATTGATGAGCAGCTGGTTTTGCAGCCTTTTGAGCGAAAACCGTTTGTCTTGAATTTGGTGAGCCTCAGACCTTTTTTAAATTTTGGGATCAGATGGCATTTTCCTATTTGACTAGTCGAATGAGTGGATGGCCCTGGTTATGTGATCTGGATTGACTTGCTTGCAGCAGATCGCCGTTGGCGGATGCGTTTAAACCCTTTGCTGTCTGCCATAGCGTGCATCAAAAAAGGGGGGCTGAAGCCCCCCTTGGTAAATCTGGTTTCGAGTGATTACTTGATGTATTCCTTTAAGACTCCATTGCGATTGGGGTGACGTAATTTGCGCAGGGCCTTGGCTTCGATTTGACGAATGCGCTCTCTAGTCACCTCAAAGATCTGACCGATCTCCTCGAGAGTCTTCATGCGGCCGTCGTCTAGGCCGTAACGCAGACGCAGTACATCTCGTTCTCTGGGGCTGAGGGTTGCAAGAACGCCTTCTAGATCTTCTCGCAAGAGAGTTTTGGATACATCTTGCTCTGGGTTTTCAGTGTCAGATTCGATGAAATCACCAAGCCTGGAGTCTTCCTCCTTGCCAATTGGGGTTTCGAGGGAGATGGGCAGTTGAGCACTCTTGGCAATGAAGCGAAGCTTCTCGATTGTCATCTCCATGCTTTCTGCTATTTCTTCTTCTGTAGGTTTGCGGCCAAATTCTTGGCTTAGTACTTTGGTTGTTTTCTTGATTCGAGAGATGGTCTCATATAGGTGAACAGGAAGACGGATTGTGCGGCTTTGATCCGCAATTGCTCTGGTGATGGCCTGACGGATCCACCAGGTGGCATAGGTTGAGAATTTGTAGCCCTTTTCGTGGTCGAATTTCTCGGCAGCACGAATCAAGCCCAAGCTGCCTTCTTGGATTAGATCCTGGAACGAGAGTCCTCGATTCATGTATTTCTTGGCAATCGAAACCACAAGCCGTAGGTTTGATTGCACCATCTTTTCCTTGGCCCGGCGTCCGAGCATCAGGCGGCGGCGGAACTTGACATTGGTCATTTCAACAAGGACAGCCCATTCCTTATTGCTGGGATAGTGACCGTGATCACTCTCGAATTGCTCTGCAAGTTCCTCTAGGTGGAGGAGGTCGGCAATTTTGCGGGCTAGTTCAATTTCTTCGTCTGGGCGAAGTAGGCGGATACGGCCGATTTCCTGCAGGTATACCCGGATGGAATCTTCGGTGTAGACGCCTTTAGGACCGATTTTGATGTTTGCCAGAGCTTTAGCTCTAGCTTCTGCATCACTGGTTGCTGTAGCGGCAGTTTGATTGCTTTCAGCGTTTGCCTTGGGCATGTTTTCGGCGGCGGCAGCAAGAAGTCCGTCGGCCGTTGCATCAAGGTTTTTGGCAGCAGTAGGGACTGCTTTCGCTGTTGTCTTTTTGGGATTGGTAGTTGTACTAGCAGCATTGACGGGCTTGCTGGCGGTCTTCGCCTTGCTAGGGGTTGCCTTGGCTTTCTTGGCTTTGGGTTTTCCCTTCGCTTCGGCCACTTTTGGCGTGGCGGTCTTAGCAGAGGCTTTTGGCTTGGCCTTTGCAGCTGCTGCTGGGGTGGCGGCAGTACTCATGGCAGGGGACGCGTACGAAAGTTGGAGGGAGGAAGCGAAAACCAGGCTTTTGCAATACAACGCAAAAACACGACCACTAAAGCAACGGATCAAAGCACCTCATCTGAACCTCATGATCTAGGCGATCATCGAAGCCAGAAGCATTCGCATGATCTTTTGATCAAGGTTGGGAATTGGAGTGCTCTGGTTGGAGCGAAAGGGAAGGGAATGGTTTTGTTGACCAAAGCAGGGATGTCAGGGGCTTTCTCAGACCGGTCGACCTTTTATAGGGGGGTTCCCATAGAGGATCGAACTTCGTGTCTTCCCACTGGACGGAACTCTGCTTGGTTCCGACGACAGCCTTTGGACTGTCCAACGTATTTATTCTAAAAAAAACTTGTGATGCCTGCAAGTCCTGATTCTGATCCTGATCCGGCAACCTCTTTTTCAGACATTTCAGCGCAGGTAGATGTCTGGCTGGAGGCTGGTCGAGATGGGAGGTGCTTCACCTATGTCGATAGCAGGCAGTTAGGTGTGCATCTAGGTGATCTTGTGGTCGTTCGCTTGCGGGGGAGAAGGATGCAAGGGCTTGTTATGGATAGGCGAATCCCATCTCCTGTTGATGGAGGAGATGTCGTCTTTGGGACGCTAAAGCCACAGCGTCGATTGCAGGCCGTAGAGGCTCTAGTGCAGCCTGCGGCTGTTGATCCGCTCTGGTTCGAGTGGGTTAAAGCGATGGCGGTTCATTGCCATATGAGTCCTTTTCGCATGCTTAAGGCTGCTTTGCCTCCTGGTTGGCTTGGTCAGCGAAAGTCCAAACAGTCGGAGCCACGTCAGCTCTGGTGGATTCAATTAGAAGCTTCTGCTACAACACCAAGCGATCTTCCTCATCGTCAGGCCGATTTGCAGGTAGCCCTAGCTGCAGTTGGCGGCGGGGCTTGGCAGAGGGATTTGCAAGCTGATGGCTTTGGAGCTGGTCTTGTTAATGGCTTGATCAAGCGAGGTTTGATTCGCCGTGAAAAGCGTCTGCCTTTAGATGCTGCAATCAAGCTTCGCTCTTTAGAGACTTGTTATCAGGATTTGGAGGTGCCCCAGTCGCTGACGGTTGAGCAGAAGCAGGTTATGCAGGTTTTCTGTTCCCAGCCCCCTGGGACTGGGATGCTGCTTTGGGGGGTTACAGGTTCTGGCAAGACGGAGGTTTACCTGCAGCTTGTGGCCAGAGAAATAGAAGCTGGCCGTCATTGTTTAATTCTTACGCCGGAAATTGGCTTAATTCCTCAGCTGGTTGATCGCTTCCGTCGTCGTTTTGGTAGCCAGGTTTTTGAA
>Ga0208894_1001397_pt1 | contig 14345 bp, 22 predicted proteins | sample ETNtaG_12_FD_185752 | JGI IMG/M metagenome (GOLD analysis project Ga0208894, IMG submission 185752) | Marine microbial and viral communities from oxygen minimum zone, Eastern Pacific Ocean - ETNP201306SV49 (SPAdes) (version 2) | ecosystem: Environmental > Aquatic > Marine > Oceanic ... | reverse complement strand
CCTACTTGCGTCGGACTAGCCGATGAACGTACTTTAATTCTAACTTATTCTACGCTTTAAAAGATTCTAGGGTTATGGCATCCCAGGAGGTGGTGACCATTTAAGTTCGCCTGGTGGAGATACCAATTGTGTTGGCAAGTTACCAAAACCAGCAGCAGACATCTTCTCGTCATAAGTCATAGGAGTTTCAGGTGGCATCTTCCATTTAGCTATTAAGCCTTCTACTTCTCCCTTCCTTTGTTCAGGAGTAAAGGGCTGTTGCATATCTTTAGGAAAAGCTGTATTAGTGTTAAATAATAGCCTTTTACCTGTTTTATATGTCTCATTAAGATCACTTAGAAGTTTAGGTTGATCCGGTGCCATTGGAGTAGTTCCAGGTTCAATGCCTGGTTTATTCCAATCTTCTTTTGATATAGGTACATTAAATTCTACAGGTTGATATGTATTAAGTCCTTTAGGACCAAACGCAGAGTAAGCTAAAGATGCCAGTGGTCCCCCTTCAACGAGATCAGCATGACCATCAGCTTTATCTGCGTTAACTGGCCCTCCCATTTTTGCCGCTGGATCAACTTTCCAAGTATCCACTAGATTAACCCCTCCTGTCTGATTATTAGGGATTACAGTTGCATTTCCTAATGTAAGCTTTGTGCCTCTTGTTCCAGAATATAGGTCCACCCTTGATGGTTTAGTAGGGTCGAACTTGCCACCGGCGATCCTCGCGTTTGCTGGATCATTATGCCATTCTCTGTAATGATCATATGCACCTCTAATATGAGGAATGAATTCTGAAGGTAATTCTGTTACTGGTTTAGATGTTCCTCCTATCATTGTTTTAATAAACATTTCCTCAGGTTTAGGAAGATTAGGAGCAATCGTTTCCATAGCAGCGTTTCGCAGCTTTCTTGCAGCATCTGTACGCATAAGTGGTCCTAGTACTCCCCCTACTTTTCTTATTTGTGAAGTAGCAGTATTTTTACCTGCATCCACAACAGCAGGTATTATTTTATCTTGAGCAAATCTAGTGACTTTATTTTTTACAGCATGAATTTCATTAAATCTATCTTGCAACCAACCCATGATTTTCTCACAGTAACAATCATTATTACTATGATATCTATTTATTTATATTAATTGTATTTATTTAATCATGTACAATCGCATATTCAATAATAATACGCTTATAGCTGGTGCCGTCGTTATTAACAATGGTTTGATAAATGATTGTGCCATTCAGCTTGTCAGCAACGTTCTGTAGCTGGGAGCCAAAGATGACTTCAGCTTCCTTCTGTTCTTGGTTATAAGCTTTCTCAGCAGCAGGTATGACAGGCAGAGTAGCTGCCATGCCTTCTTCTAAACGAAGACGGTGTCCTTGTTCTTTGGAGCTTTCGTTGATTTTGTCAATATCTGCTTGGTTCATATTAGTTCTGCAATTTTAGGTAAAAGATTTATATCTACTCCCATGAATGGCGGGATAAGCCCCATCAGACGGAAGAGACCGTCCATGAAAGCTGCAAGTATACACCAGCCAATAATGATACTGATGATGCTTGCATTACGATTGTGTCTCGCTATTGAGATATCAATCATTCGTTGTACTTCTTCTTCATTCATAATTTAATGTGTATCGGCCCATGTATCACCAATTTCTGAAGCCGCTGCAATAGGAACTTTAAAGTTATAGTACTGCCCGGCCTTTGGTGCTGCTTCTACTAATAGTGAAGCAAGGTGTTCAGCTTCAGATGGAATTACAGAGAACTGCTGTTCATCGTGTACATAAGCACAACGTGTGTAATCTTTATCATAGGTAAGACCAGCTGCGTCTATTAGCTGCTGACTTATAACAACCCATCGCTTTGATAGTATAGCACCAGCAGATTGAAGTAGATAATTAAGTGAGCAGTACTCTGTAGTACAGAATATGGGACGACCATCTAAACCTCTAATCCTACCTTCAGCACGTACTTTAGTTTTAACAGCGTCAATTAATGGCTCTAATCCAGGAATAGCATCCAGGAACTTACGTCTTATCTCTGCACCGACAGATTTCTTTTGTGCGTCAGAAAGTTCAGGAGATAAGATGTGGCCAAGTTTTGCGTCACCACTGCCATAAATAAATGCATAGCTGAGAGTTTTCGCTTGTGTTCTTGTAACGCCAATACGATCAGCATTCTGCTGGTGAATATCACCATCGAGTACAACTGCAGCGAAGTTGCCATCATCAAAACGCGCTAAGTAACCGCCTAAGCACCTTAGCTCTAAACCCTCAAGATCACAGCCAACCATCTTATGACCAACATGTGGTACAAACAATTGACGTGCCCAAGGTGCACTTACCACTTGCCCAAGGTTGGGACCCCGGTGAGCGTTACGCCCGGTTTGAGTTGCTAGAGAGCATGTGTGATGGATACAACCATCCTCTTCAATTGTATTAAACCAGCTATTACTACCTTCAGATAATTGCCCCATCCACTTCTGTAATGTCAGCAAACGAATAAACCATTCGCATTCTTCAAACAGTTGCCTGTTTCCCTGTGATAACGCGATGTCTCTAACTTCTGATAAAGTAGCTTCATCTACTTTAGGTTTGCCAAGGTCAGTTAGCTTCGTAAAACGAGCACCACGGAAAGTAGTAAGTGCCCAAGCAATGTTCTGCCTACTAGTAGGATTAAAGGTATTCAGTTTTGTAAGTGGTGCACCCGATATATAGCCTTTCTTAGCATCATTACGTTTTGGAGTAAAGACTTTATCAGGTACATACAAATATACAGCCTTGATTTTTTCTTCAAGTTCTTGAGCCTCAGCTGCTAATTCACTTCTAACACGTTCAGCAGCTTGTACATCAAATCGAAATCCTGATGTCTCTTGTTGGTTCATCAGTTTAGCCATTTGCATTTCAAGTTTCACGTAATCAGGAAACATCTTCTTCCTCCTTGTTGTACCGATAGTTCTCAGTCATCAGTTGTATTTCTCCATTCTTCTAAGCAGCATTTGATAAAGTTTCAGTGTCACTTCAGTGTCACCAATACAGTAATCAAGCATCTCTGGGGTATAAGTTTCCCATGCCCCTTCGTGCTTGCCATAGTCACCTTTGAAGCAGCGTAAGCGATAGCCCCATGCTTCTAAACTATGCCGGCCATACAGTTTCTTTGGCATCCCATCGGGCCTACGTTCATAGTCCCGTTCAATAATATTGGGATAGAACAGTCTACTCAGAACAAGAGTGTCTATAGCATCTCCTGTGAAATTGAACTCAGGGAACTGTTCTTTGATAAGTGGTATATCAAAGGAGATAATGTTATGACCAATGAGTACATCAGCTGTTTCAAGTTGCTTAACAGCTAGCTGTAGATCACGTTCAGGTTGATGATCATAGACAACTGGAAGCTCTTCTTCTTCCAGGTTACGCATGACAATGCAGTGTATGGAAGAGCCACGGCGTAATAGCCCTGTACTTTCCAAGTCAAATAGCAGTTGGGTCTTCATCGTAGATTGTTTCGGAGTTTTCGGGATCGAACTCATCTTGTTCATAGGGGTTGATGTCTGTATATAATTCGGTGTCAGCAATCTTCTCCGGTTGCTTGTTAACCGCAAAGCGTTTGTCTTCATTTTCAAAATATGGTTCGATTGAAATTGCAAGTTCGCGTGCTAAGCGTGCAGCACGTCTATATTCATCTTTATAGAATGGTTCCCATTCGTGAGCAACAACAACTATTTTTCTAATGCCCATGATATAGGCTTGAAAGATTGAAGTAGAGATAGGATATCTTGTGCTATAAATCACTGTACCTACAGTAGGTGTTCCTCTAGCAGCACAGGTTGCAATGGCATGGCTAATGCAATCCATTTCAACCTTACAAGCTGCGACAAGGCTCCGTCCGTCACCAATGATTTCACGGTTACGGACAAGCACACAGCCTCCAGGAGCAAGAGGGTGAGTAGATGCTTTAGCTAGAGTTTTAGCTACTTCTAAAAAGAAGCGCTCTTTATTTTTAATATAAGTTGGATCACCTTTAGGAGATGGCATAGGTCACATTATTATACGTTTAATCCTATATTAGGTAGTGAAACAGATTCGCGTGACTACATATGCATTGGGAAGGAGAATGGTACAAGCAGTACAAAAAGGAAAGGACTGATTTGATTAGTACTCATGATGCTAAATATGATCTATATCGTTCTGAAGAAGGACAAGTGATCCCTGATCTAGTCAATAGTCCAGCTCATTACACCCGTGGCAACAAGGAAGTCATTGAGATCATTGAAGAAGCGATTTTGGATGCAGAAGATCCAGTAAGGGGTATGCTGCAAGCTCAAGCATTAAAATATTTATTGCGAATGTGGTTGAAGGGTAATGCGTTGCAAGATGCAGAGAAAGCACGTTGGTATATTAATCGCTTGATTAGTAATTTACAAGAAGATAGACCCTAGTTTTAGCATCTCTTAAAGAATAAATGCCGTCTTCGGATCTCAAGAGTTTCATGTTCTAATACATGATTCTTTAGTTTTTCGTAGACGGTTTCGTTGTTTTGTGTTGAATGAGTAAAGTAACAGGAGATACCATCTTTCAATTCAGGATCGTTAATCTTGAACCATACAGAAGGTATAAAAGCTTCCCATGGCTCTAGCCCTTGAGAAGCCCATGTATTTAATTCTTCTAAACGTTGAGCAGTTTTCATGATATGAGCTTCCTGTGCTTGTGTTTCAGGTATTGCGACAAGTTCATTGCGAAAGAGCAGTGCATGTTTCCACATTAAAGTACCATCTCTATGTATCAAACGACAGGGATGTACTTTTAATCCAGATGGAAGTTGAATAAGATATCCTTCGGCAATGTTCTTGCTCATTAAACATTACCCTTCGATTCCTCGTAGAACTCTAAGTCCTTTGCCCAGCTGTCACCAGCATATTCATTGTAGATGATACGGCCTACATCTCGGAACGTACTGTAGAAAAGACTGATGCGATCGATGTTATTCAAGGTGGCTTCCAAAGGTGGGCCATAAGCAATGACATTCCAAGTAGAAGGTGATACATGTTCAAATCCTGATTTAGTTGCACGTAGTTGTCTAACCCTTTTGAATGGGATACAGATAGGATAATCCCATAGAGTAGGAGAAGCACGTAAGATTTCTGAAGCACTGGTAAAGAATACGAAACTTTTAATGTGGTTGTTACGATATTCACTAATAGCTTTATTCAACCAAATACGTGTATTACGTACAGCACCTTTAGGAGCTAGGAATACATTGCCATGCCAGTGTTCTTGTAGAGGATTAACCTCTAGAGAAGGTACGCTAGTGGCATTAACAAGTACCTGCTGTACAGGGTCAGAAGTAGGATCAAAATCAATAGACCCCATAACAGTTCTTGCTCTTTCAATTAACTGTGGCGTAGGATATAAAGGAAGCTTGAGCCCTTGAGCATCTAGTTTATCCTGTAAATTCTGCTGCGAGCGCTCGGAGGCTTTCTTGGCTCCCGCCTGCTTCAACTGCAAATGTTCTTGTTCCATCCGGTGATATCAATGTAATGAGGACATGTGTTGACCAGTCATTTTCATCAATCTCTGATATCAGTTGACGAAGGAACTTTAGTGTATCTTCATCACGTTCAGATTCAGCTAATGCTAGGTCCTTTTGGACATCATCTCCAGAGCAGAATGTTGAACTATTATTTTGAAGATTGATAACTAAAGATCCGGCACCATGTTCCTCCACTCTTTTAAGTGCAACATTAATGAGATCAGTAAGTATCAGTTCAGCAGTTGCCATAAGGAAACGCTGCTCATTATTCTTATCATCTCCAAATTTATCGGAGGATATAAGTTGCTGAATTAAATCGGTTCGACGTGACATAATGTAATGACTCTTTATTAAGGATAGATGTTATTAAAAGGAAACGTGGGATACAGTTAATCATTAGTATCTGAGTCTTCGCTTTCATTGTCAGTAGGATTTCTTTTCAATGCAGGATCTTCAGGTTCTGTTTGACTAATGTGACGACCAGCAAGTATTTCATTCATTACTGCATCAAATTTAGCTTTATATTCAGTGTCAGGATTCAGTACAAGTGCAGCATGATCATCAATTAGTTCAGAGTCATCTTCTTCTTCCTTCAGTGCTTCTTCCATTACATATTCAGCAACCTGTTGCTTCAATGTTTGGAGTTGGCAGGCCATCTCAAAGCTTTCTGTATAACTATCTTGGTCAACAAATACACCGATATGCTGAGGAATAAGATGAAAGGGATTACAACAATACTTATTGCCACATGTGGTTTTAACACCAGTGTAACCAAGATCACCCCAGCTAAACCACATAGCAACTCGTTGGGGATGATGCTGCGTTGATGTTGATATGCCATGGCGTCTCCATGCAAATTGAGGTTGTTTGGTTCTACCATTGATACATCCACACCAATTCCAGCATTCATCTGGCGCACCAATTTCTACTTGTGACCAGAACTTAAGCGCTCTAGCTCTGAACTTCTTGAGAAGGGTATCGATATCTAGTGACATCCTACCTTCTCTAGCAGCAGCTACACATCGAGTACATGCTTGGTGACTATCGAATCTCATTGAATGAGAAGAAAATCTACCTATTGCATGTCCTGTATAAATACACAGTTCGCCTTCTTCAGCTGTATTAGAGATTTGCTTTTGACGCCGGCCAAAGGTATGCCCTCCTACTTTCTTGCTTGGTTGTGCTTCAGCCATAGTTAAACTTCATTTTCAGGTTTCACATAAGTACCGCCGTGTGCTGGATACTGTTCTTCGATAGGAAGAGGTTCAAGCATATGATTTAAGACATACTCAAAACGAGTACTATTCTCATACTTTATACGAACTAGCTTCGCCTTGGGGGTGTAATACTCAGGCCTTCCTACGACAAGCGCGGTCATGTCATTAGTTACGACACGCACTCGCAATCCTATTTTAATATCTGTTGTAAGCATTTTAAGTTTAAATTAAAAATCATTGAGGATATGATCAGCTGGCAGTGGATCATCTTTAGGTCGTTGCCAAATCCGTACAGATTTAGACTTACCAGTAGTTTTATCCTTTCTAGAAGTTACTAGTCTTCGCCAGCCCATTGATTGCAGTACATCTGCAACACGTCTAGATTCTCTACGTCCTTGTGCTTTTGGATCAAGCTCAAGAGCATTCGTAAGAATTTCAGCAGCGGTAACTTCTTCCCTTATGGAAATGTAATTACTAACTTTATCTAGCCATGGATCTGGATCACCAAACTCCTGGATATACTCAGCAATTGCTGCGATCTCTCCACTGTCAAATTCATAGCATTCACCATTACGGTACGCTTGAACTGCAGCTGCCCATATACTATCACGTTCTTCAGCTAAACGCATCCATGGTACTTGGAATCCAGTCCCAACTTCTAATGGTACGAAGCGACGATTACCCGTGCTATCTACAAGGAATTGATTTCGATTGGTAGTACCAATCATCACAAACCTTCTAGGAAGGCTAGTAGGTAGAGATGCATAAGGGAAGCGAACTTCGTCTTGCCTGCTGGTTACTAGGTTCTTAAAGTTCTCAATGTTTCTGATATTGAAATAGTTATCAATCTCTGGTAGCTCAAGTAACCAAGCTACATGCATACGGTACTGTTCCCGCATCAAAGTATCTAGTGGAGTTGTGATCTCACTAAATAATTTATCAGGTACAAGGTGCCGACTAAACATCGACTTACCTACACCCTGGGCACCTACTAAGATAGGTAGCCATGACATAGAGCAGCCTGGATTATAAGCTCTAGCAACAGCACCAATCATCATTCTCTGCATTGCAAGAGTAGCGATGTGGTGCCTATTCCCTAGAAAAATAGCTCCAATCTGTTTCCAGTCTTCATGAGGTTTACTATTGGCAGCACAGGCATCAAGGTAACGTTTAATAGGACAGTAGAGATTCTTTCCAGCAGCGTATTGGATAGCTGACTTTACTCTAGGTTCAGGAATAAAAATTCCATTCTCACAAGCAAGTCGAGTGGTCATCAGATCAAGGTCAGTTCCTTGCAGTGCAATAACTTTCCCCTTGCTATCTGTGTATTCAATCTGACCAGTCAGCTCATTCTTTCGTAGATCACGGAGTACTTCCTTGACTTTACGTACATCATCCTCACGCTCTTTAGCAGCACTATCATTAGTACGCTTTGGTCTACCTTTAGTTCGTTTAACTTGTTGAACATCAGGTAAGGGTTCTGGTTCAATATCCATTGGTTCTCCTTTATGGTGTGCTATTACAGAATCGAAGTTATTCAAAGGATCAACTTCGGTATAGCCAACAGCTGCTCCTGCGGCTCTGAAGCCTAAATTACTAGGTAAGTTTCTAGTCCAATTACTATCTTGCTTTTTAGCAAGGGAATAAAGTTTAGCAGGTCCACTATAGTTACCGAGACCTTTCCATTTATAAGGTCGAATATTATCTTCCTTTTCCCCATGATGACCTTTGAGTACCCATTCAACCCATGCATCAAACATGACAGTACCGATAGCCGCACAAGCAGCCATAACCGGTACATACATAGATTCATACTCACCATCTTCTGATGGTCGTAGGAAGTTCGCAAGCAGCCATTGGCAGCGTTCTATATCTAGATTAGATACATCGCTTTTGCTAAATTCAACTGGCTCCTCATAATCAATATCATTGAGCAGAAACTCAGGGACTTGAGCATCAGGATTCCAGTGAAAGTTTGCTTCAGTATTACCATACCAAAGGCGCTCAGGTTTCTGTCCACAGTTATCTTTAAGCGCTGTAAGCTCTAGTTCAGCAACTAACCTATCAGCAATTAACCAGTATGCACCTTTGTGCTGACTGATAGTAGTTAGTGGAATCTCCAGAGGGAACAAGGCTCTGAACCTATGCTCTGTTTGACTATGACTAGCAGAGGTATAAGTCCCAGCACACCAGGCTTGAGCAGTGGGAGTATTCCAGAAAGCATCTAGTGTTGTGTCACCATCAATGTCAACAACAATCATGTTGCTGCCACTTGCGTTTTCAGATTTACGATGTCGCTGATGAAAATGGGTAGAGCACCAGCCATAGCCAGCCTTTACCCACCCTTCTAACCAAGATAAATCTTCAACAATGTTCGACCAACCTTTAGCAACTTGCTGTGGATTAGTCTTGTTCTTGCAATTCTTGTGGACTGCAATCTTTATTTTCATTCTCAGTTTCCGTTTGGTGGAATTGTTTAACTCGCTTTAAAAAACGAGATTCAGCTAAATCCATTTGATCGCCATCTATAAATATACCTTGTGTAGTTTCTTCAGTAGAAACTATTATTAAGGCAACCTCACATTTATATCCAGTACGTTCAGCTAATGCCAACCTATAGGCTGCCATTTGTTGAGCACACTTTTGATATTTTCTAAAGCCGCCGAATCCCATACGGTCGCCCCTATCAGGGAAACTATTCATATAAGGACCGTTGCTGGTTTTAAAGTCAGCAATGACTTTTACACCACCGATCTCACCAATTAAGTCGGGGCATCCGGCGTATAGATGTTCAGTGCTCCAGACATATGCAACCTCCTTATCATCAGATCTCAAGTGATGCCAATCCTTTCGGAGTGGTCGTTCACTCCAATGAATTGTATCAAACCAATCAAGGTATTGGGACATACCGTTCCAAAAGTCCTGATATTCTTCAGGACAATCGATAGGCTTACCTCTAATGTGATTTTCACAGCAGAGGTGGATAGCAGATCCCCTTGTACTGGCAGTTTCTAAAGCACCAGGGTTATTCTTTTGCCACGTTCTTAGCCCTGCTTTAGACTTTTCAGTCTCAGTGGCAGAGAGAATTGTTGTAACAGAAGGCATATACAGACCAGAACATAGATATTTTCTATAACCTGAAGGTGTCTGAATACGATAAGGTTTATCAGAACTCATCGTCTAGTGAGGGTTTCTGCGTTTGGAAAGTTGCGCTGTAATTTGAAGGCTGGGTTTGGACTTGAAACATATTGTACATTTGACTCACAGCATCTCCTACCGCAGCGGTTACTTGGGATGATGCTTGTACTTGCTGTGAAAGCATTTGAACTTCTTGACGCAAGGCAATTACATGATCCATCAAAGAAGGCGGACGTGTAGCCAATTGAGCCGGCGCATTATGAGAAACCGCTGCTTGTCTAGGTGGTTCAGGTATAGCCTGTTCAGTCTCAAAAGCTTGACCTTGACTGATGATGCTTTGAATACGCTCCCGCATTTCGGGAGGTAGATTATCAAGTGAGTTAGGCATTAGAATTCAGTGTCCTCATTTACTTTTGCTGTAGCTTTTTTTGGAAGTACGGTACTTCCTCGTTTGTCAACTCCACCAGCCGGGAGGCCTTTCGCATCAGTTTCAGATCCAGCAAAAGGATCTTTCCCTTCAAAGAAGTTGGGGAGCCATATACTAGTTCGCTGAGAGTCCCATTCGGATTTAATTTTTTCTGGTACTTTACGAATCTTTGGTAGGATCGAATACGTCGTCTCAAGGCCAGTACCTTTACGGCTGATTTTAATTGAGAAATTAGCGAGACCTTCTTCGGTCCAGGTGTAGTCTTCATCTTCTTGGAGAATTTCAGTGAGTTGTTCACGTAGAGATTTCTGTTCAATGAATAATACTTCTAGTCGCCCGCGTGCTGCGCTGGTTGCAACCCACGCAAGAAAACGCCGGGGTTTGACGAAACTTCCGTCGATTTTTGGTCGATCTGGTTTTGACCAGTCGGTCTCCCTTGCAATATCAGAGGGACTACCAGGATGAGTCCTAGTGACAACAAACCCATTAAAGCGAAGTTCACCAGATTTATCATCCAAAACTTCTGAGGCATACTGCCATCCAACAATGGCGTGCCCTGTTTCGTAACATCCGAGTAGTCTGAATTCTTCTGATTCGCCATCTTTAAGTGAGCTTGGTTTCCAATAAGGTTGTGGTTCTTTAGTTTCAATTCGATCTTTTTCTTGTGTTAGTTCAGGGGGTAATACTTGTAAAGCCATGTATCATATAAGTAAGACTATTTAAATATAGACATATTCAAGTATTATTGTGGGTTAATCAAATGACAAGAATGGCAGGCTCTACATATGATTTAAATAAACTTGGTTCAATATTATTTAAGGATAGAGATACAACTGATCCATGGATAAATCATTTGGATGAGAGTTATAATACGAAACCTCGATTCCAAAAGCCAGATAATGTAATAAAAATAGATGGTAGTGATATTCATTTACCTCAAGATACCGCACCTGCTGAATGGTTTGGACCTAATGTTGGTCCCACTGAATTACCATTAATGAAGGATAGGTATTTAAGGCAACCCACTGTTTTAGCGCAAGGATTACCTGAAATGATTAGGGAAGTTCCTGGATTAGGATTAGCGCTTAAAACAATTGAGGATTTTTCTAAAGTAACAAAACAGATCCCTGCTCGGACTGAAGAGTTCAATCGCCAAGACGAGTATTTAAATCCTCACAAGTATCAATAGTAACTTTTTTCATGATGGCATTGAAGTCTGGCTCTTCAAACCATTCACATAGTTCTATCTCAAGTTCATCTTTTGAATATGTTTCATATTCTTGGATTAGATTGTTACATAGAATCGCATCCATTGTCTTGTAATCCATGTTGTCAACAACGGTTTCTGCTACACGGAGCAGAAATTCTTTGTACTGATCGTCAGTTAGTTCAGCTAGTTTCATTAGTAATTTTTAGTTAACAAGGAATAAGTAATACAATATATAAAGTGTAGCGGATGCAAATTAATGCCTACTTGGGGACAAATTAGAGATGCGTTAGGAGAAACGTATAGACAAGTCGATGAAGCAACTGGTGGTTATTTGCCATATGGTGCTCCGCCTTATCAATCAGAACCCGCCGCTCCCGACCTAGGGGGTGGTCGTACGCGTCCAGAAGCTAAAGCACAGGAGTACTTAAAGGATAAGATTGAAAAAGTTAAACGTAGTAGCTTAGAAGAAAGTGATAAGCCTACACCTTTAGTACATCCTCCGTTCTTAGCGAGTCCTGGTACTATTATCAGAAAATCTATGGAGGGCTGGAAGGATGTAGGTACGGCATTAAGTACTAATCCTGCTGGTAAAGCTGTTGTAGATTACATACAAGACATACCTAATCGTGGTGCTATCCCAGTTCCAACTTTTAACAAAGATGTTCATGGAGTTTTAACTGGAGTGAAAGGTATCACAGGAGTGGCTGGTATGCCTTTCAGATTGACGGACAATCCAGATACTTCTCGTTATTACCAAGAGCAGGTTGATTTAGCGTCAGAAGGTTTTAGGTGGCAGCACGGTAGACCTCCAGGTCCTGGTGATACTATTAGTTGGGGAGGCAGGATACATAATACAGAAACTGGGGGAACAACTCCGGGTAATCCTATGTGGTATTCACGTAAGGCGATAGATATGAACCAAGGTGCTGGTGATAGGTCATTCGGTAGGGGGCTTGCAGGTCAAGTTAACTTTGAAGTACAGCCCGATGGTTCTGTAGTTCACAATGATAAATTTGATACAAATCACAGCAGTATTGATCACATAGGTTCTGCTGTAGAAGAGCTTAGTAAAGGGAATTTATCACAAGCTGGGTACTATGCAGCAATAGGACTACCTGTAGCTGTAGCTGATGAATTTAACTTTATTAACAAACACCCCAATGGCAGAGATGTACCAGCAGGGCGTCTTAGATAAATAGTTTAATCTATTTTTAATTTCAGTAATCAGGAGTTGGGTCTACTTCCGCATAGCCCGCTGCCGTTCCAGACGATTGTGGACTTGATCCAGCCCTTTCGTAGTCTTTTCTAGTTGTGAAGTCATTTGCGACGATAGCCCGGTAAGGACTTTCGTCACCTTCCTTCCGATATTCACGTAGATATCCATGGACGCATACTGCACGACCTTTCCGAATTCTGTCATTGAGTTTCTTCTTTCTTGATTCATTGGTTTCCATAAATAGCCATGTTGTTACATCCGAATTATCGAGTGTTGTTCCAATCTTTACAGCTTGGATACCGTTTTTACGTTCTTTAATCTCCCCTGTAGCAAAGAAAGCATTACCTAGAATAACTTGATTACAGTACATTTCTTGTGGCACAGCAGATTCAAGGGTGGTAACCACAAGATCTAGTGGCTGTGAAGTGTCATCGTTAAAAACAATGTTACCTGTCACAAGTGCTCTGGTGCCCGGCTTCCAGTCAAGGAATGATTGAAGCTTTGGACCCTGTCGGTCATAGCAGAGGAGTCGGAATCGAACCGAGTTGTCACCGCTACCACCGGGCACATAAGCGTTAGCACCGCAATAATCCAGCCCATAGGCGTTAATAGGATCTCCCACAAAGGATTTGAGTTCAACGGTTGCACATATAAAATTCATTCTGATATAGACGTTGTACAGTCTTCATATTAATCATCTTTACCTTCCTCCGTGGCTTTAACATCCTCTCCTCTTTCTTTCATTAGGCGTAGTTCTTTGTTGATAGCAGCTTCAAATATTCTATTGCCATGTTTCTTGGCAACATCTAAAGCGTCTAGATACTTTTTGTAACGTTCAGTCATTTTTAGTAGGCCACATTGCGGCAAAGATAGTAGGAACACTATCTCTTAGTATATTCATAATCTGAAGAGCAATTTGTGTGTGCTCCCATTGTGTGCCGTGCCAAGCACGTAGGTCACAATAATGTAACCAACTCCTGATAGTTCCAGACATATATAGTCTGGTCTTAGTGTTCAGTGGTAGGACAGCACGGGCACATTCCTTAGCCACTCCTACTTGGAGAAGCATTCGATAACAATCCCTTGCGCTATGCATCTGCTTAGCGATGGCATGATTTAATTCAGACTGGAGTTCAGGGTCGATATCATCAATAGAATTCTGTCTATTGGAAGTATCTTGTCTGCGTAGTGTAGGCAGAGATAATTCAGCCTCAGCTACTGCATATCGTTGCGAAAACTCTTGGAAGCTGAAGCTTCGGTGCCTCAGGATCTGTGGTGAGATAGCTCTGGTAGTCTCGATCTCCACGCACATACTGGCCATCTCAAATGGTGACCAGTGCTTGTGTTTGATTAGATACTTCAGTAGCTTTTCATAGTCAGGATTATCTTCATTCTCTGGGTTAGAAACCCTTGCGATTTTTCCGACAAGCTTCTCAGCGTCTGGAGTTATCCAGACTAAGTTAGCTGTGTGTGTCATGCATATTGTGGCAAATTTACATTAGATGTTTCAAAGAAGGCAGGCTGACGGCTAGCCCTTGTTTCAGCTAAGCCTGGTGCCTTGCCACTTTTGTACAGTGAATCGCTCTGTGCTAGCCAGTGGTTAGCAGATAGATACCTG
>Ga0208894_1001381_pt1 | contig 14475 bp, 12 predicted proteins | sample ETNtaG_12_FD_185752 | JGI IMG/M metagenome (GOLD analysis project Ga0208894, IMG submission 185752) | Marine microbial and viral communities from oxygen minimum zone, Eastern Pacific Ocean - ETNP201306SV49 (SPAdes) (version 2) | ecosystem: Environmental > Aquatic > Marine > Oceanic ... | reverse complement strand
GAAGACGACGACGACCTAGACAACGACCAAGATGATGACAGCATCCTCGACGGAGATGAACAGGACCCAACATGCATCCTTGACACCGACTGTGACGATGATGGCATACCCGACAATGAAGACGACGACGACCTAGCTCCTTTTGAAGAACCTGAACCAGTTCAGCGCGAAGAAATCCCTGAACCTCCCTCTGAACAACCCGTTTTCACAAGCATAGAGACAACCGAGAATGTGCTAGTTGACGGGATACCTCAGCCCTCTCAGGTAGTGAAAATTGATGAAAAAGCGGTACGGATTGAAACTAACGAAATTTCAATGTCGCTGAGCGCTACCGGTTCAGATAGCATCCAAATTGAAGGAACCGTGTTAGCTGTACGGTCCGAAACAAACCTTAAAATAGTGGGAACGGGTTTTGCCCCTGAATCCACCGTTGAGTTCTACATATACTCCGACCCTATTTATCTAGGAACGATACAAACTAACAATAAAGGAGATTTTGAAATAGCGTTCGCCCTTCCTCTTGATCTGGAGCCGGGAGCGCATAGGTTTGAAGCAACCGGGTACAGCCCTTACCAGTCGGTTCTTAAAGTGAACTACGATTTTAAACTCATTGACAGTGAAAATCCGGAACTCTTTCAGAAGAAAGAGTTGTTTGCTGAACCAGAAGAATCCGCTAAAACCATTGGAGGGCTTGCCGCTATAGCAGCAGCTGTTGCCGCAGCAGGAGCTGCCGGAGCAGCCGGCGCTGCAGGTAGCGCAGGAGGAGCAGGCGGTAGTGGTTCAAGTTCACCGATCGCACATCGTGCTGCTATGACTGCTGCCAGAGGAATGAGAACCCGTTCCTCTTCCGGTGGGTCATCGGACGATGTCAGTGATGATGAAATTGAATTAATGGAAACAAGTCACGATATTTTCTTGAGTGAATCAATCGGTTGGGGAGATCGCCTTTCACTTTGGCGTTTGAACTTTATGACCTTATTCGACGAGTGGTGGCCTGCCGCAACGATTCGGTCTGCACCAGTTTCCCCATTTGTCTCAAAGGTCGCAAATGACGGTTCTTACCTGAGAGCTGGACTGGGATCACTGTGGACAGGTTTGCCACTCCTCTCAGCCGTATTTGCTGTTTGGGCGGTAATTACCAGTGTTGGTCCCGTAGGTGAACCAGGCACGACCGGGCTTACCGGAGTCATGGTTATAGGAATGTTAGACATTTTCTCCGGACTACTCGGCATGACAATCATTAGCATCGGTTATCTCCTTATGGAAGTTGGGAGCAACGACATTGGCGCTGCTAACGACATCCGTTTCATCATTGGACTCTTCTCACTTGGATGCGGACCGGCAATTCTCGCAACATCTATAAGGACCATACGTAAGACATCGTCTCGGCACAGAAATGATTTGTGGGAAAGAATTACAGATCTAGCAGTGGGGGCTTTCATAACAGGTTGGATGACCATTATCCTTATAGCCGTCCTTGCTCAGTACGCTGCCATCGGTTTGAAATTTGAAACTGTCAGTAACAAGGTTGCAACATTTATGGTCTTATCGTTCATAGGGCGCGTCTTTCTTGAAGAAACGACAGCGCGTGTTTTCCCGAAGCGGTTAAATGAATCAAACCCGACCAGCATCGATGATCAGGTCCCCGCTATTAAATGGGTTTCGATACTTAACCGGGCGATTTTCACACTATTTCTATCTGTTGCGTTCATTGGGAATTGCTGGCAGTTATGGGTCGGCGTTGTCCTCTTCACACTCCCTTCAATAATTGACCAATTTCAGCAACGTTTCCCCACTATTAAAAAAATCAACCGGTATCTGCCTCAGGAAACACCGACGTTGACCATTGTTGAAATATGCATTATTGGAACGTTGGGAATTTTGCTTGCCACAATGGGATCTGGGGCTGGCATGATCAAAACAGGTTTTATGCTTTTTCCCATATCCCCGATACTTATCTCTATAGGGAATGCTCTGGGGCGTGAATCAATTGATGGCAGAGGTACCTGGTACCTTGAACCTAACTACAAGCGCTGGTACAGATTTGGTGGAACTGCTCTTTTAGCGATCCTCGTTTATCTTTCAGAGATTTTCGGAGGGTACTTCCCTATGTTCTTTTAGCGCGGAGGGAGGGGGATTCGAACCCCCGGGACCCGCGAAGGCCCGCTGGTTTTCAAGACCAGTGCATTCGTCCGCTCTGCCATCCCTCCACGTTTGAGGTTATCGCTTAACAGAGAAATAGAACGCATCTTCCCCACAGATTCTCTATTTGGTTTGTTCCGTGTACCATTTAAAAAACAATTGGAGAGGTGGCCGAGTCTGGTTGAAGGCGCTTCCCTGCTAAGGAAGTAACGGAGTAACCCTCCGTTCGAGGGTTCGAATCCCTCTCTCTCCGCCAAATAAATCAAATAAGAACCCGCAACTTAATCCTGTATGGTGCGTAGCCGGTTGAGTTCGCTAGAATCAAGTCCTTACATAGAAGAATTTAGCGCTCGTGGCTCAATTGGATAGAGCATCTGATTACGGATCAGAAGGTTGGGGGTTCGAGTCCCTCCGAGCGCGCTAATCCTATTCCCTAGATGCAATCCAAGAAGGTTGCATTTCTGGTAAATCGGTTGGTAATTTACCTTCTCCTGGGAATCGTTTTCTATTTTCTTGACAAAGCCCATCTTTTACTAATTCTTCCATTGGCATAAAAAAGAGGAACTTGAGAAGTCGTTCCTTGAAACACCATGAACCATTAGCTTTCTCATATCTATCGTAATACCGGAGTCCCGTGTAGTAGGTTTGGCCTTCTTGCGATAGTTCCGCGTGTGCAAGCACGATCCCTTCAGCTTCATTTTCATTTTGAAACGTTATTTTGTGGCTATGCGGGTAATGATATGTGGGTCCCATATCTCCTAAGCGACCACTGTAGAAATCAACGATTTCTTGCCGACCGTTCATTACCGCTGACCCATCTGCGTGACCGAAGACGCCATCTTCGGTAAATAGTCTTTCAATGGTTTCTACGTCACGATCATCAACTGCCATGCTGTAATCCGCTACCAAAGTTCGGATTTCTTCACGCGCTTCAAGGCGTTCAATTCTTTCTTCTAAACTCATAATTACCTCCAATGACTTATGTGCTTATTTTTACGTTGATCTTAAATAACGGTCAATTTCGTTATTGGTTTAATCGTTTCTATGTAGTGTCGCTAGAATCAATTCCTTACATGCAAGAATTTAGCGCTCGTGGCTCAATTGGATAGAGCATCTGACTTCGGATCAGACGGTTGGGGGTTCGAGTCCCTCCGAGCGCGCTAACTCCCTACACAAAGTAAAAATGGAATGATTATCCAACGAATAGCAAAAAAACAATGGATTTCATTGGTCATTTTCTTACTAGTTCTCTGTTCTTGTGGATCAAGCGATAATTCCGTAGCTGAGCTAAGCGAACCTGTTGAAAAAACCGTTCCATCTCCAACAGTTGAACCTACAAAGACTCCGGTTGAAAAAGTAGAAAGTGAAGAAAACGATGTTTCTGCGCAGGAAGAGCAGGATTCGTCTTCTGCTCCCGTAGAGATTGAACCGACACCAATAATTTTACCGGGAGGCAAAAACGTGATTGTCGGAGTGCAAGGTGTTCTCGGCTGGAGTGAAAACGGTGCGTGGATTGGACTCGGTGACGATCCTGTCCCAGCTGCAGCGGGCGACTTGTATCAAGTTATTCGTATCGGAAGCGACGCAATATCTGGAGCTTTAGGAGCTGCCCCTCAACCAAACTGTACCCAAAATTCAACAATCAGTAGGAACGTTGCCATTGACGACCCTTTATTCACATCATTCGCTTCGCTTTCTATGCCTTACACGGAACCGGTAAGCACCCCGATTGCTATCTCAACTGATTGGGATCTAACCCCGCACAACATTACATCACTTGGCTTAGATTCCATTGCGTACAAAGATATTGCTCGGGAACTACTTTCGGAATTTGATATTGACGACCCTGATCCTGAATTAACGGTTCTCGTTGAGACTGACCTTGATGGTGATGGGAATGATGAGATCTTTTTCGGCGTAGAAAGAATCGCTGATTCACTTATGTTCGGCACCGCTGGTGACTACTCATTGCTGTATATGCGCAAAGTCATTGACGGACGTTTTACCAATCTGCTTATTTACGGGGACGTTGAGAATGCTGAATATGGGAATGGGATGCTCAATAGTATTCGTTTATCAGCGGTCGCTGATTTAAATGGGAATGGGCGCATGGAAGTAGTTGCTGGGCTTATGTATTACGAGGGAAGTTCAACATCCGTTATTGAGTTCAATGATGACAAAGAAAATTTCACACAAGTTCTCTATGTTGGATGCAACAATTAGAAGTTCATTAAAAAAGAATGAATCTATTCTCTAGTCTTCCGTATAATCCCGCAGCATCTTCGCTAATTCAAGTTGGTGTTGTTCTTCAATAGCGATCTTAGAACGGGCGAATTCTTCAAGAAATACCGAACCGTCCTGCACTGTCGTTAGAAGCTCTCGGTAAAGCTCAACGGTTGCTTTTTCATGGTTATAACTTTCTCCAAGTACGTCACGAATTGAATGTTGATTCGTTTCTTCTATCGCAGCAATATTTGTTGAAGGGTGCCCACCGAAACCGGTAAGGATCTCCCCCACTTCTTGAGCATGTACTAGCGATTCCGTTGCTTGCCCTTTAAGGAAATCCACTAACGGAATTCGATTGGGTCCAGTAACCATTAATGAATAATGGGTGTATCGAACCACACCTGAAAGTTCAGCTTCCAAAATGGCATTCAAATTACTTATTACTTGCTCTTCATCAAGTTCTGTTTCCATAGGTTCTCAAATCATTACATTGTTCTGTGTATTGACAATTCTATCAGTTCAAATCTCCGTTATGTCCAGAAATATAGGTCGGATGGTTTGGAACTTGGGGCTCGTTGTTAGGTAGGTTATTTATCGGAGGAAAGAAATGATTGAACAAACTATGGAGCAGTGGTTAAAGGTTCTAAACGGGGAACGTGAAATAGACGAACTTTTACATGAGGATTGCGTTTTCTGGTCACCGGTTATTTTTCGTCCACAAATTGGGCGCGAGTTGACAAAAATGTATCTTTCAGCGGCGAGCATCGTCTTCCCCGGAGATAAGGACAACGAAAGTTCCGAGAAAGAAAAATCCGGGAGCTTTAAATACACGAAGAGGGTTTTGGATGGGAATCATGCTGTTCTGGAATTTGAAACATTCATTGACGATATTTTAGTGAATGGAGTGGACATTATTACCTGTGATGATGACGGCTTAATCACCGAATTTAAGGTGATGTTACGTCCACAAAAAGCAGTGGAGAAAGCTAAAGAACAAATGATGTTAGCTATTGAAAAGATGGGCTCTGATAGTTAACGCAGGCACCACTCAGATATCGTCAGAGAGTCGCCACAAGCGAATAATTGCCAACGGAGCCTTTTCTCTGACGAACCGGGCGGGTTCCCAGTTGATTCAGTGAATATGATTTGGTACAGGTTTGTCTTCATCACGTATTGGTCGTTTGTTTCATCAAAAAGCATTTCGTAACCAGTGTTTTCTTCAAAGGCCCATCGTTCAGGCATCAGGAGTGGGCCGCCAGGCACGTTCACTGTTGTCACGAGTGGAGCTAAATCTGGATTATTAGGATCCCAGTCAACAAGCAGACTTTCTGGGAGTTTCACAAGGCCCGGGAACATTTTGTCCCAACCGCGAATTGCATAAAAGGAGTTGTCAATTCCCCATCGTTTGAAACAGGTTCGAAATGGGGAGTAGCAATTACCAAATTCAGCATAAAGGGCACCCCAGTAAACGATGACAACGGGTTCAGCCGTGGTTCCGTCGCTAGTCCAACTGTTCTCATCATTGAAATCAATGAGTTCGTCAGGGTCTCCAAGACCAGATTGGAAAAGTCCCATAGCGATTTCTGCATCTTCAAATGCTGCAACCCCGCAAAGGTCAGCTCCAATAATTATCTCACAACCTGATGGGATGCTTGGAACGCCAGTTGTTGGTAAACCAGATTCTTCTAAAGCAGCTAAATGCGCTGTTCGGGTCCCCTCTCCATACCATCCATCGGCTCCTATTTCGAGGAGTTCTTGTAGTTGTCTCGTATCTTCGCTCTGAACCATCCATTTATACTCACGTGTAAGGATTCCCGTTGGAGTATTGTCAACAACTTCCGTTTCAGCAGGAACTTCTTCTTCTGCTTCTTCTATAACTTCTTGATTAGTTGATGCGTCAGATGTTGAATTTCCATCACTTTTTATAAAACCGAAATAAGCAACAAGGATAAACGCTGGGAGTCCTATACCAAGCATCAGGTTTCTAATACGGCGGTTACGCCGCTTAGGACCAAATAATTGACTCATAGTAGACTCCGCTTAGTCATAGCAAAATGGTAAAGGTAATTCCTCAAATACACAAAAATGGGCGAATTAAAGAAAGCGAAATACATGATTGTCGCTTATTTAATCGAAATATTTAGGATCCGAGTGGTTCATGAAAAAAATGATTCATTTCCTCATATTTTTTGAATTTACCATATGTTTGCTTTCTGATTCATTGAAAGAACTGTCTTAAAAGAGCCCGAAAACCCTTAGATTTCCTAAAGATTTCTTAAGTCTCTAACTTAAACTCAAAAGATTTTGCATTTTATGTAACATAACCAGTCCAAGAAACGATTACCTCTATGACGGTGTAAATCGCACCGCTAACTAATAAAGGAAAGAGTATGAGTTTATTTGGAATAGCAGCTGTTCCTCTGGCAAAGACATTAGCGTCTTTGGTGATGGCAACATCCGTTGGAGTAGCTGGTATTAGCGATGCTGCAATTGTTAAAAGTGCAGATGCTGATCAAGTTAAAAAATATCCTTCTGTCGAAGTGTTTGAAGATCAAACACCAAGACTTCTAAAGGAAAAAAAGGAAAAAATAACAGTGAAACCGATTAAGGATGGCTTAGGTCACGTGGATCATGATCATGATGATCATGTGAACATGGTGATTCCCGGTTGCCCTCATTGCATGGCGAACCTGTTAGCCCCTCACCCTGATTGGATGCCTAATCTTGTCAGGTCAGGAGAAAATGAGTCAGGTAAAATCCTTCCTATTAAAGATTGGAGGGGAGCGATTGTTGATCTGAAATTTAAGGATCAGCCTCTTCGTCTTCCACCAGTTATCTCTGAACAAGCGTTACGGCTTCCGAAACAAAAACCTGTAGGTTCAATTTCGAAAGTTCCTAATGAGTCAGGAATCAAGAATGTTGATTCTTTCCCTGTGAAAGAGAAGTTAGGTCGGGTGGAACATCTCAATCGATCCTCTGTGAGGATACGTTCTTGAGAAACCCTGCTTATTTGTGGAAGCCAGTCGTATTTGTTGGACGAGTTTGTTAAAGCGGACAACAATATGAATGATGGCTAGAAAACCCACAATCTCAGCTCTCCAGGCCGGCGATGAGTCGGCTTGGAGGTGGTTTTGCCAAGAGTTCAATCATTCAATTACCGCATATGCCCGAGGGAAAGGGTCTTCAGATGCGGAGAATCTAGCAGGAAACGTAATGGAAGCAGTAGCGAGATCAATACATAAATTCAAAGGTAATCATAAAGCATTTCGGTCATGGGTTTTTTCTATAGCCCATAATCACATTGTTGATGATTTGCGGAGACAAGGGAGACGTCAAGAAGACCCGGCAGAAAATATTGAGGAACTTGTGGGAAGTTACGAAGAATGTTTTGATTCTGGAGTCGATCCGGAGTTGCTCGAAGAACTGAATCGTTTACAACCAAACCAGAGGGAGGCTTTAGCGTTGCGCTACGCCTGGGGGTTGACATGTAAAGAAGTTGCGGTACGGATTGATAAAAGTGAATCAGCAACTCGCGTTTTATTGCATCGATCTCTTAAGCAAATCCGGGGTGGGTTGAAAGGCAGCCAAACATTAGCTGGGGCTGGTATTGGGTATGTGTCTGAAGAAAGCCGTATTCTTTCAGATGAAGGGAAACAGGTATGAGAGCATCGCTTCGTTCAATTATTCGAAGGTTCGTTAATCTGAGTCGAGCTTCCGTTGACCATGAAACCACGGATGCTACAGCGGCTCGTCTAGCGAACCTTGCCCGTGCTGGACAGCCCTTAGAGAAGGAACCATCAAGGAGTCGTGTAGTTCGCGGGCTTGGTTTCCTCGGAACTATTGGTGTTGCTGGATGGGTCGCTACCGGTGTTGCGGCTGCGGTGACGGTAAGCACGCTTGTCGCCACGAATTCTATGCCGAAACCCATTCAAAGTTTTTCCGCTGATGTTATAGAGACTTTCCGTATTGATGACATTTTCAATTTTGAAGCTCCTCGCCCTGCAAAAAAGAAACCAGACACCAAACCCGAAGAAATACCAGACACCAAACCCGAAGAAATACCAGACACCAAACCCGAAGAGAAACCAGACACCAAACCCGAAGAGAAACCAGACACCAAACCCGAAGAGAAACCAGACACCAAACCCGAAGAAATACCAGACACCAAACCCGAAGAAATACCAGACACCAAACCCGAAGAAATACCAGACACCAAACCCGAAGAAATACCAGAGCAACCTCCTCCAGTCGCGACTCCTGAGCCGGAACCTCCTATTGACAGTGCGAGTCGTATGAAAGCTTTTATTGGAGTTGACAGTGCTGCTACTGCTTTAGTGAAACTTGAAGGCCTTGCTGTTGTTGAATACGACGATTCATGTACTGGAAGCTATGATCGGGATGAATGGCCGCATTGGAGTTCAGTAGGGCCCGAAGATGGTGAACCCGCAGGTAAGAGCTTAAATACTAGGCACAACGAGTTACGTAAGGAAAGCCTCACCGATGTAACGTATTCGGATAGCAATAGGTCGGTGGCTGGGGGTTTATGGAACTTAGTCTATGTTGAGGGAACAACAACGAATCCCAGTGATTTAGATGCTGAACATGTGCTCCCATTAGCCAACATGCATGTGCGAGCGTGTTCCGCTGGAATTGTTTTTACTGAATCTGAAAGGGAAGTGCTTGCAAACGACCCTGATCTTGTCTTCGTGGCCGACGATGGGGCGAATCAGTCGCGTGGAGCTAAGAGTTGGGCATCTTCCCCCTACGGTAGTGGCTGGTTCCCGCCTAACGCGAGCGTTCATTGCGACTGGTTGCAAATCCAGATTCAACTCCTTGACAAGTACACCCTTCCCGTAACCGGAGAAGAAGTATCTGTAGCACGGACAAAGCTAACTAGCTGTTAAGAGCTCGGATTCTGCGTAGTTAAATGTGTCCGAGTTGGATCAGCAAGTTACGATATGTTCATCGGATTAAATAACTCTAAACTTATCTCCTTATTTTTTGTCATAGGTTTACTGGGAGCTTGCGCTGGTTCGAATACGTCAAATACCTCATCGGAATGGAATCGTAGAGTCCCTGAAGTGGCTGTAGATGCGTTTGATGCCTCTGATCTTTCCCAATGTTCTGAGGACACGTCAAAATTAGTTACCCAAGCTGATTCGCTCATAGGTATTTTTGAAAACTTGCAATCCACTACGGATTTTGCTCCATGGATACGTGAATACGATGCTTTATATGGTCCTTGTAACGTAGCTATCTCTAATTACGGTGATTTTTCTGACTACATGGCTACTCAGAAGTTAGATGCTTGGTCTTGTAACTACCATCCGCGGACCATCATCATGCAAGGTAAAAAGGGAAGTCAATTGATACCAGTGGGGCCATCTCAGGTCATACAAGGGGTTCAGCAATACCAATCTGTTTGTGTAGCGGCAGGAACGCCTTTGGCTGGATCAGTTCTTGAAATAAAAACGGTGGGTATGGAATTTTGGAATCCTGGCGTTGATTTCGTGGACGTATATTACACGTCTACATCAACTGGGGGCGGGGTACAAGGGTAAAGTAGTTGTTATCCTAAGCGTTTTCGGTCTCTGAGGTTCTCCCATGAGCGAATATGTAAATAAGCGGATTCTTGACAAGAATTCGTTTATTTGTAGTCTTCTAAATAAAGGTGATTAAGAAGGTGGGAGGCGCAGAGTGTTTAGTGGTCAGAAGCAAGGACTGGTTGAAGTTGCTGACGGAGTACATGTTTGGCTGCCCCCTGATGGGTCTTGGGGGTGGAGCAACGCGGGGTTGATTTCGGACAATGGGCAAACAATGATCGTTGATACCCTTTTTGACCTTTCACTTACAAGGACCATGTTGGAAGAAATGGAACGAGTTGTTCCAACAGCTAAAGAACATGTTGATATTCTCGTAAATACTCATGCAAATGGAGATCATTGCCATGGAAATGAGCTAGTTCCAACGCAGAGAATTATTGCTTCTATAGCAACGGCTGAAGAGATGGCTGACCTGCCACCTGCAGCACTTGGTGCCATGGTGCGCGGATTTGAAAATGATGATTCTCCGCTGGGGCGTTACATAAGGCATGCCTTTGGAGCGTTTGATTTTTCGAACATAACTATGACGATGCCGACAGAAACGTTCACTAAGAACATGGCGGTAACTGTTGGTGATATTGAAATTGAATTGATCGAAGTCGGTCCTGCACATACGGGTGGAGATGTACTCGCGTATGCGCCGTCTCGTGGGGTGGTTTTCACTGGAGATATTCTTTTCATAGAGGGAACTCCTCTGATGTGGGCTGGTCCTGTGGATAATTGGATAGCTGCTTGTGACCTGATCGCTTCTATGGACGCCATCACTGTCCCTGGTCATGGACCCATATCAGATGCGGCTGGGGCGAGAGCGGTACGCGATTACTGGGTGATGTTAAGAGATGAAGCAAAGATACGTTATGAAGCTGGGATGAATGTTCATGATGCTGTGCGAGATATTGATCTCGGCTCTTACGCTGATTGGGGTGAGAGTGAGAGGGTTTACCTCAACGTGAACGCTCTTTACCGAGAATTTGGCAGTACTGAAGTAGTTGAAGATGTTATGGAACTATTCGCTGAAATGGGGTTGATCTGGGAGGAACGAAGCTAAAAATGGGATCTCCTAGTAGCCGTTCCTTAAAATAAGTTATAAACCTTTAACGAAGACTTAACTCGTTATTAAAGCGACTCCGCAAACCCTTTGATATCTCTTAGCGTTGCCCTATATGCATCTGGCATAGCGTCTAGGAATAAGCAGTCCCCTGCATGGCAGGTTCCATTAACTGTTCGACTGTAGGCGCTAACACCTGCCCTAACAAGCTTTCGATAAAAGGCAAGGCCTTCATCCCTTAAAGGGTCAAGTTCATTAACTGATATGACAAATGGGGGGAGTCCTTCAAGGTCAGAGATTTCCGCGTGATACGGCCAAGCCAATGGGTTCGTGGCGTTAGTCCCATCAGGGTCGTAAGGAATAGCTATAGTCGCCATCTGGTGTCCGACGTTAAGTAGATATCCATCATTCTCAACTAGTGATAGAAGTTCTGGTGGCGGATCATGATAAAGGTTTGAAATATAAGGGCATTGTGAATAGACGCCAGCAATACCATCAAGCCACCCTTCTGATTTTGCTTTCAAAGTGGTAGCAATAGATAGGTTTCCCCCTCCTGATTCACCAGATATAACGATTTTGGAAACACCAAGTGGTTCTGATTGTGCGATAACCCACTGCACAGCGGATGCACAGTCATTCAAGCCAGCCGGGAATGGGTGAGGGCCAAGTACTCCGCCCCCATTGCGGAATTCAACGCCTATAACGATAAGGCCAGTTGCAGCTAGTTCGTTGCGCCATCGTTGGTAACCGACATTCGCTGCTTGCAGCATCACCATCCCACCCCCGTGGGTGTGCACTATTGCTGGGAGAGGATCTTCAAAATTTTCTGGTTTATGAATATAGAGATTTATGTCGTTTCCATCAACACCTTGAATAACTTCGGTATACGATGTCACGTTTTCTGTAGGTGGGGTAGCTCCAGTGAGAGCCATACCTAATGCGTTAAAGCCAACTTCGGATTCAGTAACGAGTTGTAGGATGTCTTCCAATGGTGAATCAGGTCCAACTGGAGACTGTGGCGGAGCGACATCAAGACCTATAAGCCCCATCGCAGCAATCATTCGTGGATCTGCTCTTGGGTCGTCTTTAATTTCCATGTTCGGGTTACCCAGTCGACCTGGAAGGTTAGTGCTCATTTAATGCTCCTTTTGATATTTTTGAACAATACCAGTTCTAGAAAATAAATCTCAAAAAAGACCTCTATTAAAGATTTGTCTACAGTCACTTTCTATGTAGTTGATCTAGCGAACCAGTATTACTAATAGGGTTTCTCTCACATCTATTTCTATTTTCCAAATCGTGTCCCGTTGTTATACCTGAGTTACGAATGGAACCTAGTCCACCCATAGCAAATACTAGGATCGAAGCTGATTCTAAACTCCACTACCTATTATTCGCCGCCAGATTCCCAACGCGACGTGCCATAACCAAATGAGATCGTAGGTTCAAAGAACTGTTCAACCGCAGGTGCTATTTCTGCCATAGATTTTGAAAGGTTCAGAAGAGAAAGATTCTCTGGTTTCATATCTTCAGACAAACCCAACTCCGCGGGCGCGTGTTAGATTAATTTCATGAAGCGTTTTCTTGTGTCCTTAATGGCTTTAGGTTTAATGGTTGGACATGCGGGCTGTGGAGATAGCTCTACACAGGAAACGAAATCTGAAGTCGAAACTCACTGGATTATTGAGCGCACTGGAGAAATTAGAACCCTCAATGACAGTGGAAGGGCATTATTCACCAATGTCTTGATCAAAGACAATGAAGTTATTGTCACCTACCAGTTAGCTGAAGAATCGTTAACAGGAGGTAAAAATCTTTACCGGCAGATATTTGATCGAGATCTCCATGGAGGAAATGATGAAAAAATTATTATTGATGTTAACAAAGAAGGGCCTGTGGATTGGAATGGAGATTTGGGGGATCACAAGTTAGTACTAGTGGATGATTCAATTTATCTATTGGCCATTCTTAAAGGTGAAGGGCAAGCGGCGATAGTCAAATACGACGATTCTTTTAATTATCAGACTGGTCCGATAATGATAGGGAGCAGTGACGAAACCGAAGAGCGGCACGAAGATATGGGATTCACCAGTGATGGAGAGAACTTGTACTCACAGTTCTTCTCCCAACCCGATAATGAGGATCCGAGCACTTGGGGTGCTGCTGTTTATCGTCTCAATGAAGCTCTTGAAGAAACCGGTTCAGCAATTATCAAACCCGAATCCGGGTCATTTGTAACTGGCACATCAGTGGTTTTTGTTCCTGCCGGACAGATGGGATTTGTAGAAGAAAGGTTGCAGTCCTTTAGCACAAACCGTGATTATGGGTCTGCAGAACGTGTGGGGATACAAACATTTGCTTATGATCTTGACTTGAATGTAATCAACGAATCGACGCGTGTGATCATTGAACGAGAGCTAGACACATACTTCCCTGTTGGACCTAGTTGGAATGAGACTCATCAACTTTGGATCGTCGGTTACACCATGGAGATAGAAGAAGGGGAACATGGAGATCCTAAAAGATCTCAGGAAATCGGTCCCAGCTTTGTCACTATCTTTGATAAGGACTGGAGAGAAGTGGATACCTTGACCCTAAATAACGGTGATCCAGCCTTTCGGGTAATGACTCAGACAGTTGATGATGACATCTATGTGGTTTATGACGAAATGGATAGAAACGGATCTGTGTCTAATTCACGAGCCCGTATTGAGCATCTCCGCATATTTAGCTCTCAGTAGCAGATTGTGAATATGTTTGTTATTGATGGGGAGACTCTAGGGATTATGTGTTTTGAATAAGAAAGTCCACAGTTAGAACCACCACTAGCTCTACTATTAGGGCATGGGAAAACCTCCGAAAAATAGAAAGAGCGGTGGCCGGGTGACGGAAAAAGGAACTCGTCCAAAACCATCTCCCTCTTCAAAGAGGAAACGGGTTGAGGGCGCTACACCTACAAACACGGCAAACCCAAACACGAAACAAAGATTCAATAGCAGTAAAAAGCAAGATAATCATCACCCAGAAAAAAGCTGGAAAAACAGACCTCTGTAGCTTAAAAAGATGCGTCTAGCGTCTCTCAGAATGTAACAACAGCAGCAAGCCAACAAAGCTCCAAAATAAAAATCTATCAATAACGGCATAACATAGGTTACGTCACATCATTAAAGACAAGCAGGGCACAAAAACATGTCCGACGGGTACCAAAAGCTGTAACGTATACCTAAACCAACGAGAAGAAAGCGTAGATTGGCTACTCAAATGGCTACCCAAACAAAAAACACCCTAAACGTAAACCATGAAAAAATAGGTCATACGCTGGGGTTTTTAGTGTGGAGCTGGGGGGAATCGAACCCCCGACCCCCTGCTTGCAAAGCAGGTGCTCTAGCCAACTGAGCTACAGCCCCGAAGCCGATACTCTACCCGTGCGATCAACGAAATGTTTACGATTGATAA
>Ga0208894_1001362_pt1 | contig 14554 bp, 13 predicted proteins | sample ETNtaG_12_FD_185752 | JGI IMG/M metagenome (GOLD analysis project Ga0208894, IMG submission 185752) | Marine microbial and viral communities from oxygen minimum zone, Eastern Pacific Ocean - ETNP201306SV49 (SPAdes) (version 2) | ecosystem: Environmental > Aquatic > Marine > Oceanic ... | reverse complement strand
GCTCATGCAGGAAGAATCCATTCTGCTTATGGAAACACTGTTGAAGGAAAAATTTCGTGTCATGCTGGAAACCGGCGGTTCGCTTTCTATTAAAGACGTACCGACCAAGGTGATAAAAGTGATCGACCTCAAATGTCCGGGAAGCGGTGAAGAGGACAAGAACCATTGGGACAACCTGAACTATCTCGCATCCACAGATGAGATTAAATTTGTTATCGCCGACCGGGCGGACTATGAGTGGAGCCGGGCGACGCTACATAAATACGAACTCGATAAAAAATCGCACATCCTGTTTTCACCTGTCTTCGATAAATTAAATTTGAAGGATTTAACAGAATGGATTCTGGAAGATAATCTCCCGGTGCGCCTGCAAACTCAACTCCACAAACATATCTGGGACAAAAACGCTCAAGGTGTTTGACCAGTCGGGTACTGATAGGAGAAAGTCCGCTCCAACCTCTCTTGGATGGCGCTCAGGAAATGTTGATTGTAAAATAAAATTGTAGCAAACTCCCCCCACGGGTAGTGGCAGGATCAAACAAAAGCACGATTAATCCATCATGTCCAAAGTCCATCAAAGTATTCGACGCAAACTTCTCGCCTGGTACGATAAAACGAAACGCGACTTGCCCTGGAGAGACACGAAAAACCCTTACAATATCTGGGTATCGGAGATCATGCTCCAGCAAACGCAAGTCAAGACCGTCCTCCCTTATTACCTGCGCTGGATCAAAACGTTTCCCACTGTAGAAAAACTTGCGGGTGCCTCTGAACGAAAAGTTTTAAAGCTATGGGAAGGACTCGGCTATTATTCAAGGGCGAGGAACATTAGAAAAGCCGCACAGATCATCGTCAAAGATGTGAATGGGAAAGTACCCGACACCGAGGCTGGCCTTATGGCCCTTCCGGGAATCGGCAGGTACACGGCCGGGGCCATCGCCAGTATAGCGTTCGGACTGAAAGCGCCGGTTCTGGATGGCAACGTGAAACGCGTTCTTTCCCGATTATTTTGTCTTAACGAAAATGGAGCCACCTCCGCTTCTGAAAACCGCCTGTGGCAGAAAACGGCTGACCTACTACCGACCCGCAGACCGGGCGATTTCAATCAAGCTCTTATGGAACTGGGGGCGACCGTGTGTACTCCGAAATCGCCAACCTGCCTGCAATGCCCGGTGCGCACTTCCTGCGAAGTGTTCCGCCAGGGAACCCTTGAACTGTTTCCACCCGCCAAAAAAAAAGCCCCTGCCAAAAAAATCGAAGTCAGCGCCGCCATCATCTTAAGAAACAGAAAAATCTATATCCAGCAAAGGGCAAAGGGTGGATTGATGGGCGGACTGTGGGAATTCCCCGGCGGCAAGAGAGAAAAAATGGAATCGATGGAAGATTGCCTGCGGCGTGAGATTAAGGAAGAACTGGGAGCCAGCATTACCATTCTGGACAAAGTTATGACTATCAAACACACCTACACCCAGTTTCGCGTGACTCTTCATGTATTCAACTGCCGTTTGAACGGTCAACGTCTCAGACCCAATGGATGCGAACAATGGAAGTGGGTTTCGCCCGCACAATTGGCCACGTATCCTTTTCCTGCCGCCAATGTTAAAATTGTAAAGTACCTGACTGACGAAATCAGCAAGACCCGTGACTGAGAAAACAAATGGCTGTATCAAAGAAAATGAATCCGGGAGTCAAGGCAACCCTTGTCGGTGCGGCGGCGAACCTTAGTCTTTGCGTCGTTAAATTTATTGGCGGCATCATGGGTAACAGTACCGCCATGGTCGCCGATGCGATTCATTCTGTTTCCGACCTTCTGACCGATGCGATTGTCCTGTTCACGCACCGTATAGGCCAGAAACCCAAAGACGAGGATCATCCCTATGGTCATGGTCGCGCTGAAACCCTCGGCACTACGGCTGTCGGTTTTTTCATCATTGCGGCTGGAATTGGACTGGCTTACGAAGCCTGGGGAATTATTCAATCCGGTTCAACCCAAATCCCAAAAACCCTTGCGGCCGGAACAGCGTTGATCTCTATTGCCATAAACGAATGGTTATTTCGCTATACACGCAAGATTGGAGAAAAATCTAACAGTCCGACGCTTGTCGCCAATGCCTGGCATCATCGATCCGATGCAATCTCTTCTATCGCGGCGTTAGTGGGTATTGTCGGAGCGATGATCGGATTCTCCATGCTCGACCCCATTGCCGCGGCGATGGTCGCGCTCATGGTCATGAAGGTGGGCTACGAAATAACTCTTGGCGGATTCCGTGATCTGATGGATACCGCGCTCAGCGAGAAGCAGACTCTGGGCATTCAAGCTGTTATAGGTGATATCCCCGGCGTCATCAAATCACATGATCTGCGCACCCGTAGAATAGGCGGGGGAATTTTAATGGATGTCCACATTCAGGTAGATAATGATCTCACTGTGACCGAAGGCCACGAAGTCGCTGAACGGGTTCGGAGAAAGTTGATTAAAGTCTATCCCAACACCCAAGATGTTTTAATCCATGTAGACGCTTATGACGACCGCAAGGTCGAATCGATTCACAATATTTCGCGCGAGGATGTTGAGCTAAGGGCCACCCCCCTGCTTGCAAACACAAACGGCGCGTTCGAAAAAACGCGCCTTCGAGTGCACCACCTCAAAGGAAAAAATTTCATAGAACTTTATCTGCGCGGGGACTCTAAGAAAACAATCGCCGAAACCGAAATCCAACTTGAAGAAATCAAAAAACACCTGCTAAGGAGCGAACACATCGACGGCGTCAAAATTTTTCTGGAAATCGGAGATGATGATCACTCAACAAAATAGGTGTCATGGTTAGAGAAAACCGGCGGACTGTGGAAGTTAAGCATGGCAAGGGGGTCATCACCGGTGGTGAACTGGTGGACGGTTCCAGGAGGAACTCTGAAAAAACACCCTTCTCTCAGTTCATATTCCTTCCCGCCGAGATCAGCCTTCCCGGCCCCCGAAAGAACGTAATACAACTCCTCACCCTTTTTATGAAAACTTGGCTTTTTAAACTGCCCCGGAGCCATGTGTAAGACATAAGCAGAAAACTGTTCACAGACTTCCCTGGGCAAAAGCTGATCGATCTGAATTCCTTTCAAAACGAACGATGTCCCCTCCCCCGGCTCTACAAACAACACCTGATTTTTTTTATCTGCCATTCGCACCTCAAAATTTTTTACAATCGGGAGCAAATATCCCCTGAATGCGTGTTCGTATCAACTTGTGAAATGGCCTCCAATATACTTCCATCTTCACCAATCACATAGGTGATGCGCGATGCGTAATCATCTTCCGATTCCTTGACCGCATGGTAGGCCAAGGCAACCTCACGATTCACATCGCATAACAGCGGATAAGGAAAATCAAATTTCTCGGCGAACGCTTTATTGTCGGCCTCGTTATCAAGACTGACTCCCAGAACAACTGCGTTTTTCCCGGTGAGCTTCGCATAGTCATCACGAAATCCTTTCCCTTCAATTGTACAACCCGGCGTATCGGCCTTGGGGTAAAACCATAACACCACTTTTTTGCCAGCGAAACCTTCAAGACTCACTGTATTGCCATTATGATCCCTGACTGAAAAATCAGGAGCATTCGTTCCCGCTTCCAACATGCGAAACCTCCTTCATATAAATGCAAATTTTATTTGGATTTTTAAAACACCGCCTAACAAACCTGACAGTATCTATTTAGATGCTGTCTGATGTCTGTGGACTCAAAATTAATTTGCCGAAGGAAATTTATTTTTCAACTGAAAGGAGGCTTTCGCCCAGGATAAGGTCTTCTTTCCGGGTGATTTTTATATTCAATTCGGAGCCGGAAACTATCTTGACTTGTTTGCCCAGGTATTCAACCAACGCTCCTTCATCTGTTCCATAGTATGAATCCTTCTGGGCCTTGGCGAACGCCTCTTGAAGCAGGCCGTATTGAAATGCCTGTGGCGTCTGAACGCGCCACAACCCTTCCCGTGACACCGTGCGCTCGACAAATCCATCTGCGACCTGCTTGATCGTATCACTGACCGGTATCGCGGTAATGGCGGTGCCATGTTGCTCTGCCGCTTCCACGGTTTCCTTTATCATTTGTGGCGTTGCGAAAGGACGGACCCCATCATGGACCACTGCGATCTCCGTTGACTCCTCAAGCGCCTGAAACCCGTTATATACTGAGTCCTGACGTTGCGGGCCTCCCGCGACAACTTTGCGAACAATATCGCATCCATGCAACCATTCGTCTCCGGATTCATCCACATCCGCCTGCGGCATCACCAACACCACATAGTCGATCACTTCACAAGCCGCGAACACCTTGAGCGTGTGATGGAGCAGGGGTTTTCCCTGAAGCTCCAGAAACTGTTTGGGCACCGCCGCACCTATTCGTGCACCGCGACCTGCCGCTGGTATGATAGCGCCAACTTTCATAGCCTGCCTGATTTATAAATAAATTTATCCTTATTATGCTTTTCAGAAAACCGCATCGAATGCTTCAGAAAGTGTTTTAACTGGAATCAAGTTCAGTGAACTGTTCTTGTTAAGCAGTTTATCTTCATTCACCGAATGTGGCACGACACAACGTTTGAATCCCAACCGCTCCACCTCGGTCAATCTGGCTTCCAACTGCATGACAGACCTCACTTCCCCGGTGAGCCCTATTTCTCCAATCATGACAGTGTGCGGATCAACCGATATATTCCTAAAACTTCCAGCAATCGCCGCCGCTATTCCCATATCCACAGCCGGTTCGGATACTTTGAGTCCGCCCGCAATGTTGACAAAAATATCCTCACCCTGCAGATTCAGCCCCAGCCGTTTTTCCATTATAGCAATCAGCAAAGACGTTCTGTTGTGGTCGAATCCAGCGGACATACGCCGGGGCATACCTATTGAAGAAGATGACGTCACCAGTGCCTGGACTTCCACTAAGAGCGGCCTGCTCCCTTCCATGCTGGAAATTATGATCGAACCGGGTGAGTCTGCCGGACGCTCCGACAAAAAAATGTCCGACGGATTCTCCACGCCAACGAGACCTTCGGGAAGCATTTCAAAAACTCCAATCTCCGGCGTCGAGCCAAAACGATTTTTTATCGCTCTTAAAATTCGATATGAATGTCCTTTTTCTCCCTCAAAGTATATCACCGTATCGACAATGTGCTCCAGTGATTTTGGGCCTGCGATAGCGCCGTCTTTGGTGATATGGCCTATGAGCAAGGCCGGCATGGCCCGCTTCTTCACATCCTGAAAAATTTTGAAAGCGACCTCCCGAACCTGGCCAATGCTTCCCGGAGCAGATTGCAAATCTGCGGTAAAAAACGTCTGGATGGAATCAAGGACCAACGCGTCCGGCTGAACCTGCTCAACCACAGCCAGAACATCCTCAATACAAATTTCGGAGCAGATCAGCAGATTATCGGACAGTGCCCCCAAACGATCCGCCCGCAATTTTATCTGCGCTGGTGACTCCTCTCCGGAAACGTAAAGTACTTTTGCTCCCGATATTGCCATCTCACCCATACTTTGTAACAAGAGAGTTGATTTACCAATTCCAGGGTCCCCACCAATAAGAATAAGAGACCCCTCAACGAGTCCACCTCCCAGGGTCCGGTCGAATTCCCCAATACCCGTGACCAGTCTGTTTTGTGTAAGCGGCGCAACCTGAGTGACCGGTTGAACAGAATTGCCATCGCCCCCACCTTTCCCGGTTTTTCGTTTCGAGCCCGCTCCTTTTATCCTTTCCTCGGCAAGAGTATTCCACTCTTCGCATCCCGGGCATTTGCCCATCCACTTGGGAGTACGTTGACCACAACTCTGACACACAAATTCCGTAACCGTTTTAGCCATACCATCGATTCCAGTAAAATGATTCTGTTTTATAGAAGGAGAGATTTTGGTCTTTTAACGACCTGAGGTTTTTACCAAAGAGAGCCCGTTAAATCGTTCCGAACGGGGCTCGGGGAAATAGTCAAAAGAACAATCGCAAAAATTTACCGGGCCGGAGCAACCGGCTTAACCACACTTTTTTTCTTACTTTTCATCTTCTTCAAAATGTCATTATTGCGGGAGATATTAACATTAGCTTTGTTCCTCAAGTCTGACAGGTAGCTTTGCATTTTTCCCTGCCCTTTAAGGACATCATCCACACCACCCTTATTAACCAGAGACTTGATTTTTCCCTGGCCCTGTAATACCTGATCAACCTTTCCCTGGCCCTGCACTAATTTTCCCTGGCCCTGCACTAATTTTCCCTGGCCCTGCACTAATTTTCCCTGGCCCTGCACTAATTTTCCCTGGCCCTGCACTAATTTTCCCTGGCCCTGTAATACCTGATCAACCTTGCCCTGGGCTTGCAAAATCTGATCTAATTTTCCCTGGCCCTGTAATACCTGATCGATTTTACCCTGTTCAAGAGCGATGGCTTTTAATATCTCGATCAGCTTGGCCAGTTTCTTGTTGGCCATATCCACTTGCGCCTGATTGGAAGTTATTGTTTCAAGAGATTGCTTCAGGTCTGTCTGTATCTGACTGGATTGCTCAAAAATCTTCCTGGACGCATCGACCAGAGTAACCAACCGGGGTTCCGCACTTTTTTGATTCTTTTTAATCTCATCCAGATTTTTATTCAAACGAATTTCTGAGGCCGCTTTTTCCTGAGTCATGCTTTTCAGGCGGCTGATCAAAACTTCTTGCAGCATACCTATCGTTTTTCGTGTTTGATCAATATTTTTGTTTGTGCCTTCAATATTCAGTTGAATTGCCGCTGTCAGATTTTTTGTTTCCTCATCAACCAGAATGCTTTTTTTGAGTATTTCTATCAAATTCTTGTTTTTCTCATCCATTGTGACCAAGGACGCGACCACTTGCTTGTGGTTTGATTCCATGGAGTTTTTCTGCTCTATCCGGGCTTGAGCCAGTTCTGCCAACAAAGCCTTACGGATTTCTTCACTTTGAGTATTGAGTGCGGGTATCAGGTCAGACTTAAACACCGCCTGGGTCTTTTTCAATTTTTCAGTCTGGTCACCCAATGCCTGAACAATCTGCTGAAGTTTTTCTTTGTTCCCTTCATTGAAATCCATGAAATACTGCTTGTTGTCCTTTGAAAGATTTACCATATCTGTCGCCAGTTCATTTTTAAGCTGACCAAACTGGTCTTTCAACTCAGTTTGCAAATGCTTACCCGCTTGTCTTTGGCTTTTAAGTTCAGCCACTACTTCATCATCCACCTTGGATTCCATGTCTCTAAGTTTGCTTTCGAAGCCATCAATTTCACTCATAGTCTCAGCGGCACTTCTTTCCATAACATCTTGTAATTGAGGCAGGTTTCCTTTTATGGAATTTATATCCTGGCGAATGTTTTCTTGAACTTTCTGCATCGAAATCATTTGAGCTTTAATATTTTCCACCAGGCGAGAGTTAATTTTCTTAATTTCCCTCAATATTTTTACATGATACTCCTCATCGCCCATAAAGGCTTCCACATATGAAGCAAAACCGACCTGGGCAAAAACCATCAGCATAATAATTGAGCGTCTAATCCACATAAGAATAAAATCTTCCCAAAGAGAGTGATTGGTATGCTTTTAAAAAGTGCCGAAAAAAAAAGGCCGCAACGGGAAGTTTCCCCGTTACGGCCCATTATAACCGAAACTATGAATCGATGTAATCAACAAAGAGTCGGTTTATCGACCAATCATAAAATGTGCCCGGCGATTTTCCAACCAGCAACCCTCATTGCGGTCAAAACAGAAGGGCTTTTCTTCGCCGTAACTGATTGTATGAATCCGACTCTCATTAATGCCCTGGGAAACCAGATACATCTTCGTTGATTGAGCACGACGCTCACCAAGAGCAATATTGTAATTGTTGGTGCCTCGCTCATCACAATGACCCTGAATCTCTATTTTTGCCATTGGATTGGCCTTGAGAAAACTCGCATTCTTTTTTAAAATTGCACGAGAATCATTGTCCAGGTCATATTTGTCGAATTTAAAATGAATGTCACTCAATTCGCGTGTCGGACTGAACGTTTGCAGACGACGGGCTTCTTTAACTCCTCTGTCACTGCCGCCGGCAGCACCATCGGAACCCCCCGAAAATGAATCGCCCGTACCATGGCCTGTGTAACCATCGCCTGGCATTCCTCCTGATTCACTACCAAAATCCCTACTATCAGCCATATCTCCTGGTCCAGAATCATCACCCTTATCAGCGGAGCCAGAACCCCCTGAAAATGGATCGCCCGTACCATGGCCTGTGTAACCATCGTCTGGCATTCCTCCTGATTCACTACCAAAATCCCTACTATCAGCCATATCTCCTGGTCCAGAATCATCACCCTTATCAGCGGAGCCAGAACCCTCAGGTCCACTTGTAGTGAAAGCACCAGATTCGCCAACAGTCTCCTCACTAATATTAAATCCAGAGCCACTGTCACCGCTTCTATCGATGCCATCAACGCTTCCAGCACTTGCAGTTTCGCTCACTTCACTCTCAGCAACAGAACCTCCTGCCAGCTCTTCAGGTGGCATCAGATTTTTAGAACACGCCGCAGTCAAGCTCAAACCAAAAACTAAAACCATTAAACCGAAATATTTTCTTTTCATCACATACCCCTCACCCAAGTTATCATTTACGCATCCTTTTTTTTACAAGTTAAAACTTAAGAACAATTTCATCCTGAAAAACTACTAACTTTCAGAAATCATTTTAGTTATTCCAGACAAACACCACTTTAACGGCATCTTAATTATAATATAATTATAGTACTTTTTCAACGTATCATCTCATTTTTCTGCTAATCGACGGTAATCCAAACATCTTGAAACTTAAGGAGAAACTCGGAAATTCATACCCGACTCTCTAACAAATCGATTTGCAGCCAATTAAATTTACACATGATACCAAAATAAGGCTTTGATCAAAGGTTTGCAACTTTTTTTACTATAAAAATCAATAATATACATTATTTAATGATGTGAGGGGACCAGTTTGGACTGGAACCACCACCTGAAGAAAAGGAGAGTTGGCGGACTTCGTCTCCGCCCAAACGCTGGATATAAATGTGCGTTTCTGAGCCCTCATTATGTCGATAGGTTATGAAACGTCCGTCAGGGGACCAGCTGGGTTGCTCGTTACTGCCTCGTGTTTTTGTTAGAAGAGTGCTTTTTTTTGTTTTCAAATCATAAACCTTTATCTGAAACTTTCTCCCAACTCGCGCCGTATAAGCTATCTTGTCCCCATCCGGTGACCAAGCGGCATTGTCATTGTACGAAGAACCGAATGAGATTCGCTTGACGCCGCCCTTGTCCCCTTTATTGGCATCCATGATATAAATCTGCGGTGCGCCAGTTCCAGACCGGTCTGAAGTGAAAACTATTTTTTTTCCATCAGGCGACCAGGAAGGGGAAGTATCAATATTAAAATGTCGGGTGAGGCGCTTGAGTTTCCTGTTATTTTCCAGAATATAAATTTCTGAATTTTCGTCTCTACTTAGAACCAATACAAGCCGATTATCAACAGGCGACCAGGAAGCGGCCGAATTAAGGCCTGACCAACGCAGAAGAGTTCTTTTTAGTTTATTCCCAACAGCATCTATCATAACCAGATCCGGGTTATTAGCACCGTAAGATGTGTAAATGATCCACTTGCCATCAGGCGACCAGGAAGGTGTCAGGTTAAGAGTTTGGTCATGCGTCAACTGCGTTGCGTTATACCCGTCAAAATCAACTGAGAATATCTCTTTATTGCCATTTCTATTCGAGAGAAAAATGATCTGCGTTTCAGCCACGCCCCTCTTACCCGTCAATTGGAGAACCAACTCATCGGCAAACCGGTGAACAACTTTCCGCAAAAGATTTTTTCTCACGGTGTAACGTTTACCCAGCAAAAATCGTTCGTTGACCGCATCATACAAACGAAAAACAAAAGACAGCTTTCCTCCAGACAAAACATTGTATTCTGTCTTAATAAGCCACTGAGCGCCCACCTGATGCCACGCCCGGAAATTCACACCTTTCTGCCCTTGTTCCCGCCGCTCCAGACCTTCATAACGTGCAGGGGGAACTTTTACAAACAACTCCGACAAACGCAGGTCATTCTCTAAAATCTTGCGAGCTTCCTGCCCCAGCCCCGATGGGTCTCTGCTATCTTTCTTTAATACAAACCTGGTCACCGCGATCTTCACTTCCTCACGGGTGGAGCGCTCCATTTCAATACGAACGCTAGGATCCCCTGCCAACAGCGGAGAGGGCCAAACCACGCATGAAACCAAAACCAGGAACAACAACTGAAGACTGATATTAATTTTTTTCAGGAACATATTTAAATATAATACTGACTCGAAGATTAGGTCGGTGCAACTCTTGAGGCAATGGTAGAAAGGGCACGGAATCAAATATCGCACGGACCGCTATTGAGTCCAGATTTTCATCCCCTGCGCTTTCACGAATTACTGGTTTATCTATGTTTCCCTTTGGGAAAATGGTGAAAGCCACCACCACGTTTTTGGCTTTTGATCCGAGAGGAGTTTTCCACTTGGAATAAACTCGCTGATAAATCTTTCCTACGTATATTGACAAAACATCTGACGACGGAGAGCCTTCATGGGCGGAAAATGCCAGCGCCTCTTTTTTCTCCGGTTTGGAACCCAGCTTTAACTCTGATGGTTTGACAGACTGAATTCCACTCTTGAAATCCCTGTTTGCTATCCGATCCTGAGAAATATCAATTTTTATCTCCTGAGAGAAATCTTCCAAAGCTTCAAACTTATCCAGTAAGGGCTTTAAAGAATCGCTTTTCGATTTTTTAACAATCGGTTCAGTGATCGATGTTTGAGACAGGGCTTCTTTTTCCGGTGTATCGACTGAAAGCGCTCTCACCTTTTCCACTGCTTCGAGTTCTTTCAAAAGATCAGATGTCGTTTTATTCTCTTTCTTCGAATCAAGCTTCAAAGGTTGCTCGGCCAACTTCGCCAGTTCACGCTCTATGGCATCAACCTCAAAGTCACCAATCAGGGGCGGAACATCAGACTGTTCTGGCTCTAACGGAAGCTCCTGCGATTTTTTATTTTCCATTTCCTTGAATGTTTCCTCCAGCATTGGCTTGGGAGGAACCACTTTCTTAACTCGAATCTTTGGTTCCAGACGGGCTACCTGATCCAATTCTTCCAAAATCGTTTTTTTGGACGCACCGCTTTCGAGAGCATTCAAATCCGACAGTATTTTTTTTCTGGCTTCTGACTCTTCAAGAACGGGTATTGGAGGAGGCAGTGGTTTAGACTCAGGCTTGGACACAGGTGTTTTTATTTTTTGTCTTTCCAGTTTTTTAGCGATAGGTTCCGCTTTGGTCGCGACACGCTTCTTAACCTGTACCAAAGGTTGTCGCACCACTGGTACAGGTACTATCGCCCTTTTTATTTCAGATTTTAGAGGAGGCAGAGGTTTAGACTCAGGCTTGGACACAGGTGTTTTTATTTTTCGTCTTTCCAGTTTTTTAGCGATAGGTTCCGCTTTGGTCGCGACACGCTTCTTGACCTGTACCAAAGGTTGCACAGGTACTATCGCCCTTTTTATTTCAGATTTTAGAGGAGGCAGAGGTTTAGATTCAGGCTTGGACACAGGTGTTTTTATTTTTTGTCTTTCCAGTTTTTTAACGATGGGTTTCGCTTTGGTCGCAATACGCTTCTTAACCGGTGGTGCGACAACCTTTTGTTTGTTTCCAGATGTGGATGCCGACTTCGACTCAAAAGGCAGTTCAATGAGATCTAATCTAAAAGTAGGAACAACAATTTGCTCCTGAATTCTGGGGTTTGGAAGAAACATTAGTATTGCTAAAGCAAACAGATGCACAAAGGTCGAATAGACCAGCATCTGATTAAAGTCGATTGATTGTATAAATTCAACTCGCATGGGTTCAAGGCTCTGTCACCATCCCGATATTTTCCACGCCAGCCCTGCGTACGGTGGCAATCACCTGCATGACAAATCCGTAATCCAGCGTCTTGTCAGCCTTCAAATAAACCCCTCCATCTTGGTGCCGATCAAGATATTCCTCTACATTTCGAGCGAGGACCAGCATATTCACCATCTCGTCCTTTTTCCAGAAAACCTTTTTATTGCTCTTAAGCGTCACCGTTGGAATATCTTTAACCGGAATGGGTTTGGTGGACTCTTTAGGAAGTTGTACATCTAGGCCATGTTGCATCAACGGAGCGGTGATCATGAATATCACCAATAAAACTAGCATGACATCCACGAACGGCGTCACGTTGATTTCAGCCATCATAGGCCGCCTTCTTCTCAACATAGGACACCTAATACTGAAAACAGGTTTTTCATATCAGCGGTCAAGTCAGGTCCATGTCATGAACTTGAAACGAGGATGTATCTTTGGAAAAATTCTTTTCTATCAGATAAATAAAGTCGTGCGAGAAATCGTCCAGATCGCTGGTAAACATTCGGATCTTGTCACTCAGGTAGTTATAAAAAATAACTGCCGGTATCGCCGCGACCAATCCTGCCGCCGTGGCGATCAGCGCCTCCGCCATTCCCGGCGCAACACCGCCAATACTGGCAGACCCTTGAAGTCCAATGGCGCTGAATGATGTCATGATCCCCCACACAGTACCAAACAAACCTATGAAAGGCGTGGTACTTCCAGTTGTCGCAAGAAAATCCAGTCGACGCGACAGTCGGCTGATTTCAGCATTGATCGCCTTGTTGAGAGCCAGGCTTATTCCCTTAATGTCCCTTGCTGATATCAGGTCACTGTCACCCTGCGAATCCTCTTTGCCTTGTTTGGACCGGGCCATTTCCTGAAACACATATAACTCGCGGTAGCCAGTCAGGAAAACGCGAGAGACGGTACTGTATTGAAGCTCGCGTGAGTAATTATAGATATTGGTCAAACTGCCGGACTTGAAGAAATAGGTGAGAAACCGTTGGTCCTCAATTTTTGCATTTTTAAAAAAGAAGTATTTCTGCAAGATGATCGCCCACGACACAACAGAGAACAAGAGCAAAAGCAATAAAACGCTCTTGGCCATGACACTGGAATTCAGCATCAGATTCACGACACTTAAAGAATTTTCAGATAAGGGTTCCTGCACGGCGAGTTCTGGTTGAGGTCATCTTGGGGTGGGAGCAACTATGACCCTTTAAATTGTTTATTTTCAATCAAAAAAGCTTACCAATTCACTATAGTGAAATAGCATATTTTTGTCAAATCAAATGCAGACAACCGCAACACGGCCGATTCACGGGACAGCCGTTTCGAAGTAAAACTCATGAATATTCAAATAGAAATGAGTGGTATTCCGTCACGGAACCGGACACCCCATCAGAGGAAAAGGGCGCGATGCAAAATGATCAGGAGCTATTTCTTCGCTCGTTCCAGATAGTTGCCGGAGGTGGTCGATACTTTGACTTTTTCACCAATCTCGATGAAGTTGGGAACGGTAACAACAAGCCCGGTTTCAAGAGTAGCGGGCTTTCCACTACCAGAAGCTGTGGCACCTTTTAATGGAGGATCGGTCTCCGTCACCTCCAGTTCCACCGCTTCGGGAAGCGCAACACCAAGAGCTGTTTCCTCATAAAATTCAATTTGGACATGGGTGTTGGGAAGAAGAAACTTGATGCTGTCTTTTAATATCGTCTCATCAAGGAATATTTGCTCGAAAGTTTCACTGTTCATAAAACAGTGGCCTGAAGAAGGATCGTTGTACAAATATTCCATCTTTATCTGTTCCAGCGCACAACGCTCCACCTGTTCATCGCTACGGAATTTCACCTCAGTCTGCAAACCATCCATCAGGTTTCTAAGTTTCGCCTGGGTGAAGGCCCTCCCTTTACCGGGACTCCTGTGCTCGGAAGTCATGACCCGATAAAGTTTGTCATTATACTTAATCACATAACCGGGGCGTACCCCGTTTCCATTAACATAAGCTACCATGTTATGCTCCAGATGCTTGGTTTGGGTTATCGTTGGCGAAACCCCGATGTTTTTTTGAGTGATTATATCTGGCACCCGGACAGAAGCAAGTAAAATCAACCCCGGCAACAAAAACCCTAACCTTAAGTACGCTAAATGAAATGCCCGCTTTGCCATCACCCCTCTCCCAATTTTCACCTGCAAGCTGATCTGAGGGAATATTGGTTATGTCCGAAATGTGCTCTCGTTTTCGTGCCGCCGGAGTTTTTCATATCTCAAGAAGACGAAGTCAATCGATATCGGGAGCACGAGAACAACCTGGACAACCTAGGATATGTCAAAATGTTTCAGGAAAAAATCAACACAGTCAAAAAGATATCCCCTGGGGTCAATACCGTACTTGATTACGGGTGCGGCTATGAACCGGTTCTCAAAACACTGCTGAGTCGAGAGGGGTATCAGGCTGATGGTTACGATTCGAATTTTTTTCCCTGCGAGGAATCAGACAAGGAATACGACCTCATCATCTCGACTGAAACGTTTGAACATTTTAAAGAACCACGAAACGAGCTGACACGCTTGGTCCCCAGGATTTCAAATGAAGGTTATCTCGCGGTGA
>Ga0208894_1001359_pt1 | contig 14564 bp, 11 predicted proteins | sample ETNtaG_12_FD_185752 | JGI IMG/M metagenome (GOLD analysis project Ga0208894, IMG submission 185752) | Marine microbial and viral communities from oxygen minimum zone, Eastern Pacific Ocean - ETNP201306SV49 (SPAdes) (version 2) | ecosystem: Environmental > Aquatic > Marine > Oceanic ... | reverse complement strand
GAAGTTGTTCCACCGCACAAAACAACTTGCTCGCCAAATAAGTCTGTCTCAGTCTCTTCTCTAAAGCTTGTTTCGAGGATACCCGTTCTTCCGCCACCAATTGCTGAAGCATACGAGAGTGCGATTTCCTTTGCATTGCCAGAGGCATTTTGATTAACTGCAATCAAATCAGGAATACCGCCGCCCTTGACAAACTCTGAACGAACAGTGTGGCCAGGTGCTTTTGGTGCAATCATAATGACATCAAGATCTTTTCTAGGCACAATCATATCAAAATGAATATTTAGACCGTGGGCAAAAGCCAAAGCAACGCCTTGCTTTAAATTTGGCTCAATATTTTGCGAATAAATACTTGCTTGAAACTCGTCAGGCGCTAAGATCATAACTACATCTGCCCATCCACTTGCCTCTTCGACAGACATAACGCCCAAACCTGCCTCTTTGGCTTTAGTCGCAGAAGACGAACCTTCTCTAAGACCAACAACCACTTCTACACCTGAATCCTTTAAATTGTTAGCGTGGGCATGTCCCTGAGAACCATAGCCAATAATAGCTACTTTTTTACCTTGAATAATCGAAAGGTCTGTATCTTTGTCGTAATATCTATTCATTTTTTTTCCTTTAATTTAGATTAGTTTTTTTCCTCTTGAAATCCCAGTAACACCTGTCCTTGAGATTTCAATAATATTTGATGGCTCAATTGCATCCAAAAATGCATTAATCTTCTTTGTCTTTCCTGATACCTCTATGGTGTAAATCTTATCTTTTACATCAACCACTTTACATCCAAAGATTTCCACCAATTCCTTTAAGTCAACGCCCTCTTTCGAGGTTGACGATATCTTAGCAAGCATTAACTCTCTTTCAACATGATCCTGACTCGTCAAATCACTCACCTTAACAACTTCAATGAGTTTGTTGAGCTGCTTTACAATTTGTTCCAGTACGCGCTCACTTCCAGAGGATACAATTGTCATTCTAGAAAGAGTTGGATCATTCGTTTGAGCTACAGTAAGTGACTCAATATTAAAACCACGTTGAGTAAAAAGACCTGCAACCCTTGATAGAGCTCCAGCCTCATCTTCTAAAATTACTGAAATAATATGTCTCATAAATTATACCGCGTTAAAGTCTGTTTCATCTTTGGATACCATTTCATCTCTACCAGCAAGCAACATATCACAATGTGCGCCGCCAGCAGGTATCATCGGAAATACATTTTCTGAAGGGTCTGTCAAAATATCAAGAAAAACAGTGCGATCTTTCTGACTAAACGCTTCAATTAAGGCAGGCTTTAAATCTTCTTCCTTTTCAATCTTAATTCCCATATGACCATAACTCTCTGAAAGCTTAATAAAGTCTGGGAGAGCATCCATGTAGGACATTGCATAACGTTTTTCATAAAAAAACTCTTGCCACTGTCTTACCATACCTAAATATCCATTATTAAGGTTAATAATCTTAACTGGCGTGTCATATTGAAGCATCGTTGAGAGTTCTTGCAACATCATTTGAATACTTCCCTCGCCTGTCACGCAGGCTATATCTTTTTCTGGCATAGCAAGTTTAGCACCCATTGCAGCTGGCAAACCAAAACCCATGGTCCCAAGACCACCAGAGTTGATCCATTGCCTTGGCTCATCAAAAGGGTAATATTGTGCAGCCCACATCTGGTGCTGTCCAACATCTGAAGTCACAATAGCGTTACCTTCTGTTACCTCATATAAGGCTTCGATAACGGACTGAGGCTTAATAACCCCTGGAGATTTAGAATAAGCCAGAGAGTCAACTTTTCTCCAATCCTCAATCTGTTTCCACCACTTGGAAATATTTTCGTAATTTTTATCTTTCAACTCATCAATCAAGGCTTTCAGAACTTGTTTTGTTTGTCCAACAATTGGAATATCAGCCACAACATTTTTGGAAATTTGAGATGGATCAATATCAATATGAATAAATTTTGCAGTTGGGCAAAATTTCTCAAGGTTTCCTGTAATTCTATCATCGAAACGAGCGCCAATAGCTACAACACAGTCAGAACCATGCATAGCCATATTAGCCTCATAAGTTCCATGCATTCCCAACATCCCTAATGATTGCTTATCTGTCATAGGGTATGCACCTAAACCCATAAGCGTTTGAGTAATTGGGAATTCAAGCATACGCGTAAATTCACGAAGCTTCTCTGAGGCATTACCTATGACACAACCTCCACCGGCATAAATAATTGGTTTTTTTGATTTTAAAATGAGTTCAGCTGCCTTTCTAATTTGACGGTTACTTGGTTTTGTAGTCGGCTTATAGGAGCGTATTTCAATAGATTCAGGATATTCTTCCTGCTCCATTTTTTCAATCGTAATATCTTTTGGAATATCAATCACTACTGGACCAGGTCTACCCGTCGTCGCAATATGAAAAGCTTTCTTAACTGTGCTTGCAATTTCACTAATATTTCTCACTAGAAAATTGTGTTTTACACACGAGCGTGTAATGCCTGTAGCATCAACTTCTTGAAAAGCGTCCATGCCAATTAATGGAGAAGGAACTTGACCAGAAATCACAACCATAGGTATTGAATCCATGTGAGCGGTTGCAATACCTGTAACTGCATTAGTGATTCCTGGACCTGAAGTCACCAAAACAACACCTGGCTTGCCACTAGCTCGTGCATAACCATCTGCTCCATGAGCAGCACCTTGCTCATGACGCACAAGGACGTGTGTAATTTTGTCCTGCGCTTCGATGGCATCATAGATATGAAGGACTGCACCTCCTGGGTACCCAAAAACGTGATCAACGCCCTCTTTTTGAAGACAATCTATAAGTATTTCAGCGCCATTCAATTCCATCGCTAATAACGGTAATTTAAAAGTTTTCGATTATACCCAAAGAATTTATCTCATAAAAGACTATGTTGCTAGCTGATTAGCTTTTAAAACAAGGGGAAAGAGAGTAAAGTTATTTAGATATTAAAGGTCGTTTTGCCAATCTTCAGAATAAAATTGTATTGGAGAGTCAACCTCCTTAAATGTTTCGATACTAAACGCATCTGGCTGGGAAAGAATTGCAGAAAGCAGCTGGTCATTGAGCATATGCCCCGTTCTATAACCTTGATAGTGACCTATCACATTACCCCCTAGAAGAAAAAGATCCCCTACAATATCTAAAATTTTATGTTTTACGAATTCGTTATGATAACGCATACCATCTTCATTGAGAATGTCGTCATCCGAGAGAGCAATTGCATTATCTTTACTTGCTCCTAATGCAAGATTTTGTTTTTGAAGCATCTCAACATCTCTCTCATAGCCGAATGTTCTTGCTCGAGATATTTCCTTTAGATAGGACTGCTCAGAAAAATCAATGGTTAATTTTTGGCCACTCTCTTTTATTTTTTTGTGGTCAAAATCTATCTCTAAAGTCACTTTAAAACCATTATGAGGTGAAACTTGAGCCCATGATTCTCCATTTTCAACCCTTATATTATCCTTAATGACAATAAATCTTTTGGGTGCCTCTTGCTCTTCAATGCCTGCAGACTGAACTAAAAAAATAAATGGTGCAGAAGAGCCGTCCATAATCGGCACTTCAAATGAATCAAGCTCAACTAGCAAGTTATCAACGCCGAGAGCTGAAAGAGCTGACATTAAGTGTTCAATCGTAGATACTTTTACACCTTGATTTTCAAGACCAGTTGATAAAACAACCTCATTAACGAAAGCACTATGCGCGTGAACCTGCCTTCCTCCCGCATCTAATCTTTTAAAGACAACGCCATGATCTTCTGCTGCAGGAATTAACGTTAAATTGACGACTTTTCCACTGTGGATACCAACGCCACGAGCTTTAACTATTTTTTTAATTGTTCTTTGTTTAATCATGAATTAGAAATTACCTACAAAAGCTTTCTTTAATTTACCCATAACACCATGGCCTCCATTCGAAACTATAAATTTAGCTTTGTTTAGATCACCTTCGTGCAAAAGAAGGCCAATACTTCCCGCATATTTATAGTCCGTTAGTATAGTTTCTAATCCTGAAATTCTAGATCTTTGAATTTTTCCTATTTTAACTCTTTTAGAAAAATAACCTCTAACAAGTTCTTCGATTGACTTCATTTCACAACCTCCTCCACAAAGAACAAAGCCTGATTTGATGATGGTATCTAGATTGTGATGCCTAAGTTCATTCTTCAGTGCCTGAAAAATCTCTAGATAAGCTTCTTCAATAACTTCAGATAAATCAAGACTTGAGAGCTGATGCTGTTCTTTCGACCCTTGTGTAAAATCAATAAACTGGTCATCACTTTGAGATATTGATTTAGCATAACCATAGCTTTCTTTAATTCTTTTTGCCTCCTCTAGAGAGGTATCAAAAGCGTAGGCAATTTCTTGAGTTACCTCATCGCCACCCATTTTAATGATTCCACTATGCACTATGCCCTCCTCTTGGAATACAGAGTAGCTTGTGACTCCGGCACCAATATCAAGAAGACATATGCCGCCATTTTTCTCTTCTTGACTCAGAACTGCTTGAGATTTAGCGATTGAGTTGAGTACAATTTTATCAACCTCAAGATTGCTCTGCTTAAGGCAGTTTTCAACATTTCTTACACTTGAACTTGATACAGTAACAATATGAACTTTAGACTCTAAAACTTGTGCCTCCATATCCATTGGATTATCGACAACAACTGACTCGTTAATTGTAAACTTCTTTTTTATGATATGAAGTTTTTCCTTATTAGTTGGCGTTGAGATCGCCATAGCAGACTCAAGAACTGATTCCAAATCTTCTGCGCTAACAAATTCATTTACAGGAACTTTACCCTTTCCATCGATACAGGTTAAATGAGTATCGGATATATTGACACGAAACAACGCCAAATCAACTCCAAAACTTTCCTGGGTTTGTTCTATTAATTTAGTAATTTGTCGAGATAAAGAGTCAATTGAAAAAATAGAGCCTCTTCTAACACCTTTAGATGGACAAACGTTATGACCAATTATTCTAAGGTGATCGTCATCATCTTTTTCAGCAACTAGCAAAGCAATCTTTTCTGTCCCAATATCGATACTTGCTACAAAGTGATTGCCTGCCATATTAAATTAGTCAAAAAAGTTATACAAAAATTTTACCAAACTATTAAAAGCTTTTAATCTCAGTTGAACTATTTTTTTTAAAATCAAGCCAATCATTCAACTGATCCAGACCAACAATTTGTCCACTTAATAATCTTCTGAATAACTTAGCATTAGCTTCGCCGTGATATAGGCCCAAAATATGGCGAGTCATTGATCGAATTGGAATACCATTTTGATTTTGATTTTTTATGTATTCCATATATTGTTTCAATACTTGTTCTCGATCGACAGAATTATTCTTTTCCTTAAATATTGTTTTTTCGATCTCTCTTAGTAAATATGGATTGTGGTAAATTGAACGCCCCATCATAACGCCGTCAACAAACTCAAGGTGCTTTGTTACATCCTCACAACTTTCAATACCGCCATTAATGGTTATTTGTAAAGAAGGAAAATCTTTCTTTAGTTGATAGACCCATTCATGATTAAGTGGGGGTATCGTTCGATTTTCTTTTGGACTCAATCCTTTTAACCAGGCTTTACGTGCATGCACTATAAAGTGATGGCAACCCTTACTGCTGATTTGAAATACAAAGTCAGAAAGTTCATCATAACTCTCCATGTCGTCAATCCCTATTCTATGTTTTACTGTCACAGGAATTTCACACTTATCTGTCATGCTTTCAACGCATTGGGCGACTAGATTAGGCCTCTTCATGAGACAAGCCCCAAAGCTTCCAGATTGAACTCTGTCTGATGGACACCCAACATTGATATTTACTTCGTCATAGCCCCAGTTTTGAGCAATCAGGGTAGATGCAGCCATCTCTTTTGGGTCGCTTCCCCCGAGCTGAAGAACGAGAGGGTTTTCTGAAGCATCAAAGTCTAAAAGTCGACTCTTATCACCATTGAGGATCGCTTTCGTTGTTATCATTTCAGTATAGAGCTGGACATTTTTACTGATTAGGCGATAAAAGTATCGACAATGTCTATCGGTCCAATCCATCATAGGAGCAATGGAGACTATTGAAGCGTTCATTCGATTTTTGAAGATAACTCTTCTAATGCAAAGGCAACGCTTTGCGAAACAATGTCTGAACGGGCACCAGAGAAAAATTGAGTAGTCGTTTCAATGTTGCCATTAATAAAAAAACCAAAACAGACCATACCCACTGGTTTTTCAGCAGTACCTCCAGATGGGCCAGCAATTCCTGTAACCGCAATTGCTAGATGACTATTAGATTTTTCACCTGCTCCAAAAGCCATTTCAAAAGCAACTTTTTCACTTACAGCGCCAAATAATTCAATTGTCTTTGGATCAACCCCAAGCATGTTGACCTTTGACTCATTACTATAGGATATAAAGCCGCAATTGAAATATGAGGATGCACCAGCAATTGAGGTTAATGAGCTCGATAAAGAGCCACCTGTACATGACTCAGCTAGCGCGATTGTATATTGCTTTGAAAGCATTAATTCGCTCAAATGCTTTGCTTTTAAATAGGACATTAAGTTTTCCCTTTTAATGCAGAATGGATAATCTCATAAACATCCTTTGAAAGTTTATCTCTCTGAATGATTGAGTTAAGTTGTTGCTCTTGAAGCATAGAGTATTGAGTTGTAAACCTTCTCCAATGGTTATAAATTCCAGCAAACCTTGCAGCAATCTGGGGATTTAAATGATCTAGCTCAATAATAACCTTTGTTAAGAGCTGATAACCTTCTTGACAATGAAATTGGTTGCTATTTTGACTGAAAGAGCCAATCACAGAACGAATTCTATTTGGATTTTTCATAGAAAACAATTCATGCTTCATTAAGCCTCTAACATCCTCTACTGATGAGGCTGATGCTATGCACTGTGCACTAAACCATTTATCCATCACCTGAACATCTGACTGGTGCTGGTTATAAAACTGAGTAATGACCTCAGCTCTGTAGCGGTTTTCAGAGTCAAGTAGACATTGAAACGCTCCAAACTGATCTGTCATACATTCTGCATTGATGAATTGTTGATAAGCGATATCATACTCACCTAACTTTGATAAATAGCTTAGACATGTATTTTTGATTGCCCTTTCACCTATCGATTGTGTGGATAAATCAAAAGCTTTAGGAGTGTTTAATTGATAGTACAACTCTAAAAGCTCATCTTTAAAAGCATTTGCAACAGAAAGAATCGATTGATTACGCTGATTGTGGACTTCCTGGACATCAATTTTTCCAACATTTTGATGGAGTATTTGTTCTGACGGAAGACTAATCATTTCGGATAGGAGTGCATAGTCAGATTCATTATCAAAAAGATTTTTAATCATTTGAAATAAATCTTTCTCAATGGCTTGCTCTGGATTAAGGATGTACTCTAACCATAAACTTTGAGCGCTATCCCAACGATTAAATGGGTCGGTGTCAAATGATGCAAGATATATTTTGTTTTGTATTGAAAGATCTGAACTAAATTTAATTGGCGCTGAAAAGCCACGAAACCATGAAGGAATTGGTTTACTTTTTATATTCTTAAATGAAATTGTTTTTACAAGTTCATCAATGATAATGAGGCCAGATTCAACTTCCTCTCCACCTTTATCAATCAATCCAAACTGATTTGGAATCGTATAGGGAGTTTTTTGATTATTTTGCGTAAAGGTGGCGCTATAAGTTTGGCTATTTTCATCATATTCATCCTCAACACTAACTACAGGGGTTCCAGCTTGTGAATACCAAAGCATAAAACTTTCAAAATTTTTATCATTCGCATTCGCCATACTCGCAACAAAATCATCTATAGTTACTGCATCTCCGTCATGCCTCTCAAAATATAATTTCATCCCCCTTTGAAATCCATCTTCTCCAAGTATCGAATGAATCATGCGAATTACTTCAGCACCTTTTTCATAAACTGTTGCCGTGTAAAAATTGTCCATTGCGATATATGACTCTGGCCTTACAGGGTGTGCCATGGGCCCAGAATCTTCAGCAAACTGTCTAGTTTTGAGTTGGATAACATCTGCAATCCTCTGGATTGCACGAGATCTTAAATCGGAAGAAAACTCCTGATCTCGAAACACGGTTAAGCCCTCCTTTAAACTCAGTTGAAACCAGTCACGGCAGGTCACTCTGTTGCCAGTCCAGTTATGAAAGTATTCGTGACCAATAATGGATTCAATCCTTATAAAACTTAAATCTGTCGATGATTCTTGGTTTGCTAAAACACAGTCCGAATTAAAAATATTTAAACCTTTGTTTTCCATGGCACCCATATTAAAGTCGTCTACAGCAACAATCATGTAGACATCTAGATCATAACTCAGGTTAAACCTTTTCTCATCCCACTCAAATGCTTTTATTAAAGACTCCATTGCAAAGGCAGTTTTGTGCATGTTGTGAGGCTCAACATAAACTCTTAGGTCAACTTTTCTCCCTGTTGAAGTGGTATATTCATCCTGAAGAAAGTCTAACTTGCCTGCAACCAAAGCAAACAAGTAGCAGGGCTTTGGGGCTGGATCATGCCAAGTAGCATGGCTGCTTGTTTCTTCAATTAAGTTGCCATTACTAAGGAGAACGGGGTAGTGCTCTCGATTTGCATTTATCTTGGTCGTAAAGATGCTCAAAACATCAGGCCTATCAAGGTAATAGGTAATTTGTCTAAAGCCCATTGCTTCGCATTGTGTGCAGAAATTGCCGCTGGATTGATATAAACCATTTAAATCTGTTTTGCTTTCTGGATGAATTTTTACCTGAACTTCTAGAACGAACTCATCGGGCGGATTTAACAAAAATAATCCATCCTCTTTCAGTACATAGTTTGCATCCAAGCCATCCACTTTGATTGAAAGCAGCTCTAGTGATTCTCCATTTAAGAAAAGCTCATCAACTGCATTGTTGGTAGCTGGATTCTTGTAAAAAATTATACGAGACGAAACGATAGTCTCGGTGTCTCTAAGATCAAAGTCAAGGTCCGTTGTTTTAATGAGGTGACTGCTTGGACGATAATCCTTCCTGAAAATAGGTCCTGGCATTAGATTAGAAATAATAGCGCTCCTAAAAGAATTCGATAAACAACAAATGGAAGAAAACCAATTCTTTCTACCAGTCTAATAAAAAATACAATTGTAAGATAAGAAGTTAAAAATGCAACTGCAAAACTCACTAAAAGAATCAGCCAGTCAATTTGATTTGAACCTTGGAATAAATCAATTGTTTTTAATATTGTTGCAAGGATAATCACTGGGATTGACAAAAGGAATGCAAATTTAATTGATAAGCCCCTGGAGAGACCTATGAAAAGAGCCGCAGTAATTGTAATTCCTGAGCGTGAGGTACCTGGAATTAATGCTAAAGCCTGGAAGCACCCTATAATTAAAATGTCCATCCCTTGAATCATTTCACGACTTTTGCCTAGAGACCTGTTAACCCAATCAGACAGACCAAGCATAATGCCAAAAAAAATGGTTGCAAAGGCTACAACCTGAAAACTTCGAAGATGAGCCTCAATAGCGTCATTAAAAAAAAGACCCGTTATTCCAACTGGAATTGTCCCAAGAAGGACGCCCCAAGCAAGCATTGAATTTCCTTGCATTCTCCTATTTGCAATGGAAGAGAAAAAATCAGCTCTAAGTGAAACTAGAGTGGATCTGTAGTACAAAACAACAGCACACAATGTTGCAAAATGAAGAATGACATCGAAAGCAAGACCTTGGTCAGGCCAATCCAAAAATTTTGGCAGGATAACCAGGTGTGCAGAAGATGAAACGGGTAAAAATTCGGTAAAACCCTGTATGAAAGCTAGCGTAATTGCTTGAACAATATCCATATTAATTTTTATAGCCTTTCAGTTAAGTTTTGCTCTTTGAAGCCATCTAATTTTACTGATTGTTTCTTGGTAAGCGCCATAACTTTAAAAACCTCACCCATAGCTCCAGGCATCACTAATTGCTTTATCTCTTGAGCAAGTTTAATTTTATTTTCCGTATTCTCTTCACTAATAAGGAAGTTTTCAATGCCCAATGAAATTAAAAACATGGATTGGGTTGAAAACCCATCAACCTTAAAGCCAGCATCAATCGAGCTTTTAGCGATGTCTGAAAAATTAACTGAAGCCGTTATATCTTGATCTCCAAGGTGAATAAAAGGATTATTGTTTGATTTGTGTTTATGAAAACACTTTAAGGTTCCGTCAGTTCGCTGGGGATGAAAGTATTCAGATTGACTCATCCCATAATCAATTAATAGGACAACTCCTTCGGCCATCAAGTCATATAGCGATTTAAGCCAGCCATCAGATTGAAGACTTATTTCAGTCGTGTAACCTTCAGGCAAATCATCCCCATAAGAAACTTTAGATTTTAAATAGGGCCGCTCAAATCTTTTCCATTGAAAACAATTGTCAGTATAGTCAACCCCCAACTCATAAAATTGATTGTTCCAGAATGTGACTCGTTTGACTGGAAATGCATCAAGAACTTCATTAGCAACCACCACTCCCTTAAAATTTCTAGGAAGCTCAGTTAGCCATTCAACTCGATCATAAATTTCAGGCAAAGCTCTTTTAATAGTCTGCTGCTGTATTTTTTTTAGCTGTGCACTCAATTCAATAATGAAGTATTTTTCGGGTAGTGAATTTTGTCTTCCCAATTCAAATAGGATTTGCGCAGCAAGTATTCCACTACCAGCTCCAAATTCTAGGATGTTTCCATTATTTAAGACTTGTTTACATTGCCTTGCTAGACAAAAGCCAAAAAGATCGGATGTTTCAGGCGCTGTAATAAAGTCACCTTTATGACCTAATATCATTTTATTCGATCGATAATAGCCAAATTGATGATGATACAAAGCAAGATTCATAAAGACATCAAAACCAATTGGATTGTTATTGTCTTTAATGGTTTTAGATATAATATCTTCGAGATTCATATGTAAAAATATTTTATACTGTGATCGCTATCCAAGTTTTATAAAACAACAAATACATTTTTAATTGAATTAAATGAAAACAGCATTAATTACCGGCGGCGCAGCTCGTATAGGGGCTCAGATTGTCAAAACCCTTCATCATAATCAATTTAACATTATTATCCACTGCAATCATTCAAAAGATAAAGCGCAATTACTTTGTACTGAGCTTAATGCAATTCGGGCTAAATCTGTTGAAATAATTTCAGGTAATTTAAGCAATATAGACGAGCTCGATTCTGTAGTGGACTCAATTAAATCACTAGATTTATTAGTCAATAATGCTTCTATTTTTTATCCAAAATCAGTTAATAGTAGTGAGACGAAGGATTGGGATGATGTACTCAATATTAACCTAAGAGCGCCTTTTTTCTTATCTAAGGGACTAAGTAAAACATTATCAAATAATGATGGTTCAATCATCAATATCATTGATATTCATTCTGATAGGCCTTTAAAAAACCATGCTATTTATAACATTTCAAAAGCAGGTCTAAGAATGCTGACTCAAACCTTAGCTAAAGAGCTTGCACCAAAAATTAGGGTTAATGGTGTTTCCCCAGGTTCAATCCTTTGGCCACAGGACAGTGCTAAAATCTCAGAAAATGAAAAAAATCTTATGCTACAGAGAATAGCACTTCACAGGCAAGGTTCTCCTGAGGATATTGCTGATACAGTATTATTTTTAGCTAACTCAAACTATATTACGGGACAAATAATCAATATTGATGGAGGTCGCACCCTAAACCAGTAAATAGAATGTGTGGGTCAATATATGGTATAATTTGTTTGTCGAACATTTTTTCGACCAACAAGAATTTTTTTATAATATTTCAAAAAATAAATAAAATCGAGATATTGTAACGAACTATTTTTTTATGGGCTTATTGGTGCCACATACATAACTTATTTTGCAATTGATGAATCTTTCAAATCAAACCTTAATTCCTATTCAATACATAAGTATTGGGGATATGTACGTACTCAATAGTCCAGATATAACAGGACTTCATAATGAATCACATTCTCATAAATGCTACCCACAAGGAAGAGATCCGGGTTGCAATCGTCAGGAACCAAAAGCTTACTGATCTCAATATAGAAACAAGCCTTAATAGGAAAACAAAAGGCAATATTTACAAAGCTAAAATTTCACGTGTTGAGCAATCCCTCGAGGCTGCTTTTGTTGACTATGGCAAAGAAAAACATGGCTTCTTGCCTTTTAAAGAGGTTTCTCCTTTTTTTGCTGAAGGAGTTAAGCCAAAGGGCGACAAACTCACCATAAGCGATGTCCTTAAAGAAGGGCAAGAAATTATCATCCAAGTTGAAAAAGAAGAGCGAGGCAATAAAGGGGCTGCTCTTAGCACCTATATTAACTTAGCGGGTGCTTACATGATTTTGACGCCAAATAACCCAAAAAGCTCGGGGATTTCGAGGCAAATTAACGCTTCAGATCGTCAAGACTTAAAGAATTTATTGCCAAGCCTTAACGTTCCTAAACATTCTGGATTAATTATCAGAACTGAAGGTGCCGGAAGAGGTGTTAGCGAGCTCCAATGGGAGGTTGACCATTTAACTCAGCTATGGAAATCCATCAAAACAGCAACTAAAAATCAGGACGGTCCTTTTTTAATCTATCAGGAAAGTGACATAACGATTAGAGCTCTGCGTGACTACTTGAGAGAGGATACTGACAGCGTAATCATTGATGACCTAGAAACCTATCAAAAAGCGCGTGATTTTACTAATTTTGTAATGCCTCACTATCTAGATAAAATTAAGTTCTTTGATGTAACTGACCACTCTCTTTTTGCTCACATGAGTGTTGAGTCGCAGGTTAAAAATGTCTTTAACAGGGAGGTTGCTTTAAGGTCAGGTGCAACAATTGTATTTGACGCTACAGAAGCCCTCACAGCAATTGATATTAACTCGGCAAGGGCAACCAAAGGCACAAGTATTGAAGACACTGCTTACAAAGCTAACCTAGATGCTGCTGAAGAAATTGCATTACAGCTCCAATTAAGAGATATTGGCGGCCTTATAGTTATTGACTTTATTGATATGGCATCGGATGCCAATCGAACAGCTATTGAAAAGTTAATGGAAAAAGCAACTGCTAATGACAGGGCTCGTGTTCAGATTGGAAATATTTCAAGATTTGGCTTATTGGAATTATCACGTCAAAGGCTAATGAATTCAGTTGCAGAATCAACTGGAAAAACTTGTTCAGTATGTAGTGGAAGTGGAACAAATCCAACCATACCATCATTGTCATTAAGAATTATTCGTCAACTAGAGGATAACCTTAACTCAAACAAAAATAGTGGTGATATAACAATTCAATCAAGCGTTGAAGTTATCACCTACTTATTGAATGAAAAGAGGCAGAACATCGTCGAAATGGAAGAGAAGCATGACATTAAAATTACGCTACTTCCAAATCAGTATATGCACTTCCCTCACTTTACTGTGAATAAGCAAAAGGGAGATAAGAGATCTCACCATAAAAGCTTTCAAGGCGTATCCAAGCCTCAGGAAAATCCAAACGTAATTAATTATATTGATAAACCTGATATTCCAGCCATATCCACCAATCAGCCATCAACCAAAATGCCTGAAAAGAAAGTCTCATTTATGAGCAAGCTAACTGAAATCTTCTCTTCTGATAAAAAACCTACCCCGAAATCTAAAAGCACGAGAACTCCAAATCGAAATAGAAGTAGGAACCAGAATAGGAACCAGAATAGGAACCAGAATAGGAACCAAAGCAAGAGCCAAAATAAGAGTTCACAGGAAAATCAGAATAATACTCATAATACAAAACCGGCTTCTAATCAACCTAAGAATGAAGCTCAAAAAAATAAAAGTAATCAAAATAAAAATAGGAATAGGAATAGGAATCAAAAAAATACTACAAATCCTAACCAAAAGCCAAGTGATGTAGTTACAAAGCCAGTTGAGGTTGTTACAAAGCCAGTTGAGGTTGTTACTAAAAAAGGGAAGAATACTGACTCTAAGGTTTCAAAGAAAACAACTCGTAAGCCTGCAAAAAAGACAACTTCAAAAGCTAAGCTCAAAACTGAGGATAATTCTGAAAAATCATCAGAGGATAATGCGAATTCAACGACAAAATTAGACCAAAAAGTTTCTTAAGGTTTTATGAATAAATTTGGAGTAATAGGAAATCCTATAGATCATAGCTTGTCACCTATGATTCATCACGAATTCGCTAAAGAATTTGATATTGAGATATCTTATGAAAAAATTCTCTCGCCAGTTGAAGCATTCAATTTGTCGGCAGAAAAATTCATAAGTACTGGTGGAATTGGATTCAATATTACTCTTCCTTTTAAAATCAATGCCTATAGTTTTTCAAAAGACTTAACTGAAGATGCAAAAGCTGCAGGTGCTGTAAATACCATCAAAGTTGATAACAATAACATCTATGGAGAAAATACTGATGGCAAAGGACTTGTTAATGATCTTGAAAAGAATTTAGAACAAACACTTCAGGATAAAGAAATT
>Ga0208894_1001356_pt1 | contig 14589 bp, 16 predicted proteins | sample ETNtaG_12_FD_185752 | JGI IMG/M metagenome (GOLD analysis project Ga0208894, IMG submission 185752) | Marine microbial and viral communities from oxygen minimum zone, Eastern Pacific Ocean - ETNP201306SV49 (SPAdes) (version 2) | ecosystem: Environmental > Aquatic > Marine > Oceanic ... | reverse complement strand
TAACACTCCCTCAAAGATGGTTTTTAGTGATTACACCAAATTGTCATGTATCAACGAGAGAAATTTTTTCTAATCCTCAATTGACAAGGAACTCTTCACCAATCAAAATACGCGCCCTTTCAGGGGTAGAGTATGGAAATGACTGCCAAGATGTAGTTTCCAAACTCTATCCAGCAGTAGGAAGTGTACTGCAATGGGCAGGAAATTTTTCTGCTCCACTGATGACAGGGACAGGTGCGAGCGTATTCTGTAGTTTTGATAGTAAATCTGAGGCTCAACAAGTGCTCAGTAAAATGCCAAAACAATGGGCTGGGTTTGTAGCGAAGGGCGTGAATCGCTCTCCTGTGCACGAGCAGTTGCATGATTTTTTTACTGGGGCGTCGCCAAGCGGTTAAGGCAACGGGTTTTGATCCCGTCATCGGAGGTTCGATCCCTCCCGCCCCAGCCATTTCAAAATATCGCGAGCAATAGGAAAACTGACGTGGCTAGATTAATGGTGTTCACCGGAAACGCAAATCCGGAGTTAGGGAATCAAATAGCAAAGTCTTTGGGTGTCTCTCCGAGCAATGCTCATGTAGGGCTATTTTCAGACGGCGAAATCAATATTGAGATTCGCGACAATGTTCGTGGGCATGATGTTTTTATTGTGCAGCCAATTTGCTCCCCGACAAATAGAAATCTGATGGAACTGGTGTTCATGATTGACGCTCTGCGTCGAGCATCTGCAGGCCGTATCACCGCGGTAGTACCTTACTTTGGTTATGCCCGCCAAGACCGACGAGTAAGGTCCGTGCGTGTGCCGATCAGCGCCAAGGTGGTTGCAGATATGTTGTCTAACGCAGGCGTAGATCACGTGTTAACAGTAGATCTTCATGCTGAGCAAATTCAAGGCTTCTTCAACTGTACTGTTGATAATGTCTATGGAGCTCCCGTTTTACTAGATCATATCGAGCGTCAGAATCATAAGAATCTTCAGGTCGTATCACCAGATATCGGTGGTGTAGTTAGAGCTAGAGCAGTCGCTAAGCAGTTAGGTTGTGACTTAGCTATTATCGACAAACGTCGCCCCTCTGCCAATGAGAGTGAAGTGATGAATCTAATTGGTGAAGTAGCCGGCCGCACCTGTGTATTGGTAGATGATATGGTCGATACCGCCGGAACATTGTGCAAAGCAGCACAGGCTTTGAAAGAAAAAGGGGCTACCAAAGTGGTCGCTTACGCTACCCATGCGGTTCTATCGGGAGCAGCCATAAGTAACATTGCAAATTCAGAGCTGGATGAGTTGGTCGTTACCAATAGTATCCCACTCAATGACGAAGCGAAGGAATGCGGGAAAATTCGAGTACTTCCAATCGGCCCATTGCTTGCCGAGTCTATTCGCCGTATTAGCAATAAAGAATCTATTAGTGCCATGTTTTTGTAACAGGGCTTGATGTAACCGCCTCTTAAAGAGGTTTTTAAACTCCATTACAGGTCTGGTCGCGGTCTGCTTGCCGAGTCTATTCGCCGTATTAGCAATAAAGAATCTATTAGTGCCATGTTTTTGTAACAGGGCTTGATGTAACCGCCTCTTAAAGAGGTTTTTAAACTCCATTACAGGTCTGGTCGCGGTCTGCAATGGCATAACTTGGAGACTATTATGTCTACTGATTTTATTTTACATGCGAAAGGTCGCGAGGATACAGGGAAAGGTGCGAGCCGCCGCCTGCGTCGTCTGGCCGGAGAAGTACCCGCTATTGTTTATGGTGGAAAGAAAGATCCCGCCAAGATAGTACTGACTCACAAAGATGTTGCTAAAGCGCTAGATAATGAAGCTTTCTATTCCAGCATTGTCTCTTTGGATATTGATGGCTCGTCTGAAGATGTGATCATTAAAGATGTCCAGCGTCATCCTGCTAAGAAACTTGTCTTACACCTAGATTTCTTCCGTGTCAGCAAAACAACCGTTCTTCAAACAAAGGTTCCATTACACTTCATTAATGAAGATGTGGCTCCTGGCGTTAAATTGAACGGTGGTATTGTTGCTCATACAATGACGGATATCGAAATATTGTGTCTACCTAAAAATCTCCCTGAATATATTGAAGTAGATATGGCAGAAGTTGATATTGGTGACATCGTGCACATTTCGAATATTGTGTTACCAGAAGGTGTCGAGAGTGTCGCCTTAAACCTTGGCGATGACCATGACTTGTCGGTTGCTACCATTAATAAGCCTAAGGCTATTGAAATTGAAGAAGATGTGGAATCTGCAGATGATGCAGAGGGTGCAGATTCTTCAGAAGAGTCAGAAGAGTCAGAAGGTGATACAGAAGAGGGTGCAAGCGAAGAGTAATCTTCAGTCTTGCCCACAAGAAGGCCCTGACATTGGATACGCCCGTAGAGTTAATTGTAGGGCTGGGAAACCCCGGCCCCGCATACGAACGGACACGACATAATGTTGGGGCCGACTTGGTTCTGAACTTAGCTAATTCTCATAATGCTCAATTTAAGCATGAAACTAAGTTTTTTGGCGATACCGCTAAGATTAATCTTGATGGCAAATCCATTAGGCTTCTTATTCCCAGCACTTTTATGAATCTCAGTGGAAAGTCCATAAGGGCTCTAGCGGGTTTTTATCAAATCCCAACCGAGCGTATTTTGGTGGTCCATGATGAATTAGATTTAAGTCCTGGTATTGCGCGCTTTAAAAAAGCTGGCGGCCATGGCGGTCATAATGGTCTCCGAGACACGATAAAGTGCCTTGGTAACAATAGTGACTTCGCAAGGCTAAGAATTGGTATTGGACATCCGGGAAATGCCAGACAAGTCGTTGACTATGTGTTGAAAAAAGCGCCGCCAAGCGAACAAGAATTAATTAATATCAGTATTGATGACTCCCTACTCGCACTTTCCTTGGCCGTATCAGGACAATGGGAAAGAGCCATGACTAAGTTACATAGCACTGACTAACACATAATTGGGACACCCCAACTAGCAAAAAGAGTCACAAGGATTTTATTATGGGTTTTAACTGCGGTATTGTCGGTCTTCCAAATGTGGGTAAATCAACCCTATTTAATGCACTGACCAAAGCAGGTATTAGTGCTGAAAACTTTCCATTCTGCACCATAGAACCAAATACTGGTGTAGTGCCTATACCCGACCCTCGCCAAGACAAAATTTCCGCGATTGTTAATCCCCAAAAGATTATTCCCACCAGCATGGAGTTTGTTGATATCGCGGGTTTGGTCGCTGGAGCCTCCAAAGGAGAAGGCTTAGGCAATCAATTCTTAGCTAATATCCGAGAGACTGACGCAATTGCCCATGTAGTGCGTTGCTTTGATGATGAAAACGTTATCCATGTGGAAGGAAAGATAAATCCAGCAGATGATATCGATGTTATTAACACAGAATTAGCTTTGGCAGATCTTGAGAGTGTTGAGAAGGCACTATTGCGGGTGGCCAAAGCAGCAAAAGGAAAGGATAAAGACTCTATTGCGTTGCAGAAAGTCTTGGAAAAAATACTTCCACATCTAAACGAAGCCAAACCCCTTCGATCTTTTGTTTTATCAGACGATGAACTAAAACTCCTGCGACCTTTAAGCCCACTAACACTTAAGCCGACCATGTATATTGCCAACGTCGATGAAGAAGGATTCGAAAATAATCCATATCTTGATTCAGTAATGTCAATTGCCGAACAAGAAGGCGCCGTTGTTGTTCCCATATGCAATAAGTTAGAGGCAGAAATTGGTGAGCTTGAGGATGACGAGCGAGACGAGTTTTTACAGGAACTCGGTATGGAAGAACCTGGATTAAATCGCGTTATCCGAGCCGGTTACAATCTCCTTGGGCTTCAAACCTATTTTACTGCAGGAGAGAAAGAGGTTCGTGCTTGGACTATTCCCGTAGGTGCTACAGCGCCAAATGCAGCAGGGAAAATTCATACAGATTTTGAGAAAGGCTTCATTCGAGCAGAAATTGTGGGCTACGACGACTACATCGCGGGTAATGGCGAGCAAGGTGCTAAAGATGCAGGTCGAGCAGAAATTGTGGGCTACGACGACTACATCGCGGGTAATGGCGAGCAAGGTGCTAAAGATGCAGGCAAATGGCGCTTAGAAGGGAAAGAGTATATTGTCAACGATGGAGATGTTATTCATTTCCGCTTCAACGTTTAATGTCCAGATGACATCTCAATGAGCAACCTATCCGGCCGATGGAAGTTTGGTCTCCTTTTGGCTGCATCCACCGCATTCATGTGGGGTGTTCTGCCAATCGCTCTTAAAGGTTTAATGAGTACTCTGGACCCAATGACCACTACATTCTTTCGTTTTTTTATCGCCGCTGTTCTCATTACTCCCTACCTGTTAGCTCGCAAAAAGCTAGTCAATAAGAATAAATTTGGTTCTGTTAAATTATCATTGCAACTGCTATGTGCAGGCTTGCTGCTCACCGCTAACTATGCTTTGTATATTTTTGGTCTTGAAAGATCTTCCCCCGAAGCCGCTCAAGTGATGATGCAACTTGCACCAGTACTCTTACTACTTGCCGGTGTTTGGATCTTTAAAGAACAATTCACACCGTTCCAATGGTGCGGCTTTGCTATCTTTTTCGGTGGTTTAATCCTGTTTTTTAGCCCACGCTTCGATGACGTTTTTGTTTCCCTTAATGGTTATGGAGAGGGGTTAATACTTTTGATATTGGCTGCCGTCACATGGGTCGGTTATGCCATCATCCAAAAATTTCTACTCAGCGAATTCAATGCAGAGGAAACTATGTTGGTGTTTTATTGGATTGGCGCACTCGCTTTCTTGCCCTTTTCAAATTTCGACACCCTATCTGAGCTAACCTCTCTTCAATGGTGTCTTGTACTTTTCTGCGGATTTAATACGCTCATTGCCTACGGCTGTTTCTCTGAAGCATTAATGCATATAGAGGCATCACGAGTCAGCGCAGTGATTGCAATAACCCCAATAATTACTCTGTCGACCGTTCAATTAATCTCCTTCCCAGGGATCACAGCAGAACCTCTGCTTCTGGTCACAATACTGGGTGCTATCTGCGTAGTATCTGGGTCCATTGTGACTGCAACCGCTAAAGATAATGCACGAGCAAAACTTGATTGATTAAAAACTTAAAAACTAGCCAGTAACCATTGACCTAGAGCCCGGACCTGAGGGTTATCTATTTTATTAGACTTAATAGCCAAATAATAACCTCTCCCAGTATCCCAATATTTTTCGGTCAACGTGATCAACTTTCCCTTTGCAACCAAATCTCCTATCGAGTGCTCAAAACCAAGACTAATACCCTCTCCTTCCAATACCGCCTGAATGAGCATATAGTAATTATTGAACGTCAGACCACTGGGTTTTAAGTCGACTATGTCGACACCAAAGTGCTGTAACCACGCCGGCCAGTCAATAGGCTCCCAGCCCAAATTTTCCCAAACCTGCTCATCCATATTTAGCAAACGATGTGTCAACAATTCCTTAGGTAGCTTAGGTAAACTGTGAGTTCCGAGATAGCTTGGGCTACACACAGGATAGGCACGTTCGCCAAATAAGTAGTGTATTTCGTGCCCCTGCAAAGCGCTATCTCCGCAAGTCAGCGCCAAATCAACTTTTTCTGAACGCTGCTCTTGGGCATTATCTGTAGCAACAACATGGACCTTTATATCAGGGTTCTGTTGTTGAAAAGTCCGTATACGCGGCATTAGCCAAAACGATGAGAAAGCGTGGGTGGCGGCAATAGTAACCTGCTCTAAGGTCGTCGAACGGCGAATATCATCACAAACAGTGGCAATGTGCCCCAATCCCATGGTGGCAGCCTGAAATAAACGTTCGCCTTCAACACTCAGCTCCAAATGCCGGCGCACCCTCAGAAAAAGCTGGCAACCCAATTGACCTTCCAAACGTTTTATTTGACGGCTAACCGCAGCTTGAGTAACACAGAGTTCATCTGCAGCCTCAGTGAAACTAAGACGACGTGCTGCAGCTTCAAATGTAACCAGTCCATTAATAGCGGGTAGCTTTTTACGTAACATAACATTGTTCTATACAAAAATATCTCTATAGTTTACATAGCAAATGTTACAGCCACAATTACATAACTAAATGTAATCTATATGCACAAAAAATGTTGCTTGTTCTCGTACTGAGAAAGATTAGAATTTCAAGATCAATTAGGCGCAGCTACTTGTCATAACTAGAAGGAGAACTTTATGGCAGAACACTCTAGTCCTCTTGCATTTCCCAATGAATGCCCCAAAGAATATTTGCCACTAAACAATGAGCCTGTCTTTAATGCAGAAAAACATCTTTGCCTAGAACAACCAACCTCAATTTATTCTCTACATGATTTAGGATATTCCAAGGATGATATCGCGGGCTGTGAATCATCATTTGGTTACTGTAATGCCTTTAGGATTCTCTCTGACGAAGGCGTTAAAATCATGAAGGCAATTTGTGAGCGTATCTATGGCAATCGTAACGAAAGTGCTGGCACCGGCGCCAATCGCCTAGGCAGTTACGCTAGAGGTGCAGGTTATCGCTCTCAGTTTATTCGGGATTTTTGTGATAGCCCAGAACTCGCCGCTCATTTATCTAAAATCGCTAAGGTTACTCTAGGCAGACACTCCGTCCCAGCTGTTGCCTGCGGCATCAATTACGCCCCAGAAGACATCACCAAGGCCGTAGACACCTGGCATGTGGACTCTGTCAGTTTTGATGTTGTCATGCTTATGACTGACCCTAAATTGATAAAAGGTGGTGAGTTTCAGATATTCAAGGGCACCAAAAAAGAAGGGCAAGCCCTCTTAGGTATTAGCGGTGAAGAAGGCGTAGACATCACTCTCCCTGAAGACAGAGTATCCACCATGCCTTTCCCGGCCGCCGGCTATGGTTTTTTACAGCAAGGTAATATGATTTTTCACAGAGCCTGTCGGCTGCTAGAAAAAGGCGACCGAATTACCATGATTCCATCTTTCGAGGTTTTACCCCGGAGTGCCAAGGATGAAACTAACTCAATCAATATGTCCGACTGGACTGACCCAGGTATTCGTCCAGAATTAGCACGGCATGAAATATCACGTGCGTCCGCAAGACTTGAACAACTACTAGAGCAAGTGAGTCTTAGCGACCAACCTGACCAGCTAGCTAAAAACATTAATAAGGCAGTCAGTAAACTAATCGCTTTTAAAAACAACCTAGAGGAAATCAGCCAATGACTGAAGCAAATACCTTCAAAGGCTGCCCAGTGCTCGTCACCGGCGCTGCTGGTTGCATCGGTGCATGGACAGTCAAATTACTCTCGGAGCTAGGCGCCGTGCCCGTAGTGTTTGATCTCACCGAAAACCGCCATCGCCTTAAGCTCATAATGGATGATGCTCAGTCAGTTACCTGGGAATTGGGTGACATCACTGACTTTGATCGCCTTCAGGTAGTCGCCGAAAAACATAACATTGAAGCCATTATTCATCTTGCTGCACTGCAAGTTCCATTCTGCAAAGCCGACCCCGTAGGTAGCACTAAAATCAATGTACTTGGCAGCACCCATATTCTTGAATTAGCTCGACAACGGGGTATCTCACGCTTGAGTTATGCAAGCTCCATTGCAGCCCAAGCGATGGATGACAATAAATGGTTGACGACTCTTTATGGCGCACATAAAGTCTGCACAGAACAAATGGCCGCAGTCTACTGGCAAGACTGGGGTTTACCCAGCGTTGGTATTCGCCCAGCCATCATATACGGCCCCGGACGAGATCAAGGCATGAGTTCAGCGCCCACTATTGCTATGCTCGCCGCTTCGGTGGGCAAAGCCTATGAAATACCCTTTTCTGGTGCAGTCAGCTATGTTCATGTTGAGGATGCTGCACTGCGCTTTATTGGTGCTATAGCAAAATCCTACGAGGGAGCCCACGTGTTTGATTTAGATGGCACCCCCGCTAACATTGAAGAAGTTATCTCACTTATAAGATCTCATCATAGCGAAGCCAATATTAGCTACACCGGAGATGCCATGCCTTTTCCTGCTGATACTGACAATGGCAAGCTCAACCAATTGCTTGAAATTTCTGGCTGTCGGCCTATGACCCAAGGTGTTCGAGATACCATGGCTGTATTTGCCCAAGCCCGTGAGCGCGGCATTGATCTCAACCAACTACTCAATGAAACCATTAGGAGAAACTTTTGAAGATTGTCAGGTTTGGCCCAAGGGGCGCAGAAAAACCAGGTGTTATTGATGACAAGGGTGATATCAGAAACCTCAGCGCTTATATTGACGATTGGTCCTACAAAACCTTGAATAAAGAGACCCTTGAAGAAATTTCCACGAGTGATCTTTCAGCCTATCCCTTGGCTCCCAAAGGTAGTCGCTTAGGGGCGCCAATTGATCGGGTTGGTAAGATCGTTGGTTGTGCCCTCACCTATGGCAAACACGCTGCTGAAGCTGGACTAGAACCTCCTGAAGAGCCTATGTTCATGTTAACCGCACCCAGTGCCATTAATGGCCCTTTTGATGATGTAATTATTCCTCGTGATGGCACTCAACTAGACTGGGAATCTGAACTTGCCGTGGTGTTTTGCAAATCCGGAAGTTACATCCCTGTGGAAGAAGCCATGGATTACGTCGCAGGTTTTTGCGTGAGTAATGATGTGTCTGAACGCATCTTTCAATTAGAACGCGGCACCCAATGGACTAAGGGCAAGAGCGCTGACACATTAAAGCCCCTCGGTCCTTGGTTAGTCACTAGCGATGAGATTAGTGACCCTAATAACTTAGAGATCTCTCTACAAGTCAATGGCAAAACCATGCAACACAGTAGCACCTCAGACATGATGTATAGCATTGCGGAGCTGATTTCCATTATATCCCGCTATGTAAGCTGGCAACCGGGGGATGTCATGATGACCGGCACACCCCCAGGTGTTGGCTACGGCATGAAACCACAAGTCTATTTAAAGCCGGGTGATGTTATGTCGGCGCGAATCGAAAGCCTCGGAGAACAACGTAATCAAGTGGTGGCCTTTACAGAGGACAAGGTATAAAAATGTCGTCTAAACGAATTGTTATCGTCACCGGAGGCTCTCAAAATATAGGCTTAAGCATAGCTCAGCGCTTTAAACAAAACGGTGCAACGGTGATCTGTGCAGACCTGAAATCACCACAAGACGAATCCCTTAATTTTATTGTCACTGACGTTTCTAGTGAAGCAAGTGTTACAGCAATGATGGATCAGGTTGAAAAAGAGTTTGGCCATCTTGATGTATTAGTCAACAACGCTGGCATCTGTGTTGAAACCCCCATTCAAGATACCACTGAGCAACAATGGAATCGTGTTATGGACATCAATATTAAAGGCACTTTTTTAACGACCAAACACGCCCTTCGATTAATGAAAAAACCGGCTGCTCAGGCCCCAAGCATTGTCAACATTAGCTCCATTGAAGGTTTAGGAGCTAACCCTCTGCACGCTGTGTATGCTGCCTCTAAAGCTGCGGTTGCTGGTTTTACTCACAACACAGCATTGGAATATGGCCCTTACGGTATTCGATGTAATTCCGTAGCACCGGGCTGGATCAACACACCATTTAACCAACAATTTTTAGCTCAGTACCCAGATCGAGAGACAGTGGATGCAGAGATTGAATCTCTTCATCCCGCAGGCCGATTAGGTACACCAGAAGATGTTGCCAATACCGTATTTTGGTTAGCAAGCGCTGAAGCTAGCTTTATTACTGGTCAAGAAATTATCTGCGATGGCGGTCGCTTAGCCAAGTTACCACTACCAAAATTGTGAGGCCCTATGACAACTGATATGGACACCCCTGGATCACCAAGAGATTTGCAAAACAAATTGGTGCTCATCACCGGCGGCGCCAGCGGCGTCGGACTTGAATGCGCCATACACTTTGCACGACTAGGTGCTCAGCTACTACTTATTGGCCGTAACCCTGAAAAATTAACGCATGCCTGTGAAATGCTCACCGAGCGATTTGATGTTCGAGCCCACAGCTTTGCCGGTGACGTTCGGCATTCAGCCTTTGCCAATGCGGCCGTAGCCTACGCAAAGGATTCTTTAGGCTCCACGATTGATGTGCTTATTAACAATGCAGGAACGATTTTTCGTGGTAATAGCTGTGAAACCAATGATGAACAGTGGCAAGACGTCTTTGATATTAATGTTAATGGCGTATTTTACTTTAGTCGAGCCGCAGCCAACCAGATGGCGGAAGGTGGTGCTATTGTTAACATTTCATCAACCTGTGGTAGTGTTGGTTCAGCTGGGCTCGCGGCCTATTGCGCCAGCAAGGGTGCGGTTAATATGCTCACCAAAACCATGGCACTATGCTCACCAAAACCATGGCACTAGAACTTGCACCAAAACACATTAACGTCAATGCAGTCGCTCCCGGGGCAATTAATTCTCCTATGCTGTACTCAAAGCATACAGATGGAACCACCGACAGCAGCATTGTGGAACGCAATGTTGCTTCTATTCCCATTGGCTCTATCGCAGAGCCCCAAGAGGTTGCGCGAGCGGTGGTGTTTTTATGCCAAGAGAAACATATTACCGGCGAAATAATGGCCTTGGATGGCGGCTATACAGCGGCCTAATAGGATAGGACTAGTTACTATAAAAACGAGATACTCTGATGAAAATTTCTAAAATCTTTATTTATCAGTATGACCTGCCTGTTAAAAATGGTCCCTACAAAATGGCCAATGCCAACGTCGACTGCTTAGATACGACCATGATAAAACTAGTGTCTGACTGTGGTTTGATCGGCTGGGGAGAAACCTGCCCTGTTGGGCCAACCTACGCCCCAAGTCATGCCGCAGGAGCCCGAGCTGCCTTAATGGAAATGGCTCCAGGATTAATCGGTCAAAACCCTGCGCAGCCAAGGTTACTGCACCGAAGGATGGATAGACTCCTCAATGGACACAATTATGCCAAAGCTGCGATTGATATTGCCGCCTATGATTTGCTGGGTAAAAAAACTGGTCTGTCAGTAGCAGATCTTCTTGGTGGAGCTGAGACCAACAACATCCCCTCTTATTACGCAACCGCAGTGGGCCCAGCAGATGAAATTGCAAGATTAGCCATAGAAAAAAGTATCGAAGGTTACCCCCGCTTTCAAATCAAGATTGGTGGCCGGCCCGTTGATATTGATATAGAGGTGATCCACAAAGTATGGGAAAGCGTTGGCTCTAAAATGCGTCTAGCGGTGGACGGTAATCGCGGTTTAACCACTCGAGATGCACTGCGTCTGAGTAGTGAGTGCAAACATATTCCCTTTATTTTCGAACAACCCTGCGACACTCTCGAAGAGATTTCAGCCATCCGCCAACAACTCTTTCACCCAGTTTATATTGATGAAAGTGGCGTTAATATTAATACGGTTATAAGTGCCATTGGATCGGGTATCGCCGATGGTTTTGGCATGAAGGTAACTCGCATTGGTGGCCTGCAACCCATGAGTCTGTTTAACGGTATCTGTGAGGCGCGCAATTTGCCTCACACCTGCGATGATGCCTGGGGTGGCGATATTATTGCTGCAGCCTGTGTTCATATGGGTGCCACCATTAAACCAACGCTTTTTGAAGGAACCTGGTTAGCGCAGCCCTATATTGAAGGGCACTACGACTCCAACAAATATTGAAGGGCACTACGACTCCAACAACAGCATCAAGATTAAAGGTGGCCACATTAAACTGCCTGAAGGTCCAGGCTTGGGTGTTGTGCCTGATGAAGGTATCTTTACTAATGAAGTGGCGAGCTATTAAGGCGACTCATTAGGTGCCATGGACAAAAATGCGGCCACTACAGGGTCCCCTAAATTCCGCTTGAAACAACAAAGCCCTAAATCGAAGGGTTGAATTTGAGTATCAGGTAGTAAGTCTACAAGATCTTTCACCGGGCTATTGTCGGCCACTACGATTGGCGACAAACCTATACCAAAGCCTAGGGCAACCATACTCACCAACGCCTCCTGCCCCGACACCTGCGCATAGACATTGGGTCGTCCAGCGTGTTTCTGTCGAAACCACTGTTCAAAGCGTTTTCTGGCAACACCATGCTCGGGCATAATAATAGGAACAGTTTCCCAATCAACTGAATCAGACTGAAGGTTTTTTTTAACTGCACAGTTCATGGTGGGTACCACAACGGCCAAGGGCACTGACGCAATGGTTTGAAAGTGAATACTCGTGGGTAAATCATCTGGTCTTGCGGCGATAGCTAAGTCCACGCGCTTACCTTTAATCTGATCAATACCATCCGCAGCATCACCTGTGTCTAAGTTAATCTCAACCTTTGGGTGCGCTTGTCTAAACTTTTCAAGTAGCGGCGGCAAATAGGCGTAAGAAGCCGTCACTGAGCAATAAATATTCAGGGACCCTGATAACTGTTGTTGTGCCTCATTAAGAGACAACTTGAGTGATTCATATTGCTCAATTTGATGGTCAGCGTAGGCTAATAACTTTTTTCCCTCAGCTGTTAATATCACAGAGCGATTGTCGCGTATCAAAAGTTGGCTGCCTAACTGCTCCTCAAGCCTCTGAATCGCACGACTTAACGTTGAAGGGCTAACATGGCAAGTAGCAGCGGTCTTGCCAAAGTGCAGGGTGTTGGCAAGGTGCTGAAAAAGAGTCAATGATCGGATATCCATAGGCAGATAGTACTGAACATTTATCGTTATTGCAAAATATGCAACGTTATATTGAATACATATCGTTTTCAGCAATACTTTTATTTAGGTACACTGCGCGCGCTCATCGACTAATAAACAGATGGCACCTAATTTTAAACTACCCGCACAGCGATAATTGGAGAACAACAATGGCAAATTATTTTAATACTCTTAGCCTCAGCAATAAACTGAGTCAACTAGGGAAGTGTCGATTCATGGACCGCGGCGAATTTACTGAGGGTTGCGAGTATATTAAAGGTTGGAACATCGATTCATGGACCGCGGCGAATTTACTGAGGGTTGCGAGTATATTAAAGGTTGGAACATTGTCATTATTGGCTGTGGAGCCCAAGGACTCAATCAAGGTCTTAACATGCGTGACTCCGGCTTAAATATTTCTTACGCCCTGCGCGAGCAAGCCATTGCTGAAAAGCGGCAGTCCTTTCAGTGGGCATCTGAAAATGGATTTACCGTTGGCACAGCAGAAGAGCTTGTTCCTGCTGCTGACTTAGTACTTAACTTAACCCCCGACAAGCAACATACTGCCGCAGTGACTGCGGTCATGCCCCTAATGAAGCAGGGTGCGACCCTTGCTTACTCCCATGGCTTTAACATTGTTGAAGAAGGTATGCAGATTCGCGATGACCTAACCGTAATTATGGTTGCCCCTAAGTGCCCCGGCACTGAAGTGCGTGAAGAGTACAAGCGTGGTTTTGGCGTACCTACACTCATTGCTGTACACCCCGAAAATGACCCTCAGGGTAACGGCCACACCATTGCGAAGGCTTACGCCTCAGCGACCGGTGGTGATCGAGCAGGCGTACTGGAGTCCTCTTTTATTGCCGAAGTTAAGTCTGACTTAATGGGCGAACAAACTATTCTGTGTGGCATGTTGCAAACCGGCGCTATCTTGGGCCACCAACAATTACTCAATTTGGGTGTTGATGCAGCCTATGCGCGTAAGTTAATCCAATACGGCTGGGAAACAGTCACTGAAGGGCTCAAGCACGGCGGCATTACCAATATGATGGACCGTTTGAGCAACCCTGCCAAAATTAAAGCATTCGACATGGCTGAAGAGCTAAAGGCTATCTTAGCGCCGTTGTTCCAAAAACATATGGACGATATTATTGAAGGTGAGTTCTCTCGCACCATGATGATTGACTGGGGTAACGACGATGCCAACCTTTTAAAGTGGCGCGCCCAGACCGCAGAGACCACTTTTGAGCAAGCCCCAGACTGCGATACTGAGATAACCGAGCAAGAGTACTACGATAAAGGTATTTATTTAGTCGCCATGATCAAAGCCGGCGTTGAGCTAGCCTTTGACACCATGGTTGCCTCAGGCATTATTGAAGAGTCTGCCTACTACGAGTCACTGCACGAAACACCATTAATCGCCAACTGCATTGCTCGCAATAAATTATACGAAATGAATGTGGTAATCTCTGATACTGCCGAATACGGCAACTACCTGTTTACTCATGCCGCTGTGCCACTGCTACAAGCACATGCTGATGCATTAACTCTAGAAGACCTAGGCGGAGGTTTAAATGATCCCTCAAATGCCGTAGACAACATTCGTTTAATTGAAGTCAACGATGCCATTCGCGACCACGATGTAGAAATTATTGGCCACGAACTGCGCGGCTACATGACTGACATGAAACGTATTGTAGAGTCAGGTACCGCATAGTAATCAATGCTCACTATTTAGCTACCCATCTATACAAAAAAGCCCGGCTGCGAATTGCGTAGCCGGGCTTTTCATTATTACGTGAATTGCTTTTAGATCAATCCTATTAAGAGTTAATCTCGAACAACCCTGCTGCACCCATGCCACCACCAATACACATGGTAACAACACCATACTTAGCTTTGCGGCGACGGCCTTCAATTAAAAGGTGGC
>Ga0208894_1001355_pt1 | contig 14593 bp, 6 predicted proteins | sample ETNtaG_12_FD_185752 | JGI IMG/M metagenome (GOLD analysis project Ga0208894, IMG submission 185752) | Marine microbial and viral communities from oxygen minimum zone, Eastern Pacific Ocean - ETNP201306SV49 (SPAdes) (version 2) | ecosystem: Environmental > Aquatic > Marine > Oceanic ... | reverse complement strand
GCAGCAGCACAGGGTCCTCAGGTAGTGGACGTAATTAATTCACTTAATGCTTTTTTAGATGCACCTTGTAAAAATGACGCAATAATAAGAAAATAAAATATTGATTTATTCATTTATGTATCCTTTTTAATTAAAGCTATGAAATTTACCATATATATATTCAGTTAAAAAACAGTAGTTAGACCCAATTTAAATCCATCATCAAATGGTTCAATGATCCTACACACGCCATTGGTACAAATCAAGCCACCCTTTAAAGATCCATAAAGTAATGAGAGTCTCATTGAAGTTGTAACATTATAAATAATTTCTATATTGACCCAATTTTTTGTTTGATCAATGCCTAAGAACTCTTCTAAAGGGTTCAAATGATGACTATCATCAATTCCGGTTTTGGAAATATTTGTTCTATCTAGTGTTAATGTTGCAGACCAGCGAGGTGACTTACCAATACTTATACTCATAAAATGATTTGTTTCAAAATCTAGAAATTCATCATTGTCTGGAATACCATTTTCATTTATATCATTATAAAAGTCACTATAAAAAGTGTCTATAACTGTTGAACCATTAAGTGTCTCTATACGCCCAAAACCCTTGGATAAAAATTGAGTCTCTATTTTTGCATTAACACTCCATCCATTTTCTAATGAATAACTAAAATTAAGTGGAAACGTTTGCCCTGAAGTCAGCATATAATATTTTGCACTAGAAGTATCTGTTTTAGTATGTGAAGTAAGCTCAGTCACATCGTAGCTATCACCTGCACCAATTTTAATATGAAAATTTCCATCTAGTAAATTGAATGAAAGCTCTCCATAGACATCTCTAAATGGTGTTGCAGCTAGATCTGAAATAGGTAAATGGGATTTTTCACCCTCTTTCTGCCAAGAATAATCTTGTGAACTCAACACCCAAGGGGTAGATCTACTCGATACTGAATACAATCCAAAAAAGTCAATCCAGTCCCTTAACATGCCCATAATCTCAATCTTATATCCCACTTCATTATTAAAATCCGATTGATGTGAAATTCGATTCATGAGCACATTCTCATGAATATTCATGGCTATTGGTGGATTCTGAAAAGGTTGAAACATTCCATAATTAGAAACTATATCCCAACGATTTAAGGGATCTAATGCACCAAACTGGTAATTAATATATTCCATATTTATAGAAAACAGATCTAGATATATGTTCAAATTCCCATAGAATGCACGTCCATCTTCATGATCTCTATAACTTGCATTATCTTCCTCAAACTCAAAAGATCTGTTCATGATGTATTCTATGTAAAAGTCGTACAGAGTATTATTATAGCTATAGCGGCCGCTGATTAATTGATTTTTTATATTTAGCGTATCTGACAGTGCATCGGCATGATCTTCTTTTGACTGGAGGAAAGATGTACCAATTAAATGATTACCTAACATGTAAGTCATATCAAGGCCATAAAGATTGTGGTTTGTTATATAATTATGCACTCGGTTATCAAACCCTGGAGCATAGATCGAACTTTGTGCAAATTTTGCCTTACCGGTAATGAATTGTACCTCAAAAGGATGAACATTATAAGAAATACTTAAACCACGTATACCCGTGTCTCTATCAATTGGCTGGTCATCAATTGAATTAAGAACGATTCCTCTTCCCCAAATTTCATATAAATCACCAAGCTTTAAGGATAAGTCGCCATGATCATATTCTAATCGCAATTTGCGCATTCCATTAAGTGATCGTCCCAATTCAGGTGGGTCACTAAATTCAAACTGCAGCCAATTATTAAAATTGCCATACTGAAGATGAGTGTTAATAAGAGTTTCATTGTAGTAAAAACCAGATCTGTTTTCACCTATCCGCGTTTCAGTATTTCCTGTGAATGAGACCTGGGCAAATACCATTGATAAAGAAAGTAATAAAATGACTTTCTTCATTCAGAAATCTCATCCTGTATATTTAATGCATGACGGATCTGTTCTTCTATCTCGATTTCATCACCTGGCAGATATCCCTGGTGAAACCATACCATTTCCCTTTTTTGATTAATGATTAATAAAGTTGGGAGCAATAATGCATTCATTTTTTGGGCCACTTGTTGATTAGGATCAAGGCCAACCAAAAATTTGAATTTTTTACTGCGTATGTAGCTTTTTACTTTGGACATACTTTTTGGTGAATCCGTACTGATACAAAGTACTTGAAACCCATATTCTTCATACTTTTTATGAAATTTGTCTAAATGAATCATTTCCTTTTTACATGGTGCGCACCATGTAGCCCAGAAATCAACCAAAACAGGACCATCTTTCAAAAGTTCATTTAAAGACGTATGCTCTCCATCCATCAACTTGAACGATAAGTTAGGTAAGGCAGTATCCAATAATGGTTCTGCATTGAGCATAGATCCGCACAGGAGACTTAATAAAATAAGTTTCTTCATTTTTTTCCTATTTTAATTGAATCGGGTATTAGTTAAACAAGGAAATCTACTTAAGATACGATTTTAAGAAATATATTACTTACAGCAGAGACTGTAAGAAAGAAGACAGTTCTGTTTCTGGGACAAACTTCAAACTCACTCTGCGAATGCTGTCTGCTGTAGGTATGGATAAACTAAACGTATATGTTACGGGAATTTTCACTGATTCCATGGCAACTTGTAATGACCAACCTCCAATTGTAAAATCGATGAGTGGTGAAAATTTATGATCAGTGAAATAATGAACGTTCGCAGATTCAAGTTGATAAATGGCAGCTTCTGGAGTATCAACAATCAAAACTATCGGTTTATTAAATTCATTTAAAAACGAAATAACAGGTACAGCCCTGTATTTGCCGAATCGAATCTTTTCGTGCAACGCATCAGAAAAATTGAATTTTTCCTTATTAAAATCAAAAATCATCAGGGAGCCGTCCTGTTTCAACCCGGTATAGGGCAAAGACTTGAGCATGTCAGCAATTACATAATCTTTCAGCGAATATTCTATATTGATACTGACATTCATGATTTTTGCGTTTTCTTCATCGTATTCAAAAATAGGTTTTTGGATATCAACATTATAAGGGCTGGCCATCAGGTCATCTAAAACATTCATGAGCATCAATGTATTGGCATCATTTTCAGGATTATAGCTGGGCTGGGAACTATTCCCTAAATCCAAAACCCATTCTTCTCCTTCCTTAAAGGATTCATCTTTGGAAGGAAGGCTTCTTGCACCAATAACAAGATCCATACTTTTTTCCAATTCATCAATGGCCATATCAATATCTCTACTGACATCTTTTGAATCACTAAAAATAGATGATTTTATAGGTGGCGTTTTGTTAATTGAAAATTCCGGATAGATAGATTTTTTCTTTTTATCCACGGGTATAAATGGAGTTAACATTGTTTCCACAGTTAAAGTTAATTTCATATTCAATTCAGAAACTTCATTGTAATTACCTGAAATTTTACGACGATCTGTTTCTTCCCATGTGGCGATATCCACCAGTTGCAAGTTTATACTAATGTTATCCAGTTTACGCTCAAATTTCCCCAATAGTAAAAAATTTCTGGAACCGCGTGGTTGATGGAGCAAGAGCGAACGATTATTCATGATCGTTTCCAGATCATCTTGGCCTTGTATTCGCAATTTAGAAACATCCTTAAATTTGGCATTGAGCATATCTACGAATCCCTGCCCAAGCCAGTCTATAGATGGTTCCTGTGTAACATTATCAAATTTGATGATATATAAATAAACAGATGGTCCTGCCTGAAGGATTGAAAAAAGAGTAATTCCGGAAATAATTGATTTAATGGACGTCCGCATAAGCATTCAAATTAGGAGGAATTTTTCCATTTTGCCAATGCTAATTCTTTTGACTTTGTTGTTGTTTTTCCAACTTCGCCCATGTGTTTCTTAATGGAACCGTCCGATTAAATACCGGTTTTTCCTGTGTAGAGTCCGGATCTTTATAAAAATAACCTAATCGTTCGAACTGAATATGTTCTCCTAATTCTACATCTGAAAGAGAAGGCTCAAGTTTGCATTCATTTAAAACGATTAATGAATTTGGATTTAATACATCTTCGAAATTTTTCGATGTTGCCGGATTCGGAACTGAAAATAACCTATCATATAATCGCACTTCAGAATTCATAGCATCATTTGCAGACACCCAATGAATTGTGGCTTTTACTTTCCTACCATCTGGTGCAGATCCACCTTTTGTTGCCGGATCATAAGTACAATGTAATTCAATAACATTACCCTGATCATCTTTAACGACGTCATTACAGGTAATAAAATATGCATACCGCAAGCGCACTTCTCTGCCCGGAGCCAGGCGGAAAAACTTCTTGGGCGGATCTTCCATAAAATCGTCTTTCTCAATATATAATTCACGGCTGAATGGAACCTTTCTGTTCCCGGCAGATTCATCTTCAGGATTATTAATCGCATCTAATTCTTCAACTTTATTGTCTTCATAATTTGTTATAATGACTTTCAATGGTTCCAGTACAGCCATTCTGCGTTCAGCACATTTATTCAAATCAACCCTTAAAATGGATTCCAGTTTGGCAATCTCCATGACGTTATCACGCTTGGCAATTCCTACTTCATGCATAAAATTACGAATTGATCTCGGTAAATAACCTCTTCTGCGCATACCGGACAATGTGGGCATTCGCGGATCATCCCACCCATTAACATAACCACCATCAACCAAATTCTTCAACTTGCGCTTGGACATGACCGTATAACTCAAATTCAATCTGGCAAATTCGATTTGCTGTGGGTGGTAAACATCTAATCGATCCAAAAACCAATCATAAATTGGGCGGTGGTCTTCAAATTCAGTAGTACATAATGAATGTGTCACGTTTTCGATGGAGTCCTCTAGTCCGTGTGCCCAGTCGTACATTGGATACACACACCAGGCATCTCCAGTATTATGATGGGCAGCATGCAAAATGCGATAAATGACTGGATCACGCATATTTAGATTTGGATGCGCCATATCTATTTTTGCACGTAACGTACGGCTGCCGTTCGGAAATTCTCCATCTTTCATACGTTTAAACAGATCCACGTTTTCTTCAATTGACCGATTACGAAAAGGGCTATCTTTACCAGGTTCTTTTAGTGTTCCCCTTGTTTGCCGAATTTCATCAGCAGATAAGTCACACACATAGGCATCGCTCTGAATAATTAATTGAACTGCATAATCATGCATCTGTTTAAAATAATCTGAAGCAAAACAAAGTTTATCCCATTTAAAACCCAGCCAACGCACATCTTCCTGAATCGCATCTACATATTCTTCTTCTTCCGCGATTGGATTTGTATCATCAAAGCGCAGATTGCATTTCCCACCGTATTCTTTAGCGATGCCAAAGTCTAAACAAATGGCTTTCGCATGACCAATATGCAAATGCCCGTTTGGTTCTGGTGGAAAACGTGTTTGAACACGGTTTTCAAATTTACCTGTTACATTATCTTCATCGATAATGCGTTGAATAAAATGGCGGTGTTTGTTTTCGTTCATGATTGTAATGGAAATATTTCTAATGCTTTATTTAATCTGCGTATACACACGTCCTTCCCGAGTATAGCCATCAATGTAAATAACGATGGACCGTTGGAAACGCCGCTCAACGCTAAACGAGTTGGATGTATTAATTTACCAGCTGATATATCATTTTGCTCTGCTGTCATTCTCAAGGTTGATTCAATAACATTTGCATCCCACTGTTCAATAGATTCTAATCTCTTTTTATAAACATTGATAATCTGACTGGTGGCCTCATTCTTCCAATTCTTTCTGGATGATTTTTCATCATAGGATTGTGGATCGGTAAAAAAATATGACGATTGATCTATAAAATCTCTTAATGATTTTGAGCGTTGTTTTAATTGTTCAAGAATTGCATATAAATAGTTTGTTTCAAATCCTTGGCCCCAATCGGCATTAATTGCGTGAATACCTTCCAGAATTTTGGCAGTTCCCAAGCGGACCATATGTTGCCCACTAATCCAGGAAAGTTTTTGTTCATCATAAACTGCACCTTTTTTATGAACATGACTCATTTGAAATAATGCAATTAATTCATCAAGTGTAAATATTTCTTCATCAGACCCCGGATTCCATCCCAGAAGCGCAAGGTAATTCAACAAGGCGTCTGGTAAATAGCCTTCATTTTTGAATTCCTGGACTCCCGGGGCGCCATGACGTTTGCTTAATCGTTTCTTATCTTGACCTAAAATCATAGGTAAATGAGCAAATTTCGGAACAGCATATCCCATAGCAGTGTAAATCAATATCTGTTTTGGTGTATTACTAATATGATCTTCGCCCCTAATAATATGTGTAATTTCCATTTCATGATCATCCACAACTACAACCAAATTATATGTTGGTTGTCCATCTGATCGAGCGATGATAAAATCATCAATTTCTTCATGCTTTACGTGAACGCCACCATAAATCATATCATCGAAATGTGTTTCACCTTCAGGTACACGCAACCGAACAACAAACCCTTCTCCGGAATTCATATGCAATTTTATATCTTCTTCCGACAAATTTCGACATGTTCCGGGATACTGATATGATCCTCCTACTCGAGCTGTTTCCAAAGCATCTTTAGAACAAAAACATCTATATGCAGAATTATTTTCCAATAAAGTTAGTACGACGTCATGATATTCATTAAGTCGTGTTGACTGAAATAATGGCTCACCATCCCATTTAATTCCTAACCATTCCAAGGATGAGCATATTTGTTCAACATACTCTTGTTTGGAACGTGCTTTATCCGTGTCTTCAATACGAAGATAAAATGTACCATCATGGTGTTTTGCGTATAAGTAATTGAAGAGTGCAGTACGAGCACTACCTAAATGTAATTGCCCTGTAGGGCTTGGAGCGAAACGGACTTTAGGATTTTTTACGTCAGACATACATAGAAAAACTAATCAATTCTGACATTGAAAAGAATAGATTAACATAGGAAATTTTGATAGCGGAGGCGAGAGGATTCGAACCTCTGAAGGGCGTAAACCCTTGCTGGTTTTCAAGACCAGTGCATTCAACCGCTCTGCCACGCCTCCTGATCTTTGATTATTTCTGGCGGAGAGGGAGAGATTCGAACTCTCGGTACGCGCAAACGCACACACGCTTTCCAAGCGTGCTCCTTAAGCCACTCGGACACCTCTCCGATGATTAAATCATTTTCAAATAATGTCAGGTTTCCCATTTTAACAGGAATACCTGTTTTAGATAAGATTATTCAGTATCTTTTGCTTTTTCTTCTTTATCAGTAGCATCCTTTTGATCTGTATCTTGATCTTCAACAGCAATTGTTTCTTCTGCCTTTTCTTTTGTTTCGTCAGATGCGTTTTCTTGTTCTAATTCATCACTAGATTTATCTTCAACAGCCGCTTCCTCTTTTTCTTTTACTGTCACTTCATCTGCCGCTGCTGCTTCATTCTCCTCATCAGTCAATTCTTCTTTTGGCTCGACTTCTGGTACTTCTTCTTTTTCTTCGACCGCATCTACGACAGTTTCCTCGTCTTTTTTAGCTTCTTCTTCTGTCTCGTCTACTACAACTGCTTCTTCGACTTGCTCTTCTTGAACGTCTGTCGATTTATTAGTATCTACTTCAGGATTAGGAAGTTCCATATCCAATGCAAGTGTTTCATCTTTTAACCTTTGAAGAGCACCATCAAGATTTTCAGAATCTTCCAAAGCAATCATCTGTTCATTGAATCGCCAGTGACCTGTTTTATCTGATTTTACACTTTTTATATATTTAACCAAGGTTTGGGTTTTCTTCTTCTTACCCTTGGCTTTTGCTGCAAATGATGTTCCTTTTGCCATAATTATATTTCCTTTTTAAATCTTGTTCTAAATAAGCCGGCGAATTTACCGCAGATGAAACACTTGATCAATGTATAGATTAACGATATTCATACATCATTACTTCACCATCGGTCCAATCCTTTGGTTTTTTTCTATCCCGAGTTACAACACGCAAATGATTTTCATCCTGAAATTCAAATATACTGATTCTACTCATACCCGATTTATCCATCGTCCAGCGTAGTGTCCATGGTTTGGACGAAAAATCAATTTCATATCGACCGTATTCTTGATTACTGATTTTTGTACCTAATTGAATTCCTTGTGAAAATTTACCTGTTCTACCATCACCGCCTGTATCTCCTTCAAATGTCCATACCACTGTCATGATGGCTCCCTGGAAAAACCAATTTCCATCCAAAGAACGGATATATTCAATTCCTCTCACAGTTGTAGGAAGACTTTCATTTCCCGCTGCATCACTCCCTTTCATGGTTAATGAATACACGGTGCTCACATTCAATTTGGATTGATTTTCTAGCTGCAGATCTATGTGATTGCCTGATTGCATTTCTTCCGAATTTAATGGAATACTATGAGGTGAACTTTCATCAGACTTACCTCCTTCACGAGACCATTTAGCTGATCCTGATATAATATCTTCGCTCAATGAATAATTAATATTTGAACCCACATATACGTCCCCACCGGTTGGCATTTGAATTGAAAAAACAGGTTTCGAAATATCATAGTGTATTCCTGATATTTCAGGTGATTCTGCACTATTTCCTGCAAAATCCATTCCCGATAATTTGAATGAATACGTTGAACCATCATTAAGATTCAATGGTATCATTAGAGGATCTTCAGTCATGACTAATATGTTTAATTCATTTTCGGATAAATGATGTTTGTTCGTATTCCCTTTCTCATCTGTAAATATCATTTCACCACTTTGAATTGGTTCTGAGACAGTAAATGTAAAATTGAGGTGATTTATTGATGAGAATTCATCAGGAGAATCTATGGTCAACTGAGGTGGAGTCGTATCATAGAAAAATGTTCGCTGACTAACAATCAATGCAGAATTCCCTGCCAGATCAATGCCCATTAATTCAATCTGATATTGAGCACCGCTTACCAAAGGCAAATCAGGTAATGTTGAATTTGAATGATCACCGGCAATTAAAAGATCACCTGATAAATCAATAATGTGATTTTGAGGATCACTTTCTCCAAATACTCGTTTCCATGTTAATTTTCCAGATTGCAAATTTTCACTCAAATTGAAATCCAAGTTATCGTGATTCAAATATGAATCATTTTTAGGAGAAAGCAATTCTGTTAATGGTGAAGAAATATCATATGTAATATTTTCAGCCAATACAGCTGAATTTGAGTTGCCAGCAATATCCTTTCCTTCAATTGTGATATCATATACTGTACCATCATTTAAGGACATTTGATTTGTCAAATTTGCAGCGGTTAACATTCCACTGTTTAATTCTTCACCAACAAATTCAACAGATCGTGGACTTTGAGGATCGGATTCTCCTCCACTTGCTTTCCAGATAACTCTTCCAGTTTGTAATGGTTCATTTAGTTTGAATTGAATTACAGTGTGATTTACAAATGAACCAGAATTAGGATTTTCTCCAGTGAAGATCGGCGGAGTATCATCATATTCAATTCCTTCAACTCGTGTCTCTGCAGAATTACCCGCTAAATCTGAACCGGTTAATACTATAGTATAGGAGCTGCCGCTATTTAAAGAAGGCGGATCTTGCAAAATAACCTGATCAAAACGATCAGAAGCAAAATAACGTTCAGGTAAATCTATTTTTAAAACATTTCCATTTTCATCAATCCAGGAAACGCTTAATGCGTTTAGTTTTTCTCCTATTATGAATGCCAATTTTGTGTGATTAACAACTTCTCCATTGTTTGGGGATATTATTTTCAAAACAGGAGGTTCTATATCGTAGACTAATTGCCCAACTTCATCTGCCAAACTAGAATTACCCGCTCGATCCTGACCGGATATTTGTAAAATGTATTCTACGCCGCTTACAAGCTCTACACTTTCAAGGATATCAATTTGATGATCACCAGGCTGGAGTTGATTTTCTGTCAAGTGAAATATATGCGGACTGTTTTGATCATTTGTACCAAAAGTTTGTACAATATTAATCTGCCCTTCAACCAATTTTTCATTTATGCTGTAATTCACATTCATTTCACGAAGGTGTGAATTCGCCACAGGTGCGGTAGTTTTAATAAAAGGTGCAGTAATATCATACAGTATACTGTTAACAGACACAGGATTTGAAACATTTCTTGCAGGGTCACGGGCGTTAAATGTAATTGAATATTCACTGTCATCCTGGAGAGTAACGTCATTCGCCAAGCTAACACCATCATATCGTCCTTGATTATTAAATGGCGGTAAAATCAAAACATCATGAGGACTATTTTCATCTGTTTTTCCACCAGTTTGTTTGAATGTCAAAATCCCTTCTGCCAATTTTTCATTCATTTCGATACTAACGATTGGTTCATTAAAAGCGGAACCGGATACAGGTTCATGGATTGTCAATACCGGAGGAAGCACATCAAACAAAACATTCTTTACGGAAGAAATTTCAGATTCATTGCCGGCTCTATCCCAGCCTTGAATAGATAATGAATATCGAGCACCATCAGCTAAAACATCCATCAAATTCATATTTATGTCAAGTTGAGGGCCTTGCTTCAATTGCGATCCGGACAATTCTACAATATGAGGTGATGCTAGATCAGTCGATCCTCCAGTGTGTTCAAATGTGATAATCCCTTTGGATAAATTATCAGAAAGCATATAGCTGATTTCCGTTGTTTTGATTTGTTCTGCATCTACAGGTTTACTTAATGATACAACCGGCGGTTCATTATCAAATAATACATTTATCACTTTTGAAGATCGCACCTCGTTTCCTGCAAAATCTTTTCCTGAAAATTCAAACGTATAAATTGATCCATTTTGCAAATTGGGACCATTGACAAATTGAACATGGTCATATTCACCCAATTTCATTTCTTGATTCAACAACGGGATTTTTTGGGGTGATCGAGTATCAAAAACACCACTCGTTTGTGTAACAACCAAATATCCTTCTACTAAATCTTCACTGATATTTAATGATATAGTTGATTGATTTATAGCTGTATCAGAAATGGGATCAATAATAGAAATGATTGGATGAGTTGTATCATATTTCACATTTTCTACTCTATGAGGTTGAGATACATTTCCTGCAGCATCAGTTCCGGATAATTCAAAATCAAGTGTTACACCATCATTTAGCTCGGCGAATTCTGTAGGTATGAATTGACTATATTCACCTTGCAATCGTTGTGTTTCAGCTAATTCAATTATAATATCCTTCTTATTATCAATATTGATTTTAATCTGCCCACTTACCATATCCTCACTGATCAAATAATCCAAAGCCAGAAAATTGTTATGAATATTATTCGTGGGTGCTTTTAGAAAAACGACAGGTGCTTCATCGTCATAAGTAAAATTATCTATTTTGGTTTCCGCCGATACATTACCGGCTAAATCTTTACCAACAAATTCAATTTCATAAACGGCTCCATTTATTAATTCAATTATTTCTTTCGGCAATTTTCCACCGCGATCTCCTGCTAATAAACGGCTGCCGGATAAATTAACAATATGGGGACTTTGAGCATCTACAGCGCCGGTAGTTCGGGTAAAAATGATTTGTCCATTGGCTAAATTTTCATTAATCGTAAAAGCAAGGTTAACTTCATTTACTAAAGAACCTGACTCCGGTGAGAGTTGGGTGAAAATAGGCGGTGATGCATCATAGGTATATGAATTAATTGGAGTAGCTTCATTTGTATTCCCGGCTAGATCTATCCCCTCCAATCTGATCAAATAAGATGCGCCATCAACTAATTCAGGAATTCTATTTAAAGCATTATCAAGATGACTACCGGAAATTAATTCATCAGTTTTTAGCTGTATTTCATGGATAACTTTATCATCAAGCCCGCTCACATCCTGCCAGATCATTTTGCCTTCCAACAAATCTTCATCAATCGTGTAGCTAACGCGATCATGATTTATAATCGATCCTTCTAGCGGTGAAACGATAACCAATTCTGGTTTTGTCACATCATATTTTACATTTTCAATAGGTTCGGATTGACCGGTATTTCCTGCAAAATCTATTCCCTGAATGTAAATTGAATAGGGGACTTTCTCTTCAAGTTCAATTAGATCATCAAATACATGTTCGCCTGCAAGTAAATAAGAATCAGATAGTTTTAATTCAATAATATTACCGGAATTTGATTCTAGTATCAAATCGGCTGCATCCAAAGGTTCATTGATTGAAAATTCAATTTGGGTTTCATTAACAAACGAATTATATATTGGTTTATAAATTGTCATAATAGGTGGAGAAATATCATATAAAATATTTTCAATTAAAACAGTATCAGAAACATTGCCTGCGTAATCGACACCAACTAATTTTATATTGTATGTTTTTCCATCAGTCCATCTTGGTAAAGCTTTATTTCTATCTAAATCTTCCTTAATTGAAATTTTTGTAACATTTACTCCATCATCGAATATTATGAAACCAGACTTTATATCTTCAGATAAGGTGTATCCAACTAAATCTTGATTAACAACAGATCCTGAAATCGGTTTAACATTACTGAATTCCGGTGAAGTTCTATCAATGTGATAGTTTTGTATACTTACAGGTATCGATTTATTTCCCGCAGGATCAACGCCGGTAAAAGTAATTGAATAATTTCCTCCATCTTCTAATTTGGGTTCGAAGTAATTATTCAAGTCATATTCTCCCTTTAGTAAAATTTGATTATTTAAGTCCCAAATTGTGGTTAAAATTGTATTTTCATCATCTCTTCCATCCCATGAAATTTGTCCACTTGCAAGGTCTTCGGAGTGAGAAAATGTCAATTCAGACCCATTCGTAAAATAATTATTTCCGGGAGATACAATTTGTAGAATCGGCGGTGAAATATCATATAAAACTCCTGACATAACGGCTATTTCACTTTGGTTTCCGGCAAAGTCAGTTCCTTGAAATAAAATGTCATAAATCCCACCATCAACAAGTTGAGTGGCGTTGGAAAGTGTATAATTTGCTCGGACTCCCTTTTTCATTTCATTCTCGCTTAATGTTATTCTGTGAGGAGAATTCGGATCCGCCGTTCCACCCGTTCGTGTCCATGTAATTGTACCACTGGCCAAATCTTCATTTTTGGAAAAAGTTACGCGATTATGATTAACTGCTAATGTTGAATCCGGAGTCTGAATAGTTAACAGCGGTGATGTAGCATCATAGATTACACCTGAAATACTCACCACATTTGCCACATTTCCTGCTCGATCTCTTCCGGTTAATGAAATATTATATACGCTACCCTCCATCAATTCCGGTCCACCAAGAATATTTTCATGAACTCCTTTCTGCCTTAATATTAAGTCCATGATAATCTCATGCGGCGCTAATGGATCGGGAGTACCTCCAGTTTGCGAATAAGTAATTTTTCCCTTAAATAAATTTTCGCTTAAGAAATAACTAATTGATGAAGAAGAAACATATGTGTGTGGTATTGGGTGAGTTAACGTGATTTCGGGTGCAGTTATATCGTAACGAATATTTTGCAATATGGAAATATTAGACTCATTCCCTGCCCTGTCTTTTCCTACAATCGATATAGAATAAATTGATCCATCCTTTAAATTGGGTGTATTTATTATTTGTATATCTTCATGTAACCCTTCATTCAATTCATTATCTAATAAGGATTGGACATATTTACGCTTTGGATCAATGTCTCCCCCTGTTCGTTCCCACGTTATAGTGGCATCTTTCAATACTTCACTCAATTCATAACTGATAAATAAATGGTTTACATTTGTACTGTCTTGCGGTTCTAAAAATGCAATTTCAGGTGGTGTAAAATCATATTGTATTCCCGGAAGACTGATAGGAGGAGTAAAATTTTGTGCTTTATCATGGCCTGAGAATGATAATTTATAAATTGCACCTTCAACAACATCGGGCATAGAAAGCAACTCATCTACTTTATGTTCGCCAGCGGCTTTTTCCTTAATCGTTAGTGGAATTTCATACGGTGATTTCGGGTCTTCTTTTCCACCCTTCCTTTCCAAGAAAAATACTCCCTTTTCAAGTGTTTCGGATAATTGATAATTAAAATTCATATTATTTAAAAAAGACATGGGAGTTGGGAAACTAACCGTCATTATCGGTGCAGTAAAATCATACAAAACATTTTTAACTAAATATGTTTCTGCAATATTTCCGGCGCGATCCACAGCATTGAATTCCAAATTGTAGATTCCACCATCAACTAAGGGTGGATTCATAACCAATAATAAAGAATCATGCTTTCCCGCATTCATTTCTGTTTTCAGAAATCGAGACGTATAAGGTGCTGCCTCATCCTTTACTCCACCTACCCATGTCCACATGATAGATCCGCTATTTACTTTTTCTGATAGAGTATATGAAACATGCTGATGATTCAAAGCAGAACCTAATGTGGGTAAAATATCAGTAAACTCCGGTGGAAGAGCATCAAATAATATTTCAGTGTTCGGCAAGAATTTCCCAACATTCCCAGCTCTGTCCAAACCGGCGAACACCAATGTATACACAGAACCATC
>Ga0208894_1001345_pt1 | contig 14706 bp, 13 predicted proteins | sample ETNtaG_12_FD_185752 | JGI IMG/M metagenome (GOLD analysis project Ga0208894, IMG submission 185752) | Marine microbial and viral communities from oxygen minimum zone, Eastern Pacific Ocean - ETNP201306SV49 (SPAdes) (version 2) | ecosystem: Environmental > Aquatic > Marine > Oceanic ... | reverse complement strand
CAATAAAGATTTTTTAGTAAGAAATTTTTTAAACCGCTATCATCAATATAATTTGATAATTTCTGATCCGCTTCTTTTCTATTAGATATATAATCAAGGTCTAATGATGCTAAAGCTTCAAGAATTTTATCATGATGAACTGGATAATATTTTGGAGCAATATCAATAACTATTAAATTTGAAACATATTCTGAATGTTTTAAAGCAAAATTCATAGCTGTTTTACCTCCCATTGAGTGCCCCATCAAAATACAATTATGAATATTATTATGATCCAAGTAATTCTTTAAATCCCTAACTAATAAATCATAATTGAAGTCATGTGTATGAAAACTTCTTCCGTGATTTCTTTGATCTATTAAATGGATGCAAAACCCTTTAGATGCTAATTTGTTTGCATATGTTTTCCAGTTATCTCCAGAGCCAAAAAGACCATGAAGAATCACTATAATCTTATTTCCTTCGCCAACAATCCTTGAATGTAATAACATTTACTTAAGATATGATAAATATTTTTTTATTACAGTTTCAATTCCCTCATCTAGACTTTCAGTAATCAATGCGTGGCCAATAGAAACTTCAAGCAAATTTTCAATGTTATTTTTAAAGAACAGTATATTTTCTAATGATAAGTCATGACCTGCATTAATTCCAATACCCATCTTATTAATAAGTTTAGCACATCTCATATATGGCTCTATTGCTTGTTCCCTGTTCATATTATAATTCTTTGCAAAACTCTCAGTATAAAACTCAATCCTATCAGCACCTATTTCATTAAGAGGTTCAATATATTTTAATTCCGGGTCTAAAAAAATTGATGTTCTTATTCCATTAGAATTAAATTCTGATACGACATCTTTTAAAAAATTTTTGTGTTTTATAGTATCCCAGCCAGCACATGAAGTTAGGTCAGATTCAGAATCTGGTACTAGAGTAACCTGATCAGGTTTGTTCTTAATTACCAAATCAATAAATTTATTGATTGGATTCCCCTCAATATTAAATTCCTTATAAATAATTGGTTTTAAATCATAAATATCTGAATACCTTATATGCCTTTCATCTGGTCTTGGGTGAACAGTTATCCCATCTGCTCCAAAAAATTGTATTGTTTTTGCAAAATTTATAAGGTTGGGAAAGTCTCCGCCTCTAGAATTTCTTAAAGTAGCTATTTTATTGATATTAACACTTAGCTTGGTCATGTTAAAATTTTATGTGAAAATACAAACTAGTTACACCTAAAACTAACATAATTTTAATTAATTTGCACCTTGATTTCATTTCCTATTATAACAAAATAATTTAATATTTAGAAGTAGATGAAAGTAGCAATATTTACCAATTTATATAAGAAGTATTCTTCTAAATATTTACTTTCAACTATAAAGAAATTACTTAATAAATCTATAGATGTATTCATAGATGAAAAGTCTATAGAGAATATGGGGAAGAAAAAATATAATTCTCTTTCAAAACTTATTGGAGCTTTCTCTAAACTGGATAAGTCATTTGATTATGCAATTTGCATAGGAGGTGACGGCACAATACTTAGGGCCTCCACTTATATTAATAGTCTCTCAATCCCTATAATAGGGATAAACACTGGTAGATTAGGTTTTTTAGCTAAAATTAAACCTGTTGAAATAAACAATGTTGTTAATGCGCTAATTAATAAAAAATATGAAATATCTGAAAGGACTTTAGTTGCAATTTCATCAATCTCTAAAAATCAAAAAAGAAAAAAATTAGGCTATGCTCTTAATGAAATAAGTATAACTAGAAAAAATACTACATCATTAATTACAATTGAGACTAAATTAAATGGGAATTATCTTAATACATACTGGGCTGATGGTTTAATTATTGCAACGCCCACTGGATCAACTGGATATTCTTTAAGTTGTGGTGGTCCAATAATAATGCCTGAGTCAAAAAATCTAGTTATTACGCCAATAGCACCTCACAATTTAAATGCTAGGCCTTTAGTTATACCTGATAACACAGAGATTACTATAAAAATCAGTGGTAGAGAAAATGAATTCTTTGTTTCTTTAGATTCAGAAATGACCACTCTTAGTAATGAGAATATAATATCTATAAAAAAAGCATCGCATAGAATAAAAATGGTTGAATTAGAGAAAGAAGATTTCCTAAAGACGCTAAGAGACAAATTATTATGGGGAAAAGATAAGAGAACTAAACAATAAAATTAATTGACAATAGTTTTATAATTAAATTTTTATTTAAAGTTAATGGTATTCATGCCCAGATCAAATACATTAAGATTAATACAATTTCTATTAATTTTCCTATTTAACTACCACTTTTGTAATAGTCAGATATATGAGGTTGGAGTTACTATTGGGGGAACCAATTTTATTGGAGACGTAGGTAATACTACATTTATTAATCCTAATGAATCTGCATTTGGAGGAATAGTTAAATGGAATAGGAGTCCAAGACATGCTTATAGATTTTCGTTTATCACAGGAACAATTAGTGCTAATGATCTAGACTCAAATGATCCTAGAAGAAATGAACGTGGGTATAATTTTAGCACTAGTCTAAAAGAATTTTCTACAGGAATGGAATTTAATTTTTTTGACTATAATCTACATGAATATGATGTGTTATTCACTCCTTACATCTATTCAGGAATAATTTATTCTAAATATGAAAATTTATTATTTAATGGGAATAATCTTCAAAATAGTGGTGATTATGAATGGAGCCTGGGAATTCCAATGGTATTAGGAGTAAAATATAGAATATTTGAAAAAATTATTTTGTCATTTGAAATAGGAGCTAGATATACTTTTTCTGATAAAATTGATGGGAGTCAACCTTATAATGAAAATTTTAATTTTACTTTTGGTAATGAAAATAATAATGACTGGTACATGTTTTCAGGTTTTAATTTAACCTATACCTTTGGAAGACAACCGTGTTACTGTAATATAAAATGAACATAAAAGAAAAAATTCTTAATGATTCTATTCCAAAGCACATTGCCATTATAATGGATGGCAATGGAAGATGGGCAAAACAAAGGGGTAAGACTAGAGATAATGGTCATGAAGCAGGAAGTAAATCTGTAAAAGAAGTGGTTGAAGCATGTGCTGAATTAGGAATTAAAAATCTCACCTTATTTGCATTCTCAACTGAAAATTGGAATAGACCAAAATTAGAAGTAAATTTTTTAATGAAACTACTTTTACATTCTCTAAATAAAGAATTAAAAACTCTAAAAAAGAATGGTGTCAGACTCAAAACAATAGGAAATTTAAATAAACTCCCTAAAAAAGTAGTATCATATCTTATTAAAGCAAATAAAGAAACACAAAATAATAACAGGATGACTTTAACGCTTGCGCTAAATTATGGCGCAAGAAAAGAAATTGTAGATACCATGCAAGCAATTGGGAATAAAGTTAAAAATAACTTAATTTCTTTAAAAAATATTGACGAATCCGTAATAAATCAGCATCTTTACACTCATTATTTACCAGATGTAGATTTATTAATAAGAACAAGTGGTGAAAAAAGAATTAGTAACTTCTTATTATGGCAAATTGCTTATGCTGAGCTTTACTTTACAGAAAAGCTATGGCCAGATTTTTCTAAAGAAGATCTTTATGAAGCAATTATAAACTATCAAAAAAGAGAGCGTAGATTTGGAAAAACTAGTGAACAGATTAAATAAAGACAACGTAAAATTGAAAATTAATTTTTTCCTTATACTCATTTTTTCAATATCCTTCAGTCAGAACTTGTTTTCACAGGAAGAAAATAAATCCAGTAAAAATATAATTGGAGAAATAACAGTATCTGGAAATACCTCTTTCAGCCCTATTACAATTATTACCTATTCAGGTCTTAAAGAAGGTGATGAAATAGCAATTCCTGGAGAAAAAATCAGTACAGCAATAAAAAAATTATGGGAATCAAACCTTTTTAGCTCAGTTGATGTATTTAGAATCAAGCAATTAGATAATGTTGTTGATTTAGAAATAAAACTGATGGATTTGCCTGAATTGACTAATCTTGAAATTAGTGGAGTTAAAAAAAGAAAATACGAAGATATAATTAAAGAAAATAAACTACAGATTGGGGTTAAAGTAACTGAAAATTTAATTACAACTACTAAAAATTACTTAGAAAACAAGTATAAGAAAAAGGGATTTTTAAATGCAAAAGTGAATATTCTTACTGAGGAGGTAGTTGACTCAACGAATAAAGCTAAAGTAAAAATGTCACTAGGCATTAATAAAGGCAATAAGATAAAAATTAAAAAAATTGTATTTGAGGGTATAGATAATTTAAGTTCAAAGGCTCTTCAAAAATCAATGAAAAATACCAAAAAATCGAAAATTTACAGGTTTTGGAAAAGGTCAAAATACATTGAAGATGATTTTAAAGAAGACATAGTTAGTCTGGTAGATAAGTATAAAGAAAATGGGTATAGGGATGCAAGAATTATTTCAGATACTATTATAGCATATGATGAAAACGCTATTACATTAAAAATTAAATTACAGGAAGGAGAAAAATATACATTTGGAAAAATAAATTATCTAGGGAATTCCGTATATACTGATGAACAGCTAAATCAAATATTGAAAATTAAAGATGGGGATACATACAATGGTGTAGAGCTAGAAAAAAGAATTGCCGATAATTCAGATCCAGACTCTGATGATTTATCTAATCTATATCAAAATAGTGGTTATTTGTTTTCATCTGTTACTCCTGTTGAGGTTAGTGCTGATGGAAATGTTATAGATCTTGAGATTAGAATTAATGAAGGCAAGCCTGCTTATTTCAATAAAATTTCTGTTGTTGGAAATGATAAGACGAATGACCATGTAATATATAGGGAATTACGAACCAGACCTGGTCAATTATATAGCAAGGCAAATGTAATAAGAAGTATTAGAGAGCTTGGACAACTTGGCTTTTTTGATGCACAATTAATTTCTCCAGATTTTAAAAATGTAAATCCAAATGACGGGACTGTTGATTTAGAATATACAGTTGTTGAAAGAGGGTCTAGTCAAATTGAACTACAAGGTGGTTATGGCGGTGGTGGATTTATTGGAACATTAGGATTATCATTTAAGAATTTTGCTGGAAAAGATTTATTTAATAAAGAAGCATATAATCCCGTTCCTATGGGTGATGGTCAAACGCTCTCTTTGAGATTGCAAGCAAGTAGGTTTTATACGCAAAATAGTTTCAATTTTACCGAACCTTGGTTAGGTGGAAAAAAACCTGTTCAATTCTCAATTCAACTATCTCAAACAAAACAATTTTTATTTAATCCTGTTACATATAAAGCAGATAAATCAAAATCATTTAATATAAGCGGTATATCTGTCGGACTAGCTAAACGATTGACAGTTCCAGATGATTATTTCAGTCTTGCACAATACATAGGGTTTCAATACTATAATTTAAATGATTACAATACTGGTTTATTTACATTTGGTAATGGGTCGTCCAATAATCTTTCCTATACTGTATCCTTAAGTAGAAATAATGTTTTTACTGATCCAATATATCCAACAGGAGGTTCAAGTTTTAGTTTATCTGCAAAACTATCATTCCCTTATTCTGCAGTTAATAAAGTTGATTACGCTGGATTAAAAGATGAAAGAGAGCAGTTAGTAGATGATCTTGCAATTGATCCAAGTAATAACAGTGCATCTGATAGGATAGCTGAAATAGATCAAGAAAGGTATAGATGGCTTGAATTTTATAAAATTAAATTTAAAGGTGAATGGTTTGCAGCATTAACAAAAAAACTAGTATTACGACCTGCTTTTGAATTTGGTTTTCTTGGAGCTTATAATAATGATAGAGGAATTATACCTTTTGAAAGATTTTTCCTAGGAGGTGATGGATTAGGTATGTATAGTTTAGATGGTAGAGAAACTATAGCACTTCGTGGTTATCCTAATCAGTCATTATCAAATCAAGATGGAGGAACCATATATAATAAATATTCTCTAGAAATGAGATATCCAATAAGTCTTGGAGAACAAGCTAAAATATTTGCGCTTGCATTTATTGAAGGAGGAAATTCATATAATAGCTTTAGAGATTTTAATCCATTTCTAATTAAGCGTTCTGCAGGATTAGGTGTTCGCTTATTTATGCCTGCATTTGGATTACTTGGTATAGATTTTGGTCATGGATTTGATGCTGTGCCAGGACAATCTCAGAAACATGGATGGGAAACTCACTTTATAATTGGACAATCATTCTAATAAAAAATAATTTTATGTTAAAATATATTCCTATATATTTCGTTTGATAATCGTAAAATATTCAAATATGAAGAAATTTATTATTCTATTCGCTGCACTTCTAATCTCCAGCTATACATTTAGCCAAAGAGGAGTCAGAATTGGATATGTAGATACTGAATATATATTACAAAATCTATCTGAATATGAAGAAACTCGAGATCAATTAGAAGAAAGGGCAAATCAATGGAAAAGAGAAATAGAAAATAGATTTTCTGATTTGGAAAATAAAAAAGAAACATTAAATGCCGAAAGATTATTACTTACAGAAGAGCTAATCAAAGAGAAAGAAGAAGAAATTGAAATTGAAAAAAATGAAATATTAGATTACCAGCAAAAAAGATTTGGCCCTAGAGGTGATCTAATTATTCAAAGGAAACAACTAATACAGCCAGTTCAAGATCAAATATTCATAGCAATAAAAGAAATTGCTAAATCTAGAAAATATGATTTCATATTTGATAAATCTGCTGATATTGTTATGTTGTACTCTGACAGAAAATTTGATATTAGTGATCAAATATTAAGAATAATAACAAGAACTAATAATAGGAAACAACTAGACTCAAGAAGAGAAAAACGAGAGGCAGAAGAAGAAGATAAAATTTTAGCCAGCAATCTAGAAACTATTGATTTAAATGAAGCTGAGGAAGAAGATAAAACAGATGGCCCAAAAACTGAAAAAGTTTTAAGTGCAAAAGAATTAAGAGAAAAAATGTTGCGAGAAAGAAAAGAAAAAATTCTTGCTTCAAGAAAAGTAAAAGATAGTACCTTTACAAAAAATAATAATAACTGAAATAAATAAAAAAAAATGAAAAAAATTAAGATTTTATTATTGATATTATGCGTAACTATAAGTTTTGCTGTCAATTCACAAAGCAAAGTAGCTCATATTAACAGCACTGAATTAGTGTCGTCTATGCCAGAAATGAACGAGGCGAAAGCTGAGCTAGAAAAACTTGCTAAAACCTATGAAAATGACATTCAAACTATGGCCGCAGAGTTACAAAGTAAAGTTAAGCAATATGATACTGAAGCGTCTGCTCAAACAGATGAAGAGAATGCTAGCAGATTACAAGAAGTTCAAGGCATGGAACAAAGTATTCGTCAATATCAAAGCCAAGCACAACAAGAATTACAAAAAAAAGAATTTGATTTATTAAAACCTATTACTGAAAAAGCTCAAGCTGCAATAGTTAAGGTTGCTACAGCTCAAGGATTTGATTATGTTCTTGATTCAACTCAAGGTCAGGGAGTGATTTTAGCAGATGGAAAGGATTTAATTGAAGACGTTAAAAGAGAATTAGGATTTTAATAAATTATTGCTAATATATTTTAAAAGCTGTCTTGTTAAAGACAGCTTTTTTATTTTAATGAAATGAATACTCAACCTATAGGCATATTTGATTCTGGGATTGGAGGATTATCTATATTAAAAGAAATTAATAGGGTCCTTCCAAATGAAAATACTATTTATTTAGCAGATAATAAAAACTGTCCTTATGGGGATAAGGACACTGTTGAAATTGTTAAGCTTAGCCTAAAAAATTCTTCAGTATTAATTGATATGAATTGCAAAATAATAGTTGTTGCATGTAATACTGCTACAACAAATGCTATAAAAGAAATGAGGAATTTATTTTCAATTCCAATTATAGGAATTGAGCCTGCTATCAAACCTGCAATTCTTAATACTAAAACTAATAAAATAGGTGTGCTGGCCACTGAAATGACACTAACTAGTGATTTATTTAATCAAACCTCTAATAAATTTTCTGATAAAGTTGAGATTATTGAACAAATTGGCTATGGATTAGTTAATCAAATTGAAAAGGGAAACATTAATACAGAGAATACAAGAAAACTCCTAAAATCATACATAGATCCAATGTTAGATTCAAATATTGATCAATTAGTGTTAGGATGTACACATTATCACTTTCTTATTCCAATTATTAGACAAATCATTACTGAGAAGATAACAATTCAAGATCCCAATAAAGCCATAGCAAAACAAATAATAAAAATATTAAAGAGTAAAAATCTTGAAAACTCCTTAAAAAGTAATTATAAAAATAAAATATATGTAAATGGGGGTACTGAAATAATTAAAAATACTATTAATTCAAATGGTGAAGTTAATTTCTTAGACTTTTAAATTATTTTATCCAAGGGCAATTACAATCATATCTTTCTTTTCTACATCCAAAATTAAATCCTAATGTAAGTTGATGATATCCTCCATTGTCAAAAACGATGGAATTTGATTGATATGAGTAATTATACGCAAAGACAAAGCCATTAAGTTCTAGGCCTAATAAAGGAGTTATATATTCTAATTTTTGCGTTTGAACTTGATCATCTGAATTTAAATACTCTGCCCCATCAAAACTTCTTCTATATGATAATCCAGCCCAAATTCTTCCAAAGTCTGTTTCTTTATATACTTTTAAGTTTGTATCTAAAAATGTCTCTTGTGTAGCATCCTTATAAGCAAACATAATTGATGGCTCAAAATTCCATTCTTCTGAGGCGTCACTAAATAAATACCCAGTAGAAAACAAATAGGTTCTTAGATTATTATAACTAAGCCCTTGCTCATTAAAATTTATACCATCATTATTAAGTAGATTTTTAATTGAAGCATGGGCATAAAATTCTAAATATTGATAAGAAAATCCAAAATCAATATTAAAATCTGTTGCACTTTGTTCAACTCCTGCAATAATAGGATCAAATCCTCCAGCCAAAAAAGAAGTTTCATCAAGCTTATACTGAATCATTCCTGCACTTATTCCAAAGGATAACATATCTAAATCTAGTTCACTTCTAGAAAATAAAATATGATGTGCATATGTTAAATAAGCTCCTGTTTGGGAATGATATCCATTCATATCATTAAAAACAATTGCCCCAATAGCAGATCTAGAATCTCCAATTCTTGTATTTACACTTAAAGTTTGCAATTGAGGAGCCTTTTCATGATCAAACCATTGTTGTCTCCCTGTTATTCTTACCTTACCACAGTTAGAGACTCCTGCCATAGAAGGATACAATAAATAATAGTTGTCAGTCAAATAATCAGAATATATTGGTAGCCCCTCCTGTGCATTAGCCGATAGAAAGGTTGCGCAAAATAAAGAGAAGTATATTATACTGTTTTTAAAATTCATAAAACCAAGTATTGACAAAAATCATGTTCAATATTAAAAAAATATCAAGATGGTAATTTTAATCGATCAAATATATAAATTTTATAAGACATTATACTTAGTATTTGATTTTATGTATATACAACATTTTATTACTTTTGTCAAAAATCTAGTATGAGCAAATACAAAGTTTCTATCTGTAAAACAAAAAATAAATTTATAGTAAAATTTGAAATAAATCAGTTTATTACAGATCATCAAAACTATGAGTTTAATAATATTGATGAAGCTGCTAACTCCCCATTGGCTAAGGAATTGTTTTATTATCCATTTGTTAAGAAAATATATATATCCTCCAATTTTATTGCTATTGAAAGATTTAATATTGTTAAGTGGGAAGATGTACAAGATGAAGTTGCTAAAAAAATTGAAAATTATCTCAATCAAGGAAATATTATTATTTCAGAAAATAGTAGTAAGAAGAAAATCCCTGTAAGCATCTATTCAGAAAGCACACCAAACCCTTCAGTGCTTAAATTCGTGGCAAATAAAAAACTTGCTGATTTTGAAATAGAATTTAATTCTATTGATGAATGTGAAAACTCTCCATTGGCATCAAGATTATTTAATTTTCCTTTTGTTAAAAGTGTTTTTATTGATAAAAATTTTGTTTCAATAACAAAATATGATATCTCTTCTTGGGATGATATTACATTAACACTAAGAAATTTTATTAAAGAATATTTAGAAAGTGATAACAAAATTTTGTCAGATAATTATCAAAAAGAAGATGTAATTGATCAAGAAAACCTAGATGAGGTGTCAAAAGAAATAATTTCTATACTAGATGAATATATTAAGCCAGCAGTTGCATCAGATGGAGGCAATATCATGTTTAAATCATATAATAAAGCAGATAAGTCTGTTAGTGTAATTCTTCAAGGAGCCTGTAGTGGATGTCCTTCGTCAACTATTACGTTAAAAAATGGAATTGAAAATATGCTCAAACAAATGCTAAAAGGAAAAGTAGAAGTTGTTGAAGCAATTAATGAATAATAATTTCATTTTGTACTTTTGATTATATGAAAAAAATCATTTCCTTTTTTTTATTGTTAGTGATTATGATTAACTCCTGTATTGAAAAAACTTCTAAGATGAGTAATAATTTAATTAATGAAACCAGTCCATACCTACTTCAGCATGCTTATAATCCTGTTGACTGGAATCCATGGGGAGAAAAATATTTAGAAAAAGCTGAAAAAGAAAACAAGTTAGTAGTTATAAGTATTGGTTATTCTTCTTGTCATTGGTGTCATGTAATGGAAAAAGAGAGTTTTGAAGATTCCTTAGTTGCTAGCATAATGAACGAAAAATATATTTCAATCAAGGTCGATAGAGAAGAGCGCCCTGATGTTGATCAAGTATATATGAATGCAGTTCAGTTAATGACAGGAAGTGGCGGATGGCCATTAAATGTTGTCACACTACCAGATGGTAGGCCTATATGGGGGGGAACATATTTCTCAAAGGATCAATGGATTAATGCTCTAACACAAATTTCTAATCTATATAATAAAGAACCTCAGAAATTTATTAACTATGCAGACACATTAGAAAAAGGCATAAAATCATTAGATATAATTACAATAAATGATAATCAAGAATTAGCATCCATAGATTTAGATAAACATTTTGAGAGCCTTATTGGTAAAATCGATAAAAAGAATGGAGGATTCTCTGGAGCACCAAAATTTATGATGCCAAATAATCTTGATTTCTTACTAAGAAGTGCATATCAAAAAAATGATAAAAAAACATTAAAACTAGTTAATCTTACCCTAGAAAAAATGGCATATGGCGGAGTATATGATCAAATTGGAGGCGGATTTTCAAGATACTCAACAGATGAAAGGTGGCATATTCCACATTTTGAAAAAATGCTTTATGATAATGCCCAACTCATTAGCCTATACTCAAATGCATATTTGGTTACAAATGATGAATTATATAAAAATGTAGTATATGAAACTATAGCCTTTGTATTGAAAGAATTGACAAATCCTAATGGGGGTTTCTACTCATCCATTGATGCTGATAGTAGGTCATTAGATGGGAAAGAGAATGAAGGAGCTTATTATGTCTGGAAAGAAGATGAGTTAAAAGAGTTACTTAAAGATGAATTTATAGTTTTTTCTGACTATTATAATATTAATAAATATGGATATTGGGAAGATGGTAATTATGTTCTAACTAAAAATAAATCTGATGCAGTATTTGCAAAAGCACATAATTTGTCAAAAGAACAAGTACATAAAAAAATAGATGCCTGGAAAAAAACACTGACTAAAGCAAGAGACAAAAGGTCTAGGCCTAATATTGACGATAAAATATTAACCTCATGGAATGGATTAATGATTAACGCATTTATTGATGCATATCGTGTTTTTAAAAATAAAGATTTTCTTGACGTGGCTAGTTTTAATGCTGAATTTATATTAAAAAATATAAAAAAGAGTGATGGGGGATTATATCATAGTCATAAGGATGGAAAAAGTAAAATTAATGGGTATCTAGAAGATTATGCTGCTACCATACAGGCCTTTCTAAACTTATATGAAAACACTTTAGATGAGAAATGGCTTAACAAATCAAATGATTTAATGAAATATGCATATGAAAACTTTTTCAATGCTGAAACTAATATGTTTTATTTTACTTCAAAATTAGATGATAAGCTAATATCAAGAACTGTTGAATTTAGAGACAATGTTATTCCTTCTAGTAATTCAATTATGGCAAATAACTTATTTAAATTATCTCATTATTTTGATAATAAAAAATATTTAAATTCATCACAGCAAATGGTAAACAATATTAAGGATCAAATAGAATTATATCCTGGCGGATTTTCGAATTGGATGAATTTAATTTTAAATTTTGACAAGAATTTTTATGAAATCGCAGTTGTTGGGGAAAAAGCCATTGAAAAGATTAAAGAATTAAACGAAAATTATCTTCCAAACAAAATTATTATAGGATCTCTAAAAAGCAACCCTCTTCCTTTACTTAAAAACAGATATGTTGAGGGAGAAACCTATATATATGTTTGTGTTAATAAAGCTTGCAAAATGCCTGTAAAAACAGTAAAAGAGGCTTTAAAACTTATTGATTAGCATTCCACTTAGTGCCTATAAAATCTTTTAAATAAAAGGGTTCAAAATTATTTAAATCTTCAAGCATATTCTCATTAAATTTATTAAATGACAAAACGCCCATTTGTTTTGATGAAGGAAGAAGATCATCAATGAACCTTGCGTTTTTATGCCTAATTATTTCCTTAATTTTTTTGTTAGCATTTCCAATAAAATATACCTCACCTTCACTAAGGTATTTATTGAACGAATCTTCTGTTAATATTTCTGCTTTAGTATCTCTTATTCTATCATTCTTAGTATTAAAAACTGCAGAATATACTTCCATTCTTCTAGCATCCAAACAAGGTATTACAATACCTTTATTGAATACATTTTGAGATAATATTTCTAATGTTTCAATTGATATTAGTGGAATATCTAAAGCAAAACACAAACCTTTGGCTGAAGCTACGCCTATTCTTAATCCCGTATACGATCCAGGGCCTTTACTAACTGATATGGCTGATAAATCATTAGGGCTTATTTTTGAATTCTTTAAAACAGAATCAATAAAAACATGTAAAGATTTTGAATGAGAATAATCCTGGGTATTTTCTTCAATACAATCAATTAGCTCTAAATCATTAAAAAGTGAAACAGAACAATTTGTTGTTGAAGTTTCTATGTTTAAAATATAAGCCAACTAATATATTATTTTACCCGTATAAAAATCTAAAACCTTTGTTTTAAATATAAAATCATACTTTGAATTAATAAGGGATGATTTAGCATTTAATAATCTAATTCTAGCTTGCTCAAGATCAAAAGAATTTAATGCTCCTAAATCATAACGTTCTTTTGAATTATCAAAAGCTAATGTTTGAGCCTCCAATGATTTTTGGGATGCTTGATAAGACTTTAAAGCTGCTTTTGCGTCAGTATATGATCTCTGAATACTAGATTTTAAATTTAATTTAGCCTGTTCAAGAGCCAAATTACTAGTATTTTCAAGAATTTTTGATTTAGTCACTCCTGCTTTTGTTTGATTCCTGCTAAAAATTGGAATAGAAATATTCATATTTACTGAATGTCCTTTATTTTCATCAATTTGATCGATGAATGGATCATCTTCTGTTAAATTAGAGAAATTTGCTGCGGCATTAAATCCATATCCAAGTGAAATATTGGGCAAGTAAGCGCTTTTAGAAATTTTAGTATTTAATTTTGCTATTTCAATATCTCGTTCTGCAACTTTAATTTCATTTCTATTCTCTAATGCATAATTAAGAATTGGTCTAATATCCTTATACATGATATTTTCAGAGGGTACATCAATTTCAATTACTGCTACATCAAATCCTTCATAAGGAATTTGTAGTAGCTGTGATAAATTCAATAATGCCAACTCATGATTATTCTCAGCAATTGTTAAATTCTGACTATCCAAGCTTAGTGTAGCTTGTGTATCAATCAAAGTTGATGCCGGTTGTACTCCCGATTCAACAAGAGCTTGAACTTGTTTTACTTGAAAGGCTGAAAACTCATACTGAGATCTAGCCAATTCTAGATTTTCTTTATTAAATAAAACATTTAAATAAACATTAGCTACATTTAAAGCAATATCATCTCTTAGTTTCCCTAGTTCATATTTGTTTTTTTCAAGAGTTAATTTACTTTGATTCAAAATATTTATATTTCTGAATCCATTAAAAATAGTTTGTGAAAGACCTATTCCTAAACTTGATGAATAAAATTCTCTATCAGCAAATTCTCCTTGATATAATTCAACCTTTCCTGAGCTCATAGATCCAGAAATATTAGAACTAACTCCAGGCATAAAATTACCCTTTGCACTAATTACATCCTGCTCAGTTGATAAAATACCGTTTCTTGCTTGAAGAATTGAAATATTATTTTCTAAAGCGTAAATAACACATTCTTCAAGTGTCCAAACTTTTACCTGACTAAAAATTGATTGTCCAATTATTAGAATAATTATTACTAAAATTTTACTTTTCATAAATACCAATTTTAAAATTAAATTAATCTTTCAGTTAATCATCTATCTGTTCCTGACTTTTTTTCTCATCCTCATCAGTTACTATATTC
>Ga0208894_1001341_pt1 | contig 14735 bp, 18 predicted proteins | sample ETNtaG_12_FD_185752 | JGI IMG/M metagenome (GOLD analysis project Ga0208894, IMG submission 185752) | Marine microbial and viral communities from oxygen minimum zone, Eastern Pacific Ocean - ETNP201306SV49 (SPAdes) (version 2) | ecosystem: Environmental > Aquatic > Marine > Oceanic ... | reverse complement strand
CCTCCTCACTCTCCTGCTTACTATCGGGGGCCTATGCCTACCTGCGCAGGCTCAAACCACCTATCAACCGGGATATTCAACCTCAACCGAATGCTTTAAAGACGAATACAGAGAGGAATACGTGCCAGGCACCAAGGACAATCCTGGTTATGTAAGGAATTGGACGGAGAAAGTAGCGATCGCTTGTGCTTCTCCAAAAACGTCTGTCCAAGTTCAGAGGCAGTCGAGTCCTTCAGCAGATACCAATGACTGCAAAGAAGGTTCGATCATTGGCGGACTTCTTGGAGCGGGTATTGGTGGAGCGATCTCTCGAGGCGACGGACGCTGGCTTGGCGTGCCCGTTGGTGCTGTCACAGGAGCCCTTGTTGGTTGTCAGGTCGATGGCGGCTAAACGATTGAGGGTTTCGCAGCAGTGATGCGATCGTGATAGCGAGAGACACAACTACTCCTCTCTGTAAAAGGGTCTCTGGTCAAAGGGCAATGGCTCCAAACGGCTGGCTTGGCACTGCTGCTCAAATCAGCAGTTATATGAATGCGTTCTAGAGAAGCAGCATTTTGGGCCTTAAAGGAGAGCCAACATCAACATTTAACGCCATAAGAATGGAACCTGACATCCTCTGGTTTATCCAAAACTCCTGTTAGGGCCTCAACTTCAGCAACTGATAACTCCTTCAACCGCGCTTCAACAGCCTCGCGTGGATGACGCTCTATGGCAAGAAGCCAATAAAGCCCAAAATGACGAGCCTCACTAGCCAAAAGGTCTGCATATAAATGACGAAGCTCCTGATCGGGCATATGGGCCGCAAGCAATGACATGCGTTCATGACTACGTGCTTCGATTAGGCCCGCGACAAGAAAGCTATCGAGCATGCGCTCGGGTTCATCCCGACGGATCTGTTTTGCCAACGCTGCTCCATAAGGGGGAGCTGGCAGAGGCTCTAGGTAGCGTCCTCTCGCCTTGATCAACGTAAGCACGCGCTCGAAATGCTCTAGCTCTTCTCGTGCCAAAGGGCTGAGGACTTCCCCTAGCCCCGGCTCACATAGGTAGCGAAACATCAATTGCACGACAGCACCTGCCGCCTTGCGCTCGCAATGAGCGTGATCAATCAGCAGCTCGATGGGATGAGCGATCGCCTGCTCTAACCAGGTATCACTAGTGGGAGCTGCTAACCATTTAATCGTGGCAGAGGCCTTCTGAAGACCAGTCGAGGCGCTCATGGGGCCTGCTGAGGCTGACGCAAATGGGCCAGCAAACCTTCCATAGCGAGGCGATAACTCATCGCCCCAAAGCCACTAACTACACCCACAGCCCGATCAGCGAGATAGGAGCTATGACGAAAACCCTCACGGGCATGGGTATTGCTGAGATGCAACTCCACGTATGGAATAGCCGCTCCAAGTAGAGCATCCCGCAAGGCAATGGAGGTATGGGTATAGGCCCCAGCATTGATCAAGATGCCCTGCACCTGACCCATTGCTTGATGAATTCGATCCACCAAGGCGCCTTCGAAATTGCTCTGAAAGCAATCAAGCTGAACAGCTTCTGACTCAGCTTGAGCCAACAGGTCAGCCTCAATGGCCTGCAAAGTGATTGCTCCATAAAGGCCAGGCTCTCGTTGGCCTAGAAGATTGAGGTTGGGGCCGTTAAGCAACAGCAAACGCATGGCCCTGGTGCATGAATGATTTGCATCGATCGTATCGATCCCCACAAGACCTTCCCAGGAATTCAACCAAAAAGGTGCGATCTACTGGTATGGTCTGCTGGTGTGGTTCGGGTCGGTGCCCGAGTGGTTAATGGGGGCGGACTGTAAATCCGCTGGCTCTGCCTACGTTGGTTCAAATCCAACCCGGCCCACCTTCCACATGCCCTTGTAGCTCAGTGGTAGAGCACTCCCTTGGTAAGGGAGAGGTCCCGGGTTCAAATCCCGGCGAGGGCATTCAACCCGGGACCCAAGGCAATTCAAGAACAGTCAAGAGGAGTAAACGTCTCTTTTTTTGTGTCTATAAAACTAATTAAGAGCAATCAACTCCCTCACCGACTTTCCAGATGCTTCATCCAAACAAAAAAGGTGTTGAGGTTTTTAAGAAGAGTTGTTCCCGATGATTCCTTAAAGGTCTAAGGATCTAAACCCAATCCCCATTGCGGTTTAACCCTGCTCCATCCATCTGCTCTCAACTTTCTCCATATCTCCACTGCATCACGCTTGTGAAGGTGTCGCCTGCTCTTAAGGAGAGCAGGCGACCCATCCTTCATTGCTCTGCCTTTATCCATAAAGACAAACGGGTCCATACTCCACGACTTTTGATCTCGATGAAAGCGAAGAGACCAGTGTTTATCAGGGTCAATCAGCCACCCTTCTGGATCACTTGCCGAACTGCCGCCCATAACGTCCTTGAGTAGTAAGCCTGTATTACTCAAAGAGTGGGGCAATCGTCAAGTCCTCTTCGTTAACCACCTATATGCCCAATACCCGCAGATAGCGACAATCACCCAAGGAATCAGTGCCTTGACGATCCAGAAGGCAAGCAAGAGCACCAAAGCAGACACAGCAATCCGCTTGGTGAGTGCTTTGGCCTCATTTGTCATGACTTCCCAGCGAGGGACCAGGGACATCGTTTTTTCTTGAATTGATCTGATCTTCGCCCCAATAACGCCTGCCAAGCAAGCTCAGGCGCCCATCCAATCTCCAGCTACCTTCTTGATCCATTGATGAGACTTGCAGTTCAGATGCTCTCCTTGAGGGATAAGGCGTTGATAGCTCAGGCAGTCCCACAAAAATGCACCGTTGCTTGATGCCCTCATCAGATATTGCGGCACTAGGCATCTCTTTATTGGCATTGGTCTGCAACCCATTCAGCAGCATCTCCATAGCAACTATTCACAAAGTGGAGGTGACTGGTAACACCTAGACCCAATACACAGACAACTGCATTCGGATTCTTTTTTGTCATGGGCAAACCGGCAACTCCGCACCAGCATGTAGGCAATAGCAAGAGGTGCACTAATGGCCCTCAGCTTTCGAGAGCTGCAACAACAAATCCAGCCAGACTGGGCGGAAGGCTGCGCCACCCCCACCAGCCAGTACGACTTACTGGTGGTGCCCTCATTGAGCCTGGACCAGCGGGAGATGGAGTTAGTGCAGGGAGTGCACCACTACGAGGAACGCCAGCTATTTGCTCTCACCCGATTGCGCTATCCAGGTGTACGAATAGTTGTTGTAACAAGCAAGCTGCTGCCCGAGCTGGTTGTAGATGCCGTCCTGGAATTGCTGCCTGGAGTCCCCACATCCCATGCCCGACAGCGACTAAAACTATTCGACACCGACGACGCATCGACTAAACCTCTCACCGCCAAGCTGCTGGAGCGACCTGCACTACTGCGACGCCTACGGGAGCATCTCCGCCCAGGGCAGAGCTTCATCAGTTGCTTCAACGTTACGCCTCTAGAACAGCAACTCTCTGAGCAACTACAACTACCAATCCTGGGTACTGCACCAGACCTAGCCCATTTGGGAACAAAGGCCGGTAGTAGAGCTTTATTCCAGCGTTGCGGTGTACCCCATCCGCCGGGAACAAATCTGGCTTTCAACCTCAGCGACCTTGCTGAAGCCTCTGCGGAACTTTGGGAAGCCCATCCCAACTTGGGGCAGGTTGTGGTGAAACTGAATGAAGGCTTCAGCGGAGAAGGCAATGCCCCCCTCGACCTAACTCCCTTAGAGCTGGAGGGACTATCCAACCGGCAAAGGCGAAGCCAACTTCATCAGGCTCTTGAAACCGTTGCTATGCCAACAAGTTGCTGGCTCGAACTTCTTGGCCAGCAAGGTGCACTAGTAGAGGCCTGGGTAGGTCCCAAAACAGCAAAGTCATCAACACAGAAGGTGTGCTCACCAAGCGTCCAAGGCACAATCCATCCTGGTCAACCATCCAAAGTAGAGATTCTCTCTACCCATGAGCAGGTGCTCGCGGGGCCCCACGGGCAGACCTACCAAGGTTGTCGATTCCCCGCCGATGAGCCCTATCGCCTGGCATTAATGCGCCACGGCAACGCAATTGGCGAAGCCTTGGCATTAGAAGGAGCTTTAGGGCACTACGCCATGGACTTTGTGGTCTATCAAGAGGAGCAGCAATGGAATCTGCAAGCCATCGAAATCAACCTGCGCCAAGGAGGTACCACATACCCCTACATGGCCCTGTGCCATACCACCAGCGGCCAGCTCAATCCAAGCAGCGGCCTATTCCTGGCTCCTAATGGTCAAGCACTGTTTTATGAGGCAACTGACAACCTGTGTGATCAAAGACTGCGGGGATTACTACCCGTTGATCTGCTCGACATCGTGGCCCGCGCAGGTTTGCACTTTGATCCTGCCCAGCGGCGAGGCAGCCTGTTCCATCTGCTCGGTTGCCTCAGCGAATTCGGCAAGCTGGGGATGACATGCATTGGACACAGCCCAAAGGATGCTCGCCTGATCTACGACGCAACCGCAGATCAGCTCTTAAAGGCTGCAGTAGCAGCAGGGCACTAGGCCAGCAAGAAAACAAATTGCTAGGTTTCATCGCTGATATGGACATTGCATAAGGGCCTAAATAAAAAATTCGTTTAAGCCAATTGCAGAAATCAATCTAGCAAATTTACAAGAAGAATCCAAACTTAAATTATATGAAACTTCAGAGAAGCGCTATATCTACGCTGATAAATGTACCGATCACATACGAAAGGCAAAAGCAAGGCTTCTCCTAGCAATCAAGCTCAGCAATAAGCAAATAGCAAGAAATCACTTAAGTCGAAAGTCTGCGGACATCACTGCGTTGATCTCCTTATCAATAGTCGAAGTGTCGTAAACACCACCAGTCCCAGCAGAACTTGAACCTGGAGATGTTATCTGAAAAGTAGCCGTGCCAACACTAACCATACGTCCAAGATTTTGGTTGCCTTGTTTGGCAATAGCTGACGCTCGCTGTTTGGCATTCTCTGTAGCAGCAGAAAGCATCTCTATTCTTTTATCGTCGAGCTTAGTATATGTAAATTTGGGGGAACTAAAGCGTGCATCTACGCCCTGCTCTATCAAAGCAGATGCCTTGACACTTATATCAGCCACTTTGTCAACATCATCACTTGTAACTATAACTTCTTGGTTATAAGTCCAGCCATTTCTTTGTGTAACCCCTGTCTTTCTATTGTACTCTTCCGCAGGGCTAACATATAAGACCTTCACGTCAATCTCATCTTTAGGAATACCGTTGGCCTGCAAAAACTTTACGGCGCTTTTTAGATTTTTCTGATGAGTGAATGCACCTGCTGTTCTACCCATCGCCTTATTCCTAATTGTAAAAGACCATTGCGCAAGATCACTTTTGATCCTCTGAGTGCTCACGCCTGTCACAGAGATAGAGGCACTGCCTCTATCAGCAAGAGTGGCAACAAGCGCAACGCCAAGACCAGTACAACTCAAAATGCCGAAACAAAAAACCGCCGTTGCGACTGCAGGAGAAGAAAAAACCCTGTCATACCATTCAGACCTTGTACTCATAATTGAAATTGCAAAGCGCTGCTGCCATTCTGGCCATCAGAGACTTTTTGATAATCATCTTCACTAATTCCGAATACTCTCTTAACCTTTGCCTTCCAAATTCAACTTGGCATCAAGAGCATTCCGCAAACGCTTTTTTAAAGGATGTAATTATCTAGCTCTGCAATAAAGTTAACTAGATACAGCCGCGAGCTTGCCGATGAAGATCCTGCTCATAGTTCTTGCAGTCGTAGTCATAGCCGCCTACTGGCTTGCCACTATCTACAACCGGTTCGTTGCTCTACGCGAACGCTGCAACAACGCTTTCGCCCAAATAGAGGTGCAGCTCAAGCGCAGATATGACCTGATCCCCAACCTCGTTGAAGCCGCTAAAGGCTATATGGCACACGAGCGCGAAACACTCGAATCGGTAATCAATGCACGCAATCAAGCAGCATCCGCCGCCGGACTCGCTGCTGCCAACCCAGGAGACGCGGCGGCTATCGGTGCCCTGAGCGGAGCTGAATCAGCACTCACCAGCTCGCTTGGACGACTCTTTGCCTTAGCTGAGGCCTACCCCGACCTCAAAGCGAATACAAACATGTTGGCGCTTCAAGAGGAACTCACAAGCACCGAAAACAAGGTGAGCTTCTCTAGGCAAGCGTTCAATGATGCTGTGATGGCTTACAACACCTATCGAGCCAGCTTCCCACCAGTTCTATTGGCTAAAACATTCAACTTCAAGCGAGCAACGCAACTCGAATTTGCAGACCGAGAAATCATCCAAGCTGCGCCACAAGTGAAGTTCTAAGACTTCAGATCAGGGCCAGCAAGCATCGCCAAGACGTCGTTAAAGCATGGATTTCTTTGAAAAGCAGGAGCTTGCCCAACGCCAGACGAGCTGGCTGATTGGACTATTTGGAGTTGCACTAGTTGGTCTTGTGCTCGCGATCTATATGGTCGTGGTCATTTTCTTGATGCAGGATGATTTAAATCAGGCGGCAATCTGGGACCCTGGCGTGTTCGCGATTGTCAGCCTGGCTGTCGCCATTGTTGTCGGTTCCGGCACTCTCTACAAAGCGGCACAGCTAGCCGGAGGAGGGGAGTCACTAGCTATTGCGCTGGGCGGTCGCCGACTGCAACCAGATTCGGGTGATCCACTCGAGCAAAAAGTGCTCAATGTGGTCGAAGAAATGGCACTCGCTTCTGGCTTACCGGTACCACCTGTCTTCTTGATGGACAACGAAGACGGGATCAACGCCTTCGCTGCCGGATTAAAACCAGAAGAGGCTGTAATTGGGATCACGCGGGTCGGCGCTGAACAACTCAGCCGCGATGAACTGCAGGGAATTGTTGCCCATGAGTTCAGCCATATTTTCAACGGCGACATGCGGCTCAACATGCGGTTGATCGCCCTCATCCACGGCATCCTTGTGCTGAGCATGATTGGATACCGCGTTATCAGGTCCACCTTCTCCAGTAGACGTTCAAGTTCAAATAAAGATGCGGGTAGTGCATACGCCTTTTTACTAACGCTGGGCATCAGCCTGATCGCGATTGGATACATCGGTACGCTGATCGGCAACATCATCAAAGCTGCAGTCAGCCGGCAGCGTGAGTTTCTAGCTGATGCTTCAGCTGTGCAGTTCACCCGCAATCCAGATGGGATTGCCGGAGCACTAAAACGCATACGTAGCTTGAACGGATCCGGCTCCCAGCTAAAAGCCACAAGGGCCGTAGAGGCCTCGCATATGTTTTTCGCTCGAGGTGTAAAAACACTCTTTGCCACCCATCCCCCCCTCAACGAACGAATCTCGCGGATCGACCACTTCTGGCAAATGGAAGCGCATGGTGATAAACCGCCAACTACTACTTCATCGGCAACGCAACGACCCGGCATCGCGGCATCTATGGCCTTTGCACAGCCGCCGATACAACCACCACTACCACTAGCAAATTCCACACCCAGCGCCCCAAGTGCTGCAGAGGCAATAGCGGGTATTGGCGAACCAAAAGCCGAACAACTCAAGCACGCACGCAGGTTCCTAAGCGAACTACCTCCCGAACTGCATGAAGCAGCCCACGAGCCCTATGGCGCTCGTGCACTCATCTATGCACTGCTTCTTGATCAAGACCCCGCGATCTATCGAAGGCAGTTCAACGTCCTAGCAATCCAAGCCGATCAAGCTGTACATCGCGAGACCATTCGCCTCCATCGCACAATTGCGGCATTAGCCAAGAATCTGCGACTACCTCTGCTGAATCTCTCGATCAGGCCACTGCGTGGGCTCTCACCTGCCCAGTACAAGCAGTTTCGAAAGAACGTAAAGGCCCTAGTCACCGCTGACAATAACGTCAACCTTTTCGAGTGGTCACTGCAGAAGATCGTTTTTCACAGTCTCGATTCGGCATTTAGCTACCGATCCAGCAGTACAAAATCTCATCGTCCAAAGGCCAGTGACGCAATGATCGTGCTCGCCGCAGTAGCCCATACCAGCAGCTTGGATCCGCGCGTAATCGCCAATGCCTATGCCCGAGGAGCGAGTGCAATGGGCCTTAAGGAGCAAACGATGACGTTGTGGCAGCGCGATAACTTCTCTGAACTAAACAAAGCAATCGACGCACTCGATCAGCTCCGACCCAAGCTGAAAGCAAAAATCATCCATGGCCTCGCCGAGGTGGTGGCCTATGACGGCCATATCGAGCCGAATGAGCTAGAACTACTGCGCGCAATCAGCGCCGCAATCCACTGCCCGATGCCAATGTTTACGTGATGTCTCCAAAGACAACTATCCAACTTGCCTGCAACAGCAAAGATAGACAACAAAGAGAGGAGGCAGTGTGTATGGCTGCACAATCAATGCTGTTAAAGATCCCTCGCTGCCCTTGACTTAGGAGAAAGAACCATATGGGAATGCAGTAGCGAACACAAAGCTTTTCGTATATGGAGAATTTATCGCAAATGAGATTGAGAGCTTTAAGCGGGCCTTAGCAAATTTCCACAACAAGGCGGAGGTAATCAACACTAGGGACATAGCATTAGTAGCTAGGGGCGTGATAGCAAAAGTCAAGGTAAAAGAACCTAAACAAAATTAGAGTCCTACTTTTGGTTACTCAGCTGCAGACACCAAGCCATCAGTTTAATTAGCAAAACCCTCTACTACTAGGACAAAATTTATGCAGCTCATTGCCGACTATCGCAACAAGGGATTTGAAGCAGTAGCCGATGGAATTATGACGTTTTTTGATCAACGTACTGACTTGCACCGCACTGGTATTGCATTTGGCAGTGATTCATGCGCAAGCAATGCCGAGCCAGCAAAAGTCTCTACTGACATAAGCCTATTAGCGATTGATCGTTCAGACCCTGAGGCTTTTGCACTTTCCGAAGTAATAATGCGTGGTGTCAATTCGGCACTAGATCACTATCTTAACGAGCATCGATTATTTAGGGAGTGCTGCCCCGAACAATCTCTCTTCGTAAATCCGATTTTCAACCTTCAACGTTACGCCCCAGGGGAAGGATTTAAAAGCTGGCATTGTGACTGGACAACTGGTGATGATGCGACAGAACCTGTCAATCGAGTTCTTGCTTGGATTCTTTATTGCAATGATGTCAATTCAGCAGGTACTGAGTTTCACTGGCAGAAGCATCATGCAGAGGCGGAAAGGGGTAAGTTACTTATATTCCCTGCAGGGCTTTCCCATATTCACCGTGGTCGCATCAGCAATATTCAAACCAAGACGATAGCAACAGGCTGGATAAATGCAGGGACTCGTGATTCCTATATATCACGCTTAGGAAGTAGCTAAAGGCTTATTAGTAGCATAAATCACAATGGAATCAATAACACCGAAGGATCAACACTGGCGAGCATATTAATTGACCATTGGTCCTATTGAACCTTGTAAGCAATTCTAGATATTTTAACGCGAAGCAACTGCTACCTAGCCAGACTGAACTCAGTTCCAGGCAACCGATGGCAGTTCAACTGCTTAAAGAAGAGCAACGGCAAAAGCTCGACCAGAGCGATGACATTCTCTTTTATGCCGAGCCTCGCTTCGTCCATCACCTGGATAAAGCCTTTCGAGAGCGATTGACACGACTTTACCGAGAGCGTATAAACCCTTCTTCCACTGTGCTTGACTTGATGTCCAGCTGGGTTTCTCATCTGCCGGATGATGTCATATACGACAAGGTGATCGGCCATGGCCTAAATGAGAAAGAATTAGCAGCGAATACAAGGCTTGATAGCCACTGGATTCAGGACCTCAACCTCGACCAGTGCATTCCGATTAAAGACGAATATATCGATACGACCCTGATTGTTGCTGGCTGGCAATACCTCCAGCACCCAGAGGAGGTGGCCGAGGAGCTCCTCAGGGTAACGCGTCCAAAAGGACAGGTCATCGTTGCCTTCTCGAACCGAATGTTTTTCACCAAAGCACCTCAAATCTGGACTGACTACGGCGACCGTGAGCACTTGGACTATGTGGCAAATGTTCTAACTGCACAGGGCTGGGGAAAGCCTAGTTTCATTGCCGAACAAACAAAGGCAGCAGGAGTAATGGGAATTATCGGCGGACAAGGTGACCCCTTTTGTGCTGTATGCGCGACAAAAAAAGGCGATTAAGATATTGACAACCAAGACAGATCTTAATGAAGAGCTGAAATTAGCATAGATAAGATAGAACGATTGCATCTAAGCCTAATCATGCAAACAACTGCCGGACTTAATGGCGCAAATATTAGCTGTATGCATATGGAATGAAAACCAGCAAGTCTATCCACTATGATATCAATGATCCTATGCAAGTTGATAGACGTTGAAAAATCCGTGTGAGGGAAATCTCAAAGTATTGCCCAATATCAATAACCTTCATGGTGTGACACTCTCGGGGCTAAATGGCAAGGCGATGGAAGTCACTTCAAATGATCTGCCAGGCCAAGCTGCAATTAGAGATGCTCTGCCAAAAAGAGACTTATCATGCAACACAATTAAGTCTCTTGCCTACCTAGGTCAATCGATTGTAATTCAGCTAATAGTGATCTATATAGGCATGTCTATTCCACTCACTGCAGGGATGCTTCCTATCTGGATTATCTACGCATTGCTATCAGGAACGACAGCGATGGGATTATGGGTCATTGCACATGAATGTGGCCACGGAGCTTTTTCGTCTAATCGGAGTCTAGAGACGGCAATTGGCTATGTATTGCACTCACTACTCTTGGTTCCCTACTTTTCATGGCAACGTTCACATGCGATTCACCATAGATTTACAAATCATATCTCCAATGGTGAGACACATGTTCCTTTGGTGATCAATGGTGATGGAGATAACGAGCAACCTGGTGGGGAAAGGGATCTTAAAACCGCACGGAAATTAGGGAGAACCCCCTACGGTGTATTTCAACTCCTCATGCATCTACTTATTGGTTGGCCAGCCTACTTACTAGCTGGCAAGACCGGTGGGCCAAAACATGGGATATCAAACCACTTCTGGCCCACAACACCTTTCTCAAAAAAGTTATGGCCAAAAATATGGGCAAAAAAAGTATGGCTTTCAGATTGGGGCATATGTCTAACTCTAATCGCATTAATTATGTGGGCAACAAATTACGGCCTTGCAATCCTAACAGCATTTTATATTGGACCTCTATTGGTAGTTAATGCCTGGCTTGTTATCTATACATGGTTGCATCATACTGACTCAGACGTACCTCACTTCTCGGAAGCGGACTTCTCTCATACTAGAGGCGCATTCCTTTCAATTGATCGTCCTTATGGGAAAATAATTGATTTCCTACATCACCGCATTGGCTCTACACATGTACTACACCATTTGGCTCCATTGATTCCACATTATCATGCAGATAAAGCAACTATCTCCATAAAAAAGGCTTTCCCCAAGGTCTATCTTTATAATCCCACTCCTATTCACCAAGCCCTCTGGCATATAGCCACTAACTGCATTGCTGTTAGGCGAGAAGAAAATGGTGGACGCTATATATGGCAGCAGCCTTGGTCCACCTGAACAACTCAACTCTTTAGCTTTGATATAGCCATTTGCAGCACTAAACGGTATTTCTTATTCCTGAAATGTTGAACCAGCCTGTGCTCAATCACAAAAAGGCCTGACTAGATACGACAACATATCGCATTACAAGTCATATAATTGATCAACAAATGTCCCAAAAATAAGCCAAATCAATTCACCTACATAAGCCAAGTTTTTAGAACAGGCCCACCAAGTCAAGCACTTAAATGACTAGGCGCTACCTATAAGCGCTTGAGTTTGCAGTGTTCATCAAAAGTGGAATGGTTCAACATTGATGATCTAGCAGAATAGCTTCCAGAGGAATCTCTAATTAAAATATGATTCTAATCAATCGCTCGAGATAAACAAAACAGTGATTTTGCTCGAAAGCTCAATATTCAAGGGCTTTTCATATCATCTTCATCCACTAAATAGACAACAACTGTAAGAACTCACCCAACAAGTACAACACCAACCATCACCGAGTACATTCCGGCTCTACGTAATCATGAGAAGGCAACCGCTAGCAGTAATAGTTGTGGCTCGATTGCCCGCACAATTCAATAGAAGGCCTGATCCCAACTACTGAGCAAGAACTAATCGCTCCATTCAACACCAATCCAATCACCGATAACTCAGAAGCACTAACTGCTCTGCAAGAAGTGTTGAATGCAATGTAAAACTCAATCTTGGGCACTGCTGCAAAAGAAGTAAGCAACAGTTTTACTTTGCCCTTTGAGGGTTGCTTTACTTCTAAAGATATCTATTTAGACAAGCCTCGAACTCACAGTAGCGGTGATCCTGATGGCTTCCTGGCGGTTAGTGAGTCTGTCTCTTGTGACCTTGCTTAGAGCGCTAGTTAAGACAACCACTGCTGTACTGGGTAACTCCATCACACTGCCTCTGGCTAACGGCAAGCGAACTGCGTAGAAGCCAGGAATCATATGAACCTGTAATGAGAAGGCAAAGCCTGCCTAGCCAATTCCTGGAATGTCAAAAGGCAAATTATTGTCCAATGCCACTAGCCAGCGTTGAACTGCTGGCACACGCAACAATGCCAAGGGCAGAGCAATATTCAGAGCAATCCAAACGAAACCAACAATTGCTCCTATCCGCCCACTCTTCTTTAGTAAACCCCTTAGACCCTTTGTCGGTTCTGTTTCGTCCATCAAACCCTAAATTGAAGACCAACTCAATTATGCCCTCGATGAGTGTTCCTAACCACCTACCAAGCCCAGCTGCTGTTGCGCTAGTCAGCGCTCTTATCCGCAGAAGATGGGACAATAAAGGCAAGTCTGACACAGATAATGCAACCGGTGAAGATTGATTTATCAACCTCAGTACGCTCTATTGCACTAGAAACAGTTGCTAGCCCCCTAATCTCCATCTATGAGGCTAGTTCTAGTCAGAGCAAGTATCAGGCCACCTATCAATCCAAGGTTCATAAATACTGCTTTAGCTTGGAAAGGAAATAGATGAAAAATAATTGTTGTGGGCACTATAAAGATAAGCAGCAGTGATGCTCCAAGTATTTGATTCTTACCAAATATAAGAAGAGCTGACCCAACAACAAGACAAGCAATTGCAGCCACTAACAAGAACAGTGCTAGAGGTTGCGGGATCCCTCGTCGGGCAATTGCATCTACTCCTGATGAGAAATTTATTATCTTTGGGGGTATAGCAACAATAAAAACAGCGGACAAGCAAACCCTAGCGATGAAATCAATTGACCTACGGCCAAGTAGCTGACGCATATTCCAAGTTGGTTACTAAGCCAATTATCTACCATTAAAGCGATCCGGCAACAGAAACTAGATCACGAAGCAAGGTAATAGTCATCAAACCATAGCCACTTAATTGATCTCTATTAGCAATGGGGCCACGCCAGCAAAACAGATCAGGCATTAACTAGTTCAGATCTTATAGCCAATGCTGAGAGATCAGACATCTAAAAGCTTTAAGCAAGAGTTCGCTGGTGCTTTATTACAAGCAAGCCTGCCGTCAAAATTCAAGAATCTCAACAGGCTTCTTTTGAGCATGGTTGTTTGCTTTAATTAGTTGTACTCATTTATTTGGTATTATGACAACTGTTCGTGATCGAATCAATGCCCACCTGCCGATTGTCTTGGAGGTACTCCGCACTGGCTCATTGATTGTCATTGCACTAAGCACGATCTGCGCCAGCCAGTCACTCAAGCAAATGGCTGGTAGTCACGAGTTGCCTTCTGAGGCCAGCCAGATGCATAAAAGCAATGACTGATTAGAAGCTAGGTAGCAGTTGGCTTGAGTTGACTTGCGATCTAAAGAATAATGACCACACTTTGATTCTGTGTTGCATTGTCAGGCGATGCAGCTATCTATTTACTACCTATTAGGTATTTAGGCCACGAGTTCACCATGCTCTTATGCTTCTAGGCTATTAAATTTAGCAAGCGTATGCATCTCAATACTTAATAAAAAAGAGCGAAGTCTTCGATATGAATTACCAATCACACGTTTATGGATGGAATTTCCTGGATACGAAATTCTCCGATAAGGAGCCACTCCAAACAGCCATGCTTTGTCTTCAAAATAGCGCTCTAGCCAATTCTGATCTAAAGATGCTGAGATAGCTTGCTTGGTTATGTTGATGTTCTGCTCCAATATGGCTTTATCAAAAAGATTTTGTGTGCGTACAAGGGCGCATCCCGTAGACCTATCGATACCTGCTATTCGCAAATCATACAAGCTCTGGGACTGCTTAACTGAAATCAATAGGACCAGGTCTTGGCTGGTAAGGAAAGTAGAAACTATCGACTGATCAAGAATAATTTCAAACAACTCATCATGAGTATTTAAATCGCTTAACTGAGCACAATAGATATCTTCCATATCAGGAGATGTCAAGAAGATCACTGACTCAAGATCAAGCCAAAAGTTAAGAATATTCTTTTCGGCGTCTGGCTTTCCAGTGTGTTGATTGGAGATGCAAACTAGGCATTTTGTAACTACCTCAATAAGTTCATCTAGGTTTTGATCAGACATCTCATCGCTCGTAAAGCCGTATGGCACTATTATTAGCTAATATTACGCAAAACCGCGCGTACTATATAATAATACTTGACCTGAGGCTTCAATAGGATCCCTCACTCAATAGGCGAAATCATCAGGCTACCGTGTTCTTTTATGTAAATAGAAAAGAGTAAA
>Ga0208894_1001339_pt1 | contig 14757 bp, 19 predicted proteins | sample ETNtaG_12_FD_185752 | JGI IMG/M metagenome (GOLD analysis project Ga0208894, IMG submission 185752) | Marine microbial and viral communities from oxygen minimum zone, Eastern Pacific Ocean - ETNP201306SV49 (SPAdes) (version 2) | ecosystem: Environmental > Aquatic > Marine > Oceanic ... | reverse complement strand
TTTATCAACAATTCAGGTTGTTCTAAAGCTGCAAAATGACCTCCTGCAGTCATCTCAGTCCATTGTTGAACATTATATATTCTTTCTACATATGATTTAGGAGCCCATTCTAAATATTCTTTTGGGAATTTTGCAATAGCTGTTGGAACTTTTAAAGGAAGATGATCTTTAGGGAGTGCTCTTCCGCCCTCTTTCCTTCTTCCATAATAAATCCAGGATGCTGTATTAAATGTTTTAGTTACTAAATAAACCATGATGTTTGATAATAAAATATCTTTTGAATAAACGCTTTCAATGTCACCATTTTTTATATCAGACCAGCCACGCATTTTTTCAATTATCCAAGCAGCAACGCCTACTGGACTATCCATCATTGCATAACTTAATGTTTGTGGTTTTGTAGCTTGTTGTGTTCTATAGCCATCTTCAATTCTTTGTTCTTTTTTAAATCTTTCTTGCCATTCTTTTTCCTCAGTTGTTTGTGGTCCATCTGGATGTCGAGTAATTAAAATATTAATATGAATTCCTAACAAATTTTCTGGAAAATCATATGCCAGCCACGTGCATATTGTTCCTCCAAAATCACCTCCTTGTGAAATATATTTTTTATAACCAAGAACATTTGTCATTAATGAATTAAATATTGCTGCCATTTTTCTTGGACCAATTGGTCTAGAAGGACGTCCTGAAAATCCATACCCTGGTAAAGATGGGGCAACGACATCAAAACTATCTTCTTCTTTTCCTCCGTATTTTTCAGGATGAGCTAATTGATCAATAATATGTAAAAATTCTACTATCGACCCAGGCCAACCATGATTTAGCAATAATGGCTTTGGATTAGATCCACTACCTTTTTCATGAATAAAATGAATATCGATTCCATCTATATTAGATTTAAAATTATTAAATTTATTTATTTTTTCTTCTGTTTTTCTCCAATTAAATTTATTAACCCAATAATCAGCAAACTCTTTCATGTAATCTAAATTTGTTCCGTAATCCCAACCTCCATCGTCAGGCATCTCGTGCCATTGGTAGTTTTTCACCTTTGAATATATATTTTGAAGACTTTCTTCTGAGATATGTACTTTAAAAGGTTTTGTCATTTTACTAGTATATATATTTTTAAATTTAAAATATAAAAATAGTTATGAAAAAAATAATCAACAATCCAGCTAATTTTGTAGAAGAGTCTATCGATGGACTTATTAAATCTCATCCAGATGTTTATGCTTTGGCCAAAGATAATAACAGAGTAGTTACAAGAGCAAATAAAGCTTCAAATAAAGTTGGAATAGTAACAGGAGGTGGATCTGGACATCTGCCGGTCTTTACTGGTTATGTTGGTAAAGGATTTTTAGACGCTTGTGCAATTGGATCTGTATTCGCTTCTCCATCAGTAGACCAGATGATTTCAGCTATAAAAAATGCTGATAATGGTAATGGAGTTTTATGTGTCATTGGAAATTATGGCGGTGATGTAATGAATTTTGAAATGGCTTGTGAAATGGTTGAAGCAGAAGGAATTAAAACAAAAAAAGTAATTGTTGCTGATGATATTGCAAGCGCAAGTGAAGCGGAAAAATCAAAACGTAGAGGGATTGCTGGAATGATTTTTGTATTTAAAGTTGCTGGAGCAATTGCTGAGACTGGTGCATCTCTTGATGATGTTTTTAAAACTGCAAAAGAAGTTAATAATAATATTCGAACTCTTGGTGTTGCTGTATCACCTTGTATTTTACCAGAGGCTGGAAAACCTACTTTTGAAATTAGTGATGATGAAATTGAAATAGGAATGGGTATACATGGTGAACCTGGAATAAAAAGAGAAAAATTAAGACCTGCAAATGATTTGGTAGATGATTTATATAAAAGAATTATCGACGACTCCAAGTTAACTGCTAATGATAATATTGCAATTATGATAAACAGTTTAGGCGCTACACCGCTTGAGGAGCTATATATTATATCTAAAAGAGTTAATGAAAATTTATCTAATTCTAAAATAAAAAATATTAAAACTTACGTTGGAAGATATGCTACTTCGATGGAAATGGCAGGAATGTCTATAACTACACTTAAATTGAATGATAATTTAAAAAAGCACCTTCTTGCAAAAAGCGATTGTCCTTTTTGGAATAATTAAATTTTATTTCTTAAAATATACACAAATATAAATCCGGTAATATACATTATTAGTGCATAAGCACCTGTTGGTATTGCGTATAATATATCGCTACCAAATATTTGCGTAGAAACAAATATTGCTAAACTACCGTTTTGCAATCCACATTCTAAAGCAATACACTTTCTTTGTTTAATTCCTGAAGCAAAAGTTTTAGCAAGATAATATGCAATTATCATCATTGTTACATTTAAAATCAAAGCAATAAGACCTGCTTGCATTATGAAGCTTATTATATGATCTTTTTCTTCGTAAAATGCAGCTATGAAAAAAATTATAAAAAATACTATGTTAAGTTTATTAAATATTTCAACTTTTGAAGTTACAAAACTATCTGCAAATTTTCTGATAATCATCCCTAAAATAACTGGAATTGTTACTACCAATACCATTTTAAGAGCAATACCTATCATTGAGATGTTTTGAGAGATATTTGTTATTCCAAGTAAATCAGCAGATGTAAAAATTATAAAAGGAACTGAAATAATACTAATTAAACTAATAATAGCTGTTAAAGAAATCGATAATGCAACATCTCCATCAGCAAACTTAGTTAATATATTTGATGTAACTCCTCCTGGTGCAGCTGCAATAATCATAACCCCTATTGCTATTTCAGGTGGTGTTTTTAAAATGATAATTAATAAGTACGCAACTATTGGAAGAATTATTAATTGCGAAATAAAACCAACAATAAAATCTTTTGGAGCTTTGAATACCCTAGTAAAATCTTCAACTTTTAAACCTAGCCCTAAGCCTAGCATTATTAGCGCAAGTATTATTGGTGCTATTTTAGTAACAGTTTCCATAGTTCCGACACAGTTTTCTACTCTATGTTATTTATTATAATTTACTATAAATTAAATTTATATATAGAAAAAGCTAATAGAAATGCTCTCAGATAAAGAAATAGTTTGCCCTAATAACCTTCTTAATGTTGCGCATAAGAAAAAAGGTGTAACTGTTGGAATAGTCAATGCTGGAAAACCTCTTCCAATGTTATCTGTAATGGACGCGGTAAATGAAAACTTAATTATTCCAATTTTTATTGGTGATAAAAATGAAATTCAAAAATGTGCTGATGATTTAAAATTTGATATATCAAAATTTGAAATCATTCATGAACCGGTAGAAAACAATACTGCAAAAGTAGCGGCAAAATTAGCTTCAAAAAATAAAATAAGAATAATTGTTAAAGGACATATTCATACCGATATACTTATAAAAGAAGTATTAAAAAGAGAATATAAATTGTTAGGTAAAACAAGATTAAGTCACATATGGCATATGACTTTAGGGAAAGAAGATAAACCATTAATAATTACAGATGGAGCTTTAAATGTAATGCCCAATGTTAAAACAAAAATGCACATACTAAAAAATGTAATTAATTTTTCAAATAGAATAGGAATAAAAAGACCTAAAGTTGCTGTCTTGTCTGCAACAGAAGAAGTATTGAATAGTGTACCAAGTTCATTAGATGCAAAAAAAATTACTGAACTAGCAAAAAAAGAAAATTTAAATGCAGATGTCGTTGGTCCACTTGCATTTGATAATAGTATTTCAAAAAAATCAGCTTCTATTAAGGGAATTAAAAATGCAGTTGCAGGAGAAGCGGATGTGTTATTAGTGCCAAGTGTTGAGACAGGTAATGGACTAGTTAAGATGATGATATATTTTATGGGGGCTTGTGCGGCAGGTGTAGTTATTGGAGGAAAAGTTCCTGTTGTGATTACTAGTAGATCAGATGATGCGCCAGCAAGATTAGCATCAATAGCAGCAGCTATTGTTGCATTAGATTAATTAATGTTATAAAAAACTTTTTTGAATAATCATGGCAATTAAATATCTTAAAAAATCACCAAAAACTTCATCTACAGATGATACGAAAACAAGGGAAATTGTAGAAAATATTTTAAAGGATATTGAGAAAAAAAAAGAAGAAGGCTGCAAAGAACTTGGAAAAAAATTTGATAAGTATGATGGTGAAATTATAGTCTCTAAAGAAAAAATTGAACAAATAAAAAAAAACTTAGACCAAAAAACTAAGGATGATGTTCAATTTTCTCATGAAAGAGTTAGAAAATTTGCTGAAGCTCAATTAAAAAACTATGGACAAGATTTTGAAGTCGAGCTTTCTGATGGCTTGTATGCTGGTCAAAAATTAATTCCTGTTAATACAGCAGGATGCTATGTCCCCGCTGGCAGATATGCACATATAGCTTCAGCTGTTATGAGTGTTACGACAGCCAAAGTTGCAGGTGTGAAAAATATTTTAGTTTGCAGCTCACCAAAACCAAATGTGGGAGCACACCCTACTATTGTTTACACAGCAGATCTTTGTGGTGCTGATGTGATAATGAATTTAGGTGGTGTTCAAGCTATTGCAGCAATGACAAATGGTTTATTCGGAAATGCACCAGCAGATATATTGGTTGGTCCCGGAAATCAATTTGTTGCTGAGGCAAAAAGAATTTTATTTGGCAAAGTTGGAATTGATTTATTTGCTGGTCCAACAGAAATTGCAATTATTGCAGACGAAAATGCCGATGCAGAAATTGTTGCTATAGATTTGGTAGGTCAAGCAGAACACGGTTATAATTCTCCTGCTTGGTTATTCACAACAAATAAAGACTTAGCTGATAAAGTTATTAAAAGAGTACCGGAATTAATTGCTGAATTACCTGAATTACCAAGAACTAATGCTGAAGCTGCATGGAGAGATTATGGCGAAGTTGTTCTTTGTGATACAGATGAGGAAATTGCTTCTATAAGTGACGATTATGCCCCAGAACATTTAGAGGTTCAAACAAAAAATTTAGAATGGTTTCATAACAGACTTAAAAATTACGGTTCATTATTTGTTGGCGAAGAAACAACTGTTGCTTATGGAGATAAATGTTCAGGCACAAACCATATTTTACCAACTAAAGGAGCTGGAAGATATACTGGTGGGCTATTCGTAGGAAAATTTATCAAAACATTAAGTTTTCAAAGAATGACAAAAAAATCTACTAAACTAGTTGGTGCAGCAGCTGCAAGACTTTCAAGATATGAAGGAATGGAAGCTCATGCTAGAACTGGCGATGTAAGACTTAAAAAATACGGTTTTTCAAATTAAATTAATTATATCAAATAATACGTAAAAAGCTAAACCTAGTAATAGAAAACTCATTTTTTACTTAATATGTCTGCTCTAAAAGTCGAATAAACTATTAAAACTAAAAATGGAATACATGTTAAGTTCATTGTTTTCCAACTAGTTAAACTTAACAATACTCCTGCCGATAGACTCCCTAATGCCATTATAGAAAATACAATCAAATCATTAATTCCTTGTGCTCTAAATTTCTCTTCTTCTTTGTAAGTTAAAACAACCAAACTAGTTCCGGAAATAAATAAAAAATTCCACCCTAATCCTAAGAATATAAGGGCTACCATATAATTTGCATATGTTTGTTCAAATAAACTTAAGACTATCGTTACGACTAAAAACAAAACACCCATATACATTACATTGCTATGACCAAACTTTTTAATTAAATTTCCTGTAATTAATGATGGAAGAAACATGGCTGCTACATGAAATTGAAGAACTAAACCTGTTTTTTCTAAACTAATTTTTTCCATCACGTGCATGCTTATGGGAGTAGCAGTCATTAAAAATGACATTACAGCATAAGCAAATGCAGCGGCAGTTACTGCTTGCAAAAATCTTGGTTGAAAAATTATTTCAAACAATCTACGTCCACTACTGTATTTATTATTTAAATCCATTTTTGTTTTTTCATTATTTTTGTAAAAAAATAATAATATTGCTGGCATAAAAGAAAATGCAGTTAGCAAAAGATAAGAGCCAACATATAAATGATCAGGGATAAGATTTTTTGTATAGTTTGCTGATGTTATTCCTAAAAAAGCTGCAACAATACCTGCTAACATTAAAATAGAGATAGCTTTTGGTGCTTTTTCTTTCTCTACACTTTCTGCTGCTGCAAAACGATATTGATGAATAAATGCCAATCCCATACCAATAATTAAACATGAGATACAAAATAAAATAAAGTTTTGTTGATAAATAGCGAAAGCAGCTAGCAAAGAAGACACTGAGCTTCCGAAGGATGCAAAAATAAAACCTAACCTTCGACCTATTTTGCTCATAATTTTAGCTGCAAAAATAGTACAAATTGCAGTACCAACAACTGATAGAGCTGTAGGTAATGTAGATAAAGACTTTATAGAAGTAATTTGTGACCCAATAATTCCACTTAAAAAAACTGTAATAGTTGCAGCTGTAAAACCAAATACTTGACTTAATGTAAGTAACCAAAGATTCTTATTCATTCTAATTTAATATTGTCCCAAAAAATTTTTTACTGTTTCATTAAACTTTTGAGGTTCTTCAAGATGGACGTTGTGACTGCAACCTTTGAAGATTTCTAATTTACTATTAGGTATGTTTTTTTTTAAAGTATCAACTTGATCAAAATTATAAGAAACATCTCTATCACCCCAAATGATCAATGTATCTTGTTTAATATTCTTTAAATTTTCATACCCTCTCCAATTTTTCATAGCAATAAGTGCATTATCAGCAGATTGTATAGAAATATTTTTGACTGCATTTTCACATAAATAATAATATTTTGCTTTATTACCTTCTATAAACCATTTTTTTGTGATTCTGTTTACTGTTTCTTTTAATCCATCTTTTTTTAATCTTTCTCTTGTCGTATCCATTGACTCAAATCTTCCTGGAACATCTCCAATTGAACCAGTTGCAAAACAAATTAGTTTTTTAATTCTGTCTCCAGAAATTTTAACCATTTCCTGGACTATCATTCCTCCCATTGAGTGACCCATTAAATGAAATTCAGTTATTTTTTTTTCATCAAGGCATTTAAATATAAATTTTGCAATTGCATTAATGCTATTTAGAGATTGAACTTTGTAGCTTTCACCAAAACCAGGCAAAGCAGGGGTAAATATTCTAAAATGCTTGCTTAAGAATTCTTTTTGCAAATTCCACATTTCTGAGGAACCTAAATATCCATGAACTAAAACCAAAGGAAAACCTGGTCCAATATCATCTATATATATGTCTTGCATAATTAAATTTAAAATATAGTTGTATACTTAAATATTAAAAACAAAAATCAAAATTTAAAAAATAATCTTTATGATAGGAATTTTAGGAGGAATGGGTACGCAAGCTGGTTTAGATTTTTGTAATAAATTAGCAAAATTAAACCGGGGTAAACTAGACCAACAATATCCTATGTTTGTACTTTATAATAAATCTAACACTCCTAGAAGACCTGAAAATTTGAAAAAATACTATAATATTTTAAAAGAACTTGTTGATGGTTGTAAAATGTTACAAAAAAATAAATGTAAATTTATTGTTATGCCATGCAACACTGCACATTACTGGCATAAAGATATACAAAAAAAAATTAAAATTCCTTTATTAAGTATGCCAAAAGAAGTTTATCTCTATACAAAAAAAACATGTAAAAAAAATTCTACAATTGGAATTTTATGTACTGAGGCTACATTAAAAACAAAAGTTTATAACGATTATTTTGATAAAAATTTTAGATTAATTAGTTCTGAAAAAAAAATACAAAAAAATTCTGTTAATAAAGCGATTAAACTTGTCAAAATGGGTAAGGTTAAGGAAGCTGAAATAGCACTAAGATCTGCTGTAAAACATTTAATAAGAAAAAAGTGTAAAAAAATTATTTTGGGATGTACTGAATTACCAATAGCTATTTTTTCTTATAAATCATTCAAAAAAGCTAAAGAATCGAAACTTTTTATTGATCCGAATTTATTATTAGCTCAAGTATGTATGAAAAAATATAAGAAATAAATTACTTTTTTCTTTTTCTTCTTATTCTTTTATCAATTTCTCTGGCAATAATTAATAACGCAACTACTTGAAGTATTTTCCAAATTAAATCCCAGTCTAAACTCATAAATTATTTTTTTTCATTCACAACAAAAAATAGTTTTCTTGGAAATGTGCCTTCTTCAAATTTTTCTAAAGAAATATTTTTGAATCCATTTAATAAGGAATTAACTTTTTCTTCTGAAAAATAATGAACAATAAATCCATCGTTTTCATAAAGATCTTCTCCCCTGTGAATTCCTTTTTTAAAATCTCCATCATTTGTATGGCGAACAGTATAAATATTAATACCACCTGGTTTTAAAACTCTTTGAATTTCACTGTTTAATTTTTGTAAATCATCTGTCGTTAAAGCCATACAGTAAAGCATATGAGAATAACATGCTTCTATTGAATTATCTTCAAATGGAAGTTTTTCTCTTACATCAAACAATTTTGTTGAAATATAATTAGATAAATTATCTTTTTTAGTTTTTTGATTAATTATTTTAATTCCTGAAGGGCTGTAATCTAAAGCAATAGTATGAATTGAATTTTTTGCAAAGAATATAGTATCTCTTCCTAATCCTGCCCCAATCTCAACTATTTTATCGATCTTTTTTTCTTGAAATAATTTTAGAGATTTCTTTGCTGGTATGCTTGAATTTAAACCAAACATCTCAGGCTTACTTGAGAAATTACTTTCCCAATGCTGAGATTGTTGGTCTAATTTTTTTTGATCCAAATTTATTTTACTGGGTCTGGAACTTTACGCAAATAAGGCTTTAAAGTTTCCCAACCATCAGGGTATATTTTTTTTGCTTCTTCGTTAGTTATTTTAGGAACAATAATTACCTTATCGCCAGGCACCCAATCAGCAGGTGTCGCAATTTTATGTTTTGCTGTACGCTGCATAGAATCGATTGTTCTTAATATTTCATTAAAGTTACGGCCAGTTGTCATTGGATATGTTAAAAATAAACCAATTCTTTTATCTGGTCTAATAACATAAACAGTTCTAACTGTTTCGTTATCAACAGCAGTACGTCCCATTGATGTTGTTCCAGCGTCACCTTCTAGCATGTTATAAAGTTTTGCAACTTCTAACTTTTCATCTGCTACGATTGGATAATTTGGTTTTAGACCGCAAACATCTTTAATATCATCCAGCCATTTTACGTGATCTGATACCGGGTCTACACTTAAACCCATAACTTTTACATTTCTTTTTTCAAACTCAGGTTTCATTTTAGCTAATGCACCAAGCTCAGTTGTGCAAACTGGTGTAAAGTCTTTTGGGTGTGAAAACAAAATACCCCAGCTATCACCAAGCCACTCATGAAAAGATAATTTTCCTTCAGAAGTTTCTGCTGTAAAATCTGGAGCCACACTGTTAATTTTTAAAGTCATTTAATTCTCCTTTAAATTTATTTTTTTAGAATGATTATAATCAAGATTGATTTACTATTCAATTTTTTATAGTATTTGATTTTGATATTGTTAATGATATTTAAACAATTATTTGATACTAAGTCTTCAACCTACACTTATATTGTATCAAGTGGCAAAGGTCGTGAAGCGCTAATTATAGATCCTGTTATTGAAAATACCGATGAGTATATAAAAGTTTTAAAAAATTTAGATTTAAAATTAGTTAAAGTAATAGATACTCACATACACGCTGACCATATCACGGGGTTAAATGAGCTCAATAAAAGAACAAACTGCACCAGAATTATGGGAGAAAAATCTAAGTCTGAAGTGATTGATTTAAGAATAAAAGATAATGAAAAAATAAATATAGAAAATATTGAACTCAAAGCTATTTACACCCCGGGACATACGGATTGTTCTTATAGTTTTTTAATGAATGATAGAGTTTTTACTGGTGATACTCTATTAATAAATACCACTGGAAGAACAGATTTTCAAACTGGGAACTCATACGATTCTTACGAATCTTTATTTAATAAATTGCTTAAATTGCCAGAAAAAACCTTGGTATACCCGGCCCATGACTATAACGAAAAAAAATGTTCAACTATTGAAAATGAAAGAAGTAATAATCCAAGACTTCAAGTAAGCTCAAAAGAAGAATATGCAGAAATTATGGATAATTTAAATTTAGTGAATCCAAAAATGATGGATGTGGCTGTACCTGCAAATATTAAAGGATTTACACTGGATCAAGTAAATTAAGCGACAAAATTGCTATTGTAATTTTATTAAGATTATTTATAGTTACCTTATGTCTTGCGATAATCCAAAATGTAATTGTAAAAATTGCAACTGTGAAAACTGCAATTGTGATGGAAGCAAAGACTGTTCTTGCAAACCAAATACTACTGAATGCTGCTGTAATAGCTAGCATTTAGTTTAATTCAAGCTTTTTCAATAAAATTAACTATGAACGAATATTTAGAATCAATAATAAAAAGAGATCCAGCGGCAAAATCAAAGTTAAGTATAATATTAACTTATCCTGGTGTTAAAGCAGTTTTCTTTCATAGAATTGCAAATTTTTTCTCTATTGCAAAATTAGATTTAATTGCAAGAATAATTTCACAATTTTCTAGATTTTTAACTGGAATAGAAATTCATCCAAAAGCAGTGATAGGAAAAAACCTATTTATAGATCATGGAATGGGAGTTGTAATTGGAGAAACTTCCAAAATAGGTGATAATGTTACTATTTATCACATGGTTACACTAGGTGGAATTTCACCAAGTATAAATTCTGATAAACAAAGAGATGTTAAAAGACATCCAGTTTTAGAGGATAATGTAGTTGTTGGATCAGGAGCACAAATATTAGGTCCAGTTATTGTTGGAAATAATGCAAAAATTGGTGCTAACGCAGTTGTAACAAAAGATGTTCCTGAAAATGCAATAATGGTTGGTATACCTGCCAAAAATGTTGGAACAGCTAAAAAAGAATTTAAACCTTATGGTATAGATGAATAATTAGATTAATGAAAAATTCTCAAAATAATTTTATTGAAGGTATTGGTAATACTCCACTGATTAAACTTAAAGCAGCGTCAAAAATAACCGGATGTAACATTTATGGTAAAGCTGAATATTTAAATCCTGGTGGATCGGTTAAAGATCGTGCAGCTCTTGCTTTAATTAAAGATGCTCAAGAAAAAAAGTTAATATCTAAAGGTGGAATTGTTGTAGAAGGAACTGCTGGAAATACTGGAATAGGACTTTGTCTTTTAGGAAATTCTTTAGGATATAAAACAATTATAGTAATGAACGATAATCAAACTCAAGAAAAAAAAGATACTTTAATAAATATTGGAGCTGATTTAAGATTAGTTCCACCCAAACCATATAAAGATGATGGCAATTATGTAAAAGTTGCAGGAAGATTAGCTGATGAACTAAAAAGTTCTAATAATAATGGGGTAGTTTGGGCCAATCAATTTGACAACACGGCTAATGCAAAAGGTCATTATGAAACAACTGGACCTGAAATTTGGAACCAAACCGAAGGTAAAGTTGATGGCTTTGTTTGTTCTTCTGGAACTGGAGGAACAATTGGAGGAGTTAGTAGTTACTTAAAAGAAAAAAATAAAAATATAAAAATTTATTTATCAGACCCAACAGGTTCGGCTCTTTACAATTATATTAAAAATGGAGAATTAAAAAGCGAAGGTGGATCGATAACAGAAGGAATTGGATCTAGCAGGGTTACAGCAAACTTTGCTGAAGCAAAAATAGATGGAGCTTTTTCTATAAGTGATCAAGAATCTTTACCAATTCTTTATGATTTAATTCAAAATGAAGGTTTAAGTTTAGGAACAAGTTCTGGAGTTAATGTTGCAGGAGCAATAAGATTAGGTAAAGAATTGGGTCCTGGAAAAACTATAGTTACAATTCTTTGTGACAAATCAGATAAATACAACTCTAAGATGTTTAATAAAAAATTTTTACAAGAAAAAGGTCTTCCATTTCCAAGCTGGATTTAGTTCTATATACTTTAATAAAAAAAAAGGAGAAAATATGGAAAAGGAAATGCTTGCAATAGCAAAACTTAAATCTGGTGAAGGAAAATTTGAAAAGTTCATGGGATTTATGCAATCAGATGAAGGAATGGCAGTAAGAAAAACTATTGCTCATGTTGAAAAAACAGTTCCCGCAATAGCACCAGATAAAAGTTATGTTATGTTTAAAGTCTCAGTTCATAATGAAGAAGAAATGAAGAAGTTCGCTTCAGGTAATAATCCGATAGCAAAACCTATTTTCGATGAATGTGTCGAAAATGTTCAAATGTGGGAAATGAGTAAAGTTAACCTATAAGGATTAATAAAAATGACAGGATACGCAATAACTCAAATTGAGGTAACTAATCCTGAAGACTACAAACAATATTTAGCAAAAGTTACAGATATAGTTACAAAATTTGGTGGGGAATATTTAGTAAGAGGTGGAGAGTATCAATGTTTTGAAGGTGAATGGAAATATCCTAGAACAGTGGTGATTAAGTTTCCTTCTTATGAAAAAGCTTTGGAATGGTATAACTCTGAAGAATATAAGCCGGTAAGACAGATACGGTTAGATAATTCTGTTGGAAATTTTATAATAGTAAAAGGAGCTTAAAAATATGTCAATCATAGAAAAAATGACCAAAATTGTTAACGAAGGAGATGTGGCTGGAGGTGAACAAATGATACATGATGATTATCAATTTTTAATGCATTCTTCTGGAAATAAACTAGGCAAACAAGATATTTTAAAATGGCTAGGCATGAAAGATGTTAAAAAAGAAAAAGTTAGAGTTCTTTTTGAAAATGATGAGGTTGGATTTGAACATGCTTTTGTAAGTTATAACGATGGCAATAAAGAAGCTGTTATGACTTATTACAAGTATAAAGATGGAAAAGTTGCTTATATGGAAACTGGAGCAACAAAGTTACCTAAATAATGAATAAAATTATTAGTTTCGTTATGGTGGGCACGAATGACCTTGAAAAATCAAGTAAATTTTATGATGCTATTTTTGTCCATCTTGGATTAAAAAAAGTTAGTACTTCAGAAAGAATGATTGCTTATGCTCATTCAAATGATCCTCATGAAGTTAAGTTCTACATAACAAAACCTGAAAATAAAAAGCCAGCTACAATAGGCAATGGCACAATGATTGCTTTGTTAGCTGAATCAAATAAGGTAGTGGATAAATTTCATGCAACCGCTCTAGAAAATGGCGCTGTTGATGAAGGGGCTCCAGGAATACGAACTGATGGAAATTACTATGGCTATGTTCGTGATCTTGATGGTAATAAAATTACCGCTAAATGCATTACTAGTTAAATGGGAAACATTACAGCTTATATAATTTTAATTGTTGCAGTTGTTTTAGGTACTGCATCTAATGGTTTTGCTAAAGGTGCTCAAGGTTTCACTCTATTAATTCCAAGCATTCTAACAGCAATAACTATTGTTGGATGCATGTACACATTATCACTTGTTATGAAAACAATACCTGTTGGAATTACTTATGCATCATTTGCAGGGTTATGTATTATTGCAACTACAATAGTTGGAATGTACAAATTTAGTCAGATGCCTGATCTTTATACAATTGTTGGTCTTATTTTAATTATAGTTGGCGTCTTAATTGTTAATTTACTGGGTAAAGCAAATTAAATTAATATGTTCAATAAAAAGTATTCAAACTTAATTTATATATTAATAATGGGTTTTGGAATGAGTTTATTTATGACTTTGATAATTACATATATAAACACAGGTATGGATAGCGATTATCCAGGAAGATTTCTTAAAGCTTGGTCAGTTGGCTTGCCAATTGCAATAGCTACTTCTTTATTAGTAGGCCCTATTGCAAAAAGATTTGTCGACAGAATTACAAAATAGAAAAAGGAGGAAAATATGTCAGAACTAGTAGCGTTCATTGGTGTTGGTAATATGGGTAATCCAATGGCACTTAATTTAGTCAAAGCAGGAAAAAAAGTTAAAGTTTTTGATGTTTCAAAAAACATGATTGAAAAAGCAAAAGAAAAAAAATTAGATATTGTGAAAAATCTAGATGATCTAATTACAAATGAAGTAACAACTGTAATCACGATGCTTCCTGAAGGTAAAAATTCAAAAGAAGTTTATTTGGGAGACAAAGGTATAATTAATAAAGTCTCTAAAAATTGTCTTCTTATTGATTGTTCTACAATTGATATTCAAACATCAATCGAAATAGGAAAAAAAGCTGTAGAAAAAGGAATTAAAATGATTGATGCCCCTGTCAGTGGAGGTGTCATGGGTGCACAAAAAGCAACTTTAAATATTATGGTTGGTGGAACTAAAGAAGCATTTGATATTGCTCTACCTTTATTAAAAATAATGGGAAAAAATATATTTCATGCTGGAGATCTTGGAAGTGGCAATGGAGCAAAAATTTGCAACAATATGTCTTTAGGAATAACAATGATTGCAGCATCTGAATCTTTGATGTTAGCTAAAAGATTAAACATAGATATTAAAAAAGTTCATGAAATTATGAAAAATGCATCAGGAAATAGTTGGCCAATTTCCGTTTATCCACCTTTACCTGGTTTAATTGATGGAACGCCATCAAATAATAATTATCGACCAGGATTTTCTGCAGGCATGATGAATAAAGATTTAAAATTAGCTAATGAATGTGCAAAACAAGTAA
>Ga0208894_1001333_pt1 | contig 14808 bp, 14 predicted proteins | sample ETNtaG_12_FD_185752 | JGI IMG/M metagenome (GOLD analysis project Ga0208894, IMG submission 185752) | Marine microbial and viral communities from oxygen minimum zone, Eastern Pacific Ocean - ETNP201306SV49 (SPAdes) (version 2) | ecosystem: Environmental > Aquatic > Marine > Oceanic ... | reverse complement strand
TATGCGCTCTTGGAATGCAATTGCGACGTTGTAGTCACCTGCATCCATCGCTTTGGCAACTCTGCTATTGGCTCCATCAGCTCCAATGATTAAGTCAACCTCTAGGTTCTTCGCCTCACCAGTTGACTTTCCAGTTGAATAGTCGGAGTAAGTGATCATGTAGGGCCCCTGTCGATTTGAGCCGGTTTCGATCTTGGTTACTAGTCCATTGATCAGGCTGGCCCCTAGATCGGCGGCACGGTTTCGCAGAAAGGCATCCATGATTTCTCTACGGCACATGCCGATGTATTCATTCTTCTCTTCAGTTCCATAAACCTTGTCCAGAGTGATATCAACCTCACGATTTGATGGGGATATCATTTTCATATTGCGGACCTTGCGATCGATGATCGACTCGGGCAGGTCGAATTCAGCAACCATGCAGAGGGGAATCGCTCCGCCACAAGGCTTGGCGTTGTCGAGTTTGCGTTCGAATAGCCAGGTTTCTATGCCTGCTTTGGCAAGGACCTCAGCAGCGCATGATCCACTTGGACCACCACCGACGACGGCAACACGCAGCATCTTTGATCCGCTCCGCGGAATTACTTAAATGAAACTTACTTCCCTGAAAGGGATTTTGGGGCCCCCTGGCGCCCCCCCTTACGATCTATAGAACACTGCATCAAATTTGTGGCTCGAGCAGTCAGCGCTCGACGCATCAGTCGAGATGACATTCCCGTTGCCCGCCGCTCGCGTCCTCAGAGACGGGCAAAGGGTGGATCAACAGGATTATTGGTGGTTTGTTTGATTGTGTTTGCAGGCTCCATAACCACCGTGGTGTTTGGCCAAAGGATGTTTGCTTGGCTGATGGTTCCAGCTCCTGTTGAGGGCATTCAGGCGCGTCCTGCTGCTGACGGGAGGCTGCTCGGACACTTTGAATATCCAGAAGCCTCAGCACAAAAATTGATTACCATCCAACCCGGACTTGAGCTTCATCAAGATGCGGCTGAAGCTTTGATGGCCATGCGTGCCGCTGCATTTGCAGATGGTATTGATTTGAGCCTGTTGAGTGGCTTCCGTTCTCACGACTTGCAAAAGTGGATTTTCTTTGAGGTCAAGTCAGATCGGAATCAGACGGCAGCCGAACGGGCCAAGGTGTCTGCTCCTCCTGGTTATTCCGAACACAGCACTGGTTATGCAGTCGATATTGGTGATGCTGCTGTCCCTGAAGCGGATCTTTCTGTGAGTTTCGAATCCACCAGAGCGTTCCGTTGGTTGGAGGACAATGCGGCCAGATATCACTTCGTTCTTTCATTCCCTCCCGACAATCAACAGGGAGTGACATATGAGCCTTGGCATTGGCGATTTGAGGGTTCAGCTTCGGCTCTGCAATTGTTCGAAGCTGCTCGTCAATTCCCAGCGGCACACTAAGAATTGATCTGTGCCATACCAGAGCTGATTAGCGATTAGAAGAGGAGAAGAAGACAAGAAGACAAGTCGGATCTCAGATTGAGATAGCCTTCCGCCACTGCGCCTGCGGGCCTGTAATTCCCCTTAGAACGTCTCGGACCCATGAGCGCCCAGGCCCAGGCGATCCGCAACATAGCGATCATCGCCCATGTGGATCACGGTAAAACCACCTTGGTAGATGCCCTATTGACTCAGTCCGGGATCTTCCGCGACAACGAGGCTGTGCCCACATGTGTAATGGACTCCAACGATTTAGAGAGGGAACGGGGTATAACAATCCTCTCAAAAAACACGGCAGTCACTTATAACCAAACGCGGATCAACATCGTTGATACTCCAGGGCATGCTGATTTCGGTGGTGAGGTAGAGCGAGTTCTTGGCATGGTTGATGGCTGTTTGTTGATAGTCGATGCAAATGAAGGCCCCATGCCGCAGACCCGTTTTGTTCTCAAAAAGGCCCTTGAGCAAGGACTGCGACCGATTGTGTTTGTGAACAAGATCGATCGTGCACGGGTAGATCCAGAAACTGCTGTCAATAAGGTTCTTGATCTCTTTTTTGAGCTTGGCGCAGATGATGACCAATGTGATTTTCCATATTTATTTGGTAGTGGCATGAGTGGTTTTGCCAAGCCTGACATGGCAACTGAGAGTGACACAATGAAGCCACTATTTGATGCCATCCTGCGCCATGTTCCACCGCCGCTTGGTGATGAAAATAAACCACTTCAGCTGCAGATCACTACTCTTGACTATTCAGATTTCTTAGGTCGAATTGTTATTGGCCGGGTTCATAATGGAATCATTCGTAATGGTCAGAGTGCTTTGTTGCTTAAGGATGATGGCAGCATTAAGCGCGGTCGGATTAGCAAACTATTGGGTTTTGAGGGATTGCAGCGGGTTGATATCCAGCAAGCTGGAGCTGGAGATTTAGTAGCTTTGGCTGGTTTCGACCAAGTCAATATTGGCGAGACAATTGCTTGTCCGGATGAACCGAAGGCATTGCCTTTAATCAAAGTAGATGAACCTACTTTGCAGATGACTTTTGTTGTGAACGACTCTCCCTTTGCCGGAAAGGAGGGCAAATTTGTCACCAGCCGTCAGCTGCGAAATCGATTAAATAAGGAATTACTTACTAATGTTGCCTTGCGGGTTGAAGATACAGATTCACCAGATCGTTTTTCAGTAAGTGGACGAGGTGAGTTACATCTAGGTATCTTGATTGAAACCATGCGTCGAGAAGGGTTTGAGTTTCAGGTCTCCCAGCCTCAGGTTATTTTTCGAACTATTGACGACACACCCTGTGAGCCCGTTGAAACTCTGGTAATAGATGTTCCGGAGTCGGCCGTTGGCACTTGTATTGAGAAGTTGGGTGTACGACGAGGTGAAATGCAGAATATGGAGACCGGTAGCGATGGCCGCACTCAGCTTGAGTTTGTTATTCCTTCTAGGGGTTTAATTGGATTCCGTGGTGAGTTTGTTCGTGCTACGCGGGGTGAAGGAATCATGAGCCATTCATTCTTTGAGTATCGACCAATGTTGGGTGAGTTTGATGCTCGTCGCAATGGTGTTTTGATTGCTTTTGAGCAGGGTACTGCTACTTTTTATGCCCTCAAGAATGCAGAGAATCGTGGTCAGTTCTTTATCTCTCCAGGCACTAAGGTCTACAAGGGGATGATTGTTGGCGAAAACAATCGCCCACAGGATTTGGAGTTAAACGTTTGCAAGGCCAAACAGTTAACCAATATTCGCTCTGCTGGTGCAGAGGAATTAGACACATTGCAGACACCAGTTCAGATGACCCTTGAGCGAGCTCTTGAGTACATCGCCTCTGACGAAATGCTTGAGGTCACCCCTGAGTCGATTCGCCTTCGCAAGTTACCCAATAAAAAGATGGCTAAGCGCTGATGGTTTAGCTAGTGGAATTGCAACCATCTGAACTGATCAGTGATCCACGTTTTCAACATGCAATAGAGCTTTTTAATGCTGCTGATTGGTATGCCGCCCATGATGCCTTTGAGGAGCTTTGGCATGAGACGTCCGGACCAGAGCATCAGTTCATGCAAGGAGTTCTACAAGTGGCTGTCGCTCAGTTTCATTTGGAGCGCGGAAATCTTCGCGGGGCCACCATCCTGTATGGCGAGGCCCTTGGGCGCTTTAAAGCATTAGGAACTACTCGTCTGGGTATAGATCTTGGGAAATTCAGTGCTTCTGTGCAGGTGCGTTTGCAACGGCTTCAGCAGGGGCAGGATCCCGACGTCTGCACTGTCCCAGGGTTGCTGTACTGCAGCGTGGTTACTGAGTAAATTGACTATCTAGAATCTTGGTTGTTTCGCTTTGGCTGCGTTTGCTCAAGTTTTGACTAGGAGCCTGAAAGTATATTTTGCCCTTGTGGCAGCTCTGGCAGGGATGTCTTGCCCAGCTGTTTACAGCCAAGAAGGTTCCTCGTCTGCTCCTGCAGAAGACGCAGGTTTGATCACGATTGAGTCAGATATCCAGAGCGCTGACAGCGTCACAGGGGTTGTTACTGCTGTCGGTAACGTACGCATCGTTTATCAAGCCCGAGGCATCGTTGCCACCGCTAGACAGGCTCAGTACTTCAGCAATGAAGATCGTGTGGTGCTCACTGGGGATGTTGATCTGGTTCGGGAAGGGGCTAATTCATTGAAGGGCGAGAGGGTTGTTTATCTACTTGAGCAGCAGCAGGCAGAGGCTCTGCCAGAGCCTGGCGCTCAGGTATTTACTTCAGTACTTCTTAACTCGAACCAGTCGGCGCCAACGCCCCTAGATCAATGAGCCTTTGCCTGGAGCAGGTGGCGCTCACCCTTGGAGGTCGCCCCCTGGTAAAAGATGTTTCCTTGCGTCTTGACCCAGGCGAGGTCGTGGGTTTGCTCGGTCCTAATGGCGCGGGTAAGACCACAACGTTCAACCTTGTAATCGGTTTATTGCGTCCTGATCACGGCCAGGTGCAGCTTGATGGCAAGTCTGTGGCTGATTTGTCGATGCCCAATCGTGTTCGTCTTGGTCTCGGTTATCTCCCTCAGGAGCCAAGTGTGTTTCGTCAGCTCACTGTGCGACAGAACTTGGAGATATCGCTATCTCAGAGTCAATTGAGTAAGTCTCAGCGCCGTGATCGTCTTGTGCAGTTGGTTGAAGACTTTCATCTGAGTGCTTTTGTTGACCGTCGCGGTTGTCAGTTATCCGGCGGTGAACGACGTCGCTGTGAAGTGGCCCGAGCCTTGGCGGTAGGGCTGCAAGGACCTACCTACCTCTTGTTGGATGAACCTTTCGCTGGTGTAGACCCCATGGCAGTGGCTGACCTTCAGGTTTTGATCCATACCCTTCGGCAGCGTGGGATGGGCATCCTTATTACCGACCACAATGTCCGCGAAACCCTTGCTATCACAGATCGTTCCTACATCCTTACAGAGGGCAGCATCCTTGCTTCAGGCCGCTCTGATGAAGTAGCCCACAACCCTCTGGTGCGACGTCATTACCTTGGCGAGGATTTTCAGCTTTGAGCAAATGGCGCTTCGGAAAGTTGAAGGTTGATGAGTCTTGGCCCTTGAAGTTCTGGAGCTGGGCTTCATCTAAATGGCGGCTAATTCCTCTATTGGATCGATGGCTTTTAGGTGAGTTGATACCAGTATTGCTGTTTGCAATTGCAGCATTCACTGTAGTTTCTCTCTCCGTGGGAGTGATGTTTGATTTAGTTCGCAAGATTGTCGAGTTTAACCTTCCGCTGCATTTTGCGCTGCAAGTTTTTGGATTGCGCCTGCCATTTTTCTTGGTTATCTCTTTCCCGATGTCCACTCTTTTGTGCACATTGTTGGCTTATAGTCGCCTTTCTGCCAATAGTGAACTTATTGCACTACGCAGCCTAGGTGTAACAACTAAAAGGATGGTTGCACCGGCGTTAGTGCTAGCAATATTGATGACGGGACTTACTTTTGTGTTCAATGATGTCATCGTTCCAAGAGCGAATAGCAGTGCAGAGGTTGCTCTAAAACGAGCTCTCGGCAAGGCCATTGCCACAGAAAAAGGTAAGCATGTTGTTTTTTCTCGCTTTGGTCGCATTAGTGGCAAGGATGACGAAGAAACTAATCAGGGCCTTTCTCAGTTGTTCTATGCAAAGGAATTTCATCGTGGTGAGATGGAGGGTGTAACAGTGCTTGATTTATCTCGTCTTGGTTTTACTCAGATGCTCAAAGCAACCAAAGGGGTCTGGAATGAAGAGAAGGCGATGTGGGAGTTTTTTGAGGGAAATATTCTTACTCTTACCCCCAATGGCAGCACGACTTCAGTTGAATTTGATCGTTATCTATACCCGCTTTCTGCAGGACCAATTCGTGTTGCTAAACTCCCTAAAGATGCAAATAACATGACGGTTGCACAGACAATGGAAGCCGTGAGCATTTATACAGATGCAGGCAACCGTAAAGAGGCCAGAAAACTAAAGGTACGCATCCAAGAAAAATTCACTTTCCCGATGGCCTGTTTGGTGTTTGGTCTGATTGGCAGCAGCCTTGGTGCAAGACCTAATTCTCGTACTAGTAGGACTCAGGGATTTGGCATCAGCCTCTTGCTGATTCTTGGGTATTACACCCTCAGCTTCAGCTTTAGTTCTCTTGGAGTCAAAGGTACTTTGCCTCCTTTGTTGGCAGCTTGGACCCCTGTCTTCATATCTTTGGCTGTTGGCGGCGTGTTACTACGCCAGTCAAATAAGTGAATTGCAACGGCAGAATTAGTTCATTGACAAAAAGCATGTGGTTTTAGCAGTGACTTTGGCTAGCTTTTCTGCCTCACTTGGAGATCCAGTTTTAGCTCTTGGCTTGGCGGCCTTTGCACTTCTGTTGCTCGCCCTGCCGATTGCTTTTTGGGTGGTTTCAGGAGCTACTAGCTCTGCTGTTGTGAGAGTTCTGGTGGCTTTGGCCAACCTGGTGCTTACTGCTCTATTGATCTTGCGGTGGTGGCAGTCGGGGCATTTCCCGATCAGCAACCTCTACGAATCCCTCTGTTTTCTTGCTTGGGCTTGCACACTCACTCAGCTGTTAGTAGAGCGCTCTTGGTCTTCTCCGATTGTTTCTGCTGCTGCTACTCCAATGGGATTGGGTTGTGTGGCCTTTGCCAGCTTTGCGCTGCCAGAGACCCTTCAGGAAGCATCACCCCTTGTGCCCGCTCTTCGCTCCAGTTGGTTGGTGATGCATGTGAGCGTGATCATGGTCAGCTATGCAGCGCTGCTGGTTGGGTCGTTGTTATCAGTCTTCGTTCTGTTTATTGATCGGCAGCAGGATTTTGAGCTTCGTAGTAGCTCAATTGGAACCGGAGGCTTTCGTCAGGCAAAACTGAACTCATCTGCTGCTGATCAGAGCGAGAGCTTACAGCTGAGTTCGATTAAATTGAGTCGAAATGAGCAGCTAGATAGCCTCAGTTATCGCACAATAACTGTGGGCTTTTTGATGCTCACGCTTGGCCTGATCAGTGGTGCAGTATGGGCGAATGAGGCCTGGGGAAGTTGGTGGAGTTGGGATCCTAAGGAAACCTGGGCACTGATTTGTTGGTTGGTTTACGCCGCCTACCTTCATACTCGTCTTAGCCGAGGTTGGAGAGGACGTCGACCAGCTCTCGTAGCAGTGGCAGGCATAGTGGTAATCATTGTTTGTTATATAGGCGTGAATTTGCTGGGCGTAGGTCTGCATAGCTATGGCTGGTTCTTTGAGACATGATCTTTCTTGATTAATCAATTAATCAATCAATTAATTTCATTAATAAATAATCAACCGCCCTAGATCATAAGGGCGGAGAAGATGTAATCAACGCTATGGATTCCAGTTCAGATCAGATACATCAAGGGCGCTTACTGTTGCGAATACCGCGGATTGCTTCGGCGTAATCGGGTTGATTGAATACACCGGAACCGCTCACGATGGCGTTGGCGCCAACCTCAATTACTTTCCAGGCATTCTCAGCTTTGATACCTCCGTCAACTTCGATCCAGGGATCGAGGCCTTGTTCGTCGCAGATGCGACGTAGGTCGCGGATCTTTTGCACTTGATTGTCGATGAAGCTTTGGCCACCAAACCCAGGGTTAACGCTCATGATTAAAACCAGGTCACAAAGCTCCAGGCAGTACTCAATCGTGTCTAGAGGCGTGCTTGGGTTAAGTACCGCACCGGCTTTCTTGCCCAGGTCTTTGATCTGCCCAAGGTTGCGGTGCAGGTGTGGGCAAGCTTCAACTTGAACATAAATATGATCTGCACCGGCTTTGGCAAAATCAGCTACGTACCTTTCTGGTTCAACAATCATTAAGTGGACATCTAGGGGCTTTTGGGTTACAGGCCGCAGTGCTTCCACTATCAAGGGGCCGATCGTGATGTTGGGCACGAAACGGCCGTCCATTACATCCACATGGATCCAATCTGCGCCAGCCTGATCTACAGCTTTAACGTCTTCTCCTAAGCGGGAGAAGTCGGCAGAGAGGATCGAAGGGGCGATTACTAGGGGCTTCGTGCTCATCGATCTGTGTTGAGGACTGGCCGATTCTATGAATCGGCTGTATCGGCGGTTTTCTCTGTTGACTGCACTGATACAGTGAGCAGCGCTTTAGAGCCGAGAACCACTGCGGCATCGGGTCCTTTTCGTGATAAGCGGTTTCCGTTTGGCACGTGAGAACAGTCCAGCCCTGCTCGCTTCTTCTGTTGCCACAACCTTTCCCACCGCCGCATACCAGTGGATCGCACTCTTATTCAGGAAATTCTCGAGGTCGTTGAGCAAGCGGCCATTGCTTCAGCACATTTAACCGGTCTCGGCAAGAAGGACGAAGCCGATGCTGCTGCTGTGGAAGCCATGCGTAAACGCATGGGGCAGATCCAAATGCAGGGTCGCATCGTGATCGGTGAAGGAGAACGTGATGAGGCACCGATGCTTTATATCGGCGAGGAAGTTGGCAGCGGCTCTGGTCCAGGTGTTGACTTTGCTGTTGATCCCTGCGAAGGAACGAATCTTTGCGCTAACAGCCAGCGTGGCTCTATGGCTGTGTTAGCGGCCTCCGATCGCGGTGGTCTTTTTAATGCCCCTGATTTTTATATGAAGAAGTTGGCAGCACCTCCGGCTGCCAAGGGCAAGGTGGACATCCGCAAGTCCGCTACTGAGAACATCAATATCCTCAGCAAATGCTTGGGGCTTGCTGTCAATGAGCTCACCATTGTGGTGATGGACAGAGCTCGTCATAAAGACCTTATTTCTGAAATACGTGCCACTGGTGCTCGTGTGCAACCCATTTCCGATGGCGATGTGCAGGCTGCGATTGCTTGTGGTTTTGCTGGTACTGGTACCCACTGCTTGATGGGTATTGGCGCTGCACCTGAAGGTGTGATTTCAGCGGCTGCAATGCGCGCACTTGGCGGTCATTTTCAAGGCCAGTTGGTTTATGACCCTGCAATTGCTCAAACAAGTGAATGGGCCGATTACACCAAGGAAGGCAATATTGCCCGCCTCAATGAGATGGGCATCACTGATGTCGACAAGATTTATGAGGCCGACGAATTAGCTTCTGGTCAAAATGTTGTCTTCGCGGGCAGTGGCATCACTGATGGCTTGCTGTTCCATGGAGTTAAGTTCGAACCTGACTGCACTCGCACTAGCAGTTTGGTGATCAGCACTCTTGACAACAGCGCTCGGTTTACCAATACCGTGCATATCAAGGAAGGCGCTAAGAGCATCGCTCTTAGCTGACCACCCCACGACAGGATCCAAGGAAGGTCTCCATGCACATTGCCGTCGTCGGCTTGAGTCATCGCACGGCGCCGGTGGAAATCCGTGAGAAGCTCAGTATCCCTGAGCAAACCATGGAGACCTCCCTGCAAACTTTGCGGGGTAACGAACAGGTTCTTGAGGTCTCGATACTCAGCACTTGTAATCGGCTTGAGATTTACACCCTGGTGCGTCACCCACAAAAGGGTATTTCTGCCATCAGCGACTTTCTAGGTCAGCACTCTGGGCTGGCAAAGGAAGATCTCTCCCCCCATTTGTTCAATTACCACCATGACGAGGCGGTGGCCCACCTGATGAGGGTTGCTGCTGGTCTAGACAGCCTGGTTTTGGGAGAGGGGCAAATCCTCTCCCAGGTAAAGAAAATGGTGCGTTTGGGTCAGGAAAATAAATCTATGGGCCCGATTCTCAACCGTCTGCTTACTCAGGCGGTGAGTACCGGCAAACGTGTTCGCAGCGAAACCAACTTGGGAACGGGAGCTGTATCGATCAGCTCTGCTGCTGTTGAGTTGGCCCAACTGAAACTAGGTCAATCACGCGGTGAAGATCAGTTGGTGAGCCTTGAATCGGAGTTGGTTGCTGTGGTGGGTGCGGGCCGCATGAGTCGACTACTGCTTCAGCACCTTCAAGCGAAAGGGTGTTCTGGGGTGATGTTGCTAAATCGCACGATGCATCGTGCTGAGGCCCTCTCGGCAGATTTCCCTGATCTACCGGTCGATTGCCGCTCTCTGGATGATTTGAATCACTGTCTGAGCACTTGTTCTCTTGTGTTCACTAGCACGGCTGCTGATGATCCAATTGTTGATGCAGCGTTGCTAAAGCAGCTCACTCGGCGCAGTTTTCTGCGTCTTATTGATATTGGTGTGCCACGCAATATCGCCTCAGATGTTGGTGATGTGCCTGGCATTGAGGCCCACGATGTCGATGACCTACAGGAGGTTGTATCTCGTAATCAGGAGGCCCGTCAGCATATTGCCCGTGAAGCCGAGGTGGTTCTGCAGGAAGAGACGCGCTTGTTTTTAGAGTGGTGGGACAGTCTTGAAGCCGTGCCAACGATCAACCGCTTGCGGGCGACCCTTGAGGCCATTCGAGCTGAAGAATTGCAAAAGGCTCTCAGCCGTATGGGGCCAGATTTCTCTGCTCGTGAGCGCAAGGTGGTCGAGGCTTTGAGTAAAGGCATTATCAATAAAATCCTCCATACTCCTGTCACTCAGCTACGTGCTCCTCAGGACCGTCCAGAGCGACAACAGGCTTTGCGTGTGGTTGAGTGTTTGTTTGCGCTAGAGCCGCCAGAAGATGATGGTTAGGTCTTTGTTGAATGCTGGTCGTGTATTGATTCGTAGAAGTCTTGTCGGAACTTTGCAGCAGACAGCTTTAGATGGACAGCCGTCCAGTAAGTTTGCTGCGCAACGCCGATTTGCGGGGGCGGCATGAAGCGTGTTTTGGCCATCATCCTTGGAGGAGGAGCAGGAACGCGCCTCTATCCCCTCACTAAAATGCGGGCCAAGCCAGCCGTACCACTGGCGGGCAAGTATCGCTTAATTGATATTCCAATCAGTAACTGCATCAACTCGAGCATCAACAAGATGTACGTGTTGACACAGTTCAACAGTGCTTCTCTTAATCGGCACCTCAGTCAGAGCTACAACCTCAGCGCTGCTTTTGGTCAGGGGTTTGTAGAAGTTCTTGCAGCACAGCAGACTCCAGAAAGTCCTTCATGGTTTGAGGGGACAGCGGATGCAGTTCGTAAATATCAGTGGCTGTTTCAGGAATGGGATGTTGATGAGTATCTGATCCTCTCTGGTGATCAGCTCTACCGCATGGATTACAGCCTATTTGTGGAGCACCATCGCCAGTCAGGTGCAGATCTCACGGTTGCTGCTCTGCCAGTAGATGCAGAGCAGGCCGAGGGATTTGGTCTGATGCGCACGGATGGCGACGGCAACATCAAGGAATTCCGTGAGAAGCCCAAGGGTGAATCATTGAAGACCATGGCTGTAGACACCTCCCGCTTTGGTTTGTCACAGGAATCAGCGAAAGAGAAGCCCTATCTCGCCTCGATGGGGATCTATGTGTTCAGTCGAGCCACTCTGTTTGATTTGCTGCATAAAAACCCCACTCACAAGGATTTCGGCAAGGAGGTAATACCAGAGGCATTAGCTCGCGGCGACAGGCTCAAAAGTTATGTGTTTGATGATTACTGGGAAGACATCGGCACTATCGGGGCTTTCTATGAGTCGAATTTGGCTCTCACTCAGCAGCCTTCGCCCCCGTTTAGCTTCTATGACGAAAAATTCCCGATATATACCCGTCCGCGCTATCTACCCCCTACCAAGCTGGTAGACGCGCAAATCACTGAATCGATTATTGGCGAGGGATCCATTCTCAAGTCATGCAGTATTCACCATTGCGTACTTGGTGTGCGCAGCAGGGTTGAGAGCGATGTGGTTTTGCAGGATTCCCTGTTGATGGGATCTGATTTCTTTGAATCATCCGAGGAGCGCACCCTCCTTAGGCAGGGTGGAGGCATTCCTTTGGGTGTTGGTCAGGGCACCACGGTGAAGCGAGCCATCCTTGATAAGAACACTCGTATCGGCAACAACGTCACGATCGTCAATAAGGAAAATGTTGAGGAGGCCGATCGTGCAGATCAAGGCTTCTATATCCGCAATGGCATCGTTGTGGTGGTTAAAAATGCCACAATTTCTGATGGCACCGTGATTTAAGTCTGACCATGGCTGCCCAAATAGTTGATTTCAGAAGACTTCGATATTCATTTCTAGGCTTTCTGCTCAACAGCGAGGATGGTTCAACCCTGACATAGCTATCCAGATCGCAGCAGATTGGGATTGCAATGGTCACACTGACGCCAGTTGATAGTTCCGCGGCAATGCCCAAGGCACATTTCGGTTTGATCGGTCTTGGCGTGATGGGTGAAAACCTTGTGCTTAACGCAGAGCGCAATGGTTTTTCTAGTGTTGTTTACAACCGCACTTATTCCAAAACTGAGGATTTTCTCAAAGGGCGTGGAGCAGGCAAAAAAATACAGGCTGCCAAGGACCTTCAAGAATTTGTCGACAAGCTTGAACGTCCGCGTCGGATTCTGATGATGATCAAGGCCGGTTCGGCTACCGATGCAGTAATCGAACAAATCTCTCCCTATCTGCAAGAGGGCGATCTATTAATTGATGGTGGAAACTCCGAATTTCGCGATACCGAGAGACGTGTTGCCGAATTAGAGAGCAAGAGCTTTGGCTATATCGGCATGGGTGTATCCGGCGGGGCCAAGGGAGCACTGGAAGGACCGAGCATGATGCCTGGCGGAACTAAGGCGTCCTATGACGCTATTGAGAGTCTTGTGTGCAAGATGGCTGCACAAGTAGAAGATGGTCCATGTGTGACCTACATCGGTCCGGGAGGATCTGGTCACTTCGTTAAAACCGTCCACAACGGTATCGAGTACGGCATCGAGCAAATACTTGCTGAGGCTTATGACCTGATGAAGCGTGTTGGTGGCATGAACGGCTCCGAGATGGCCGATGTTTTGGCTAATTGGAATGCCACTGAAGAGCTTTCTTCTTATCTGGTTGAGATCACTGAAGTGTGTTTACGCACCAAAGACCCTGAGGATGGCAGCGATCTTGTTGAGAAGATTATGGATAAGGCCGGCCAAAAAGGAACTGGTCTTTGGACAGTCGTGAGTGCATTGGAGTTGGGTGCTTCAGTGCCCACCATCTATGCCTCTCTTAATGGCCGTGTGATGAGCTCGATGAAGTCTCAGAGGGTTGCCGCTGAGCCGATTTTGCATGGATCGTCGATTAAGCAATTCGATATTGGCAGCCCGGCAGATGGTATGGCACCACTGATGGACGCAGTTGTGCTTGCCTGCATGGCCAGTTACGCCCAGGGCATGGAGTTGCTACGGATTGCTTCTGCTGAATACAACTACAACTTGCATATGCCCTCGATTGCACAAATCTGGAAGGGTGGTTGCATCATCCGAGCCCGTCTTCTCAAGCGTATTCAGGATGCTTTTAATCTCGACCCTCAGCTTGCCAACTTGCTGATCGATCCTTGGTTTGCCGAACAGGTGAACCGTCGCCTACCAGGCTTAGCAAAGGTGGTAGCTGGTGCTGCGGAAAGCGGTATCCCAGTGCCTTGCCTGAGTAGCACGCTTGATTACATCAATAGCTACCGCACGGCACGTTTGCCGCAGAACTTGGTGCAGGCTATGCGTGATTGCTTCGGCTCGCATACCTACCAGCGAGTCGACAAGGAAGGCACCTTCCATACAGACTGGCTGGATTGAGGAGCTCGTGATGACTACCTACAAAGTGGAGCTGGCTAGCGATCCTCAGGATCTTGCACGCCGTGCTGCCCAAAGTATCGCTGCTCATATTGATATAGCTCTTGATCAGCGGGATCGAGCTCAGATTGCCCTCTCGGGAGGCAATACACCCGCTGTTGCCTACAGGTTGTTAGCACAGGAGCATTTGCCCTGGGATCGGGTGGATGTTTTCCTTGGCGATGAGCGCTGGGTTGATTCCAGTAATGATGCCAGTAATGCCCGCATGTTGCGCTCGACTCTGCTTGCAGCTGGTCCTGGTTCAGAGGCTGCATTTCATCCTGTGCCAACGGTGGAGTTGACAAGCCCTGAGGCTAGTGCCGAGGCCTACGCGACCATGGTGCAGGAGGCTTGTGGAGGCAATCCTCCTGTATTTGATTTGATGGTGTTGGGCCTTGGTGATGATGGCCATACGGCTTCATTATTTCCAGGAACTGATGCACCCGCTGTTGTTGATCAATGGGTCACTGTTGGCCGTGGTAAAGGGCTAGAGAGAATTACGCTTACGGCTCCGGTGCTTAGTTCGGCTCGTGAGGTGATCTTTTTGGTGAGTGGTGCCGGTAAGCAAGTTGCGTTAAAGCGCTTATTGGATCCTGCCGAGTCACCTGTACGAACGCCTGCTCGTTTGGTTCAACCTCTCTCTTCGATTCTTGTGTTGGCAGATCAGGCTGCTGCTGCCAGTTTTTAATGGTTCGGATGCAAGCTGGGTTTTAGTAATGGCATATATCCAGTGATCTTTAAGGCACCTGAGTGCTAAGAGCTTAAATAGTATTCATCGAGGTTTGCTGTTGCTTGCTTGCATGCATTGCTTACTTGTATCGCTAAGTTGCTAAGCCTTTTGTTGGATAGTCAGGTCAGCAACTTATTATTTAAGTTCAATAAAGCGCGAGTAACTATACCATCGTGTCAGTTATCAAGACCAATCAATGGCATTAACAAAAAGGTGTTTGCCAATCAATTGAAATCAAGGTTTCTGTTGTTTTTCTGTATGGCGCATCTCTTGTAATCCTTGTAATTATACAGAATTGATTGTCTGATTGATTTAGAAGAGCGATTTCATCGAGATTGTGATGGCTCCTACTCCTAGTGCTCCGAGTAGAACACCTTCGCCGAAGCCAACCCAAAAGATGCCATAGTCGCTGACCTTAAACTTTTGCTGAGCCCATTCGACTCTTGACTTATGCCACTCAAGTGGAGGGATCACAAGCTCAATTACAGGTGATGTACCTTAAATTTATAGCTTATTT
>Ga0208894_1001322_pt1 | contig 14862 bp, 14 predicted proteins | sample ETNtaG_12_FD_185752 | JGI IMG/M metagenome (GOLD analysis project Ga0208894, IMG submission 185752) | Marine microbial and viral communities from oxygen minimum zone, Eastern Pacific Ocean - ETNP201306SV49 (SPAdes) (version 2) | ecosystem: Environmental > Aquatic > Marine > Oceanic ... | reverse complement strand
ATATACTGTTCTTTAAAAATAACATTGAAAATTTGCTTGAAGTTTCTATTGGCCACGCATTGATTACTGAAAGTTTAGATGAGGGAATTGAAACTGTAATAAAAAAATATTTATCATATCTTAAGTAAATGTTATTACATTCAAGGATTGTTGGCGAAGGAAATAAGATTATAGTGATTCTGCATGGTCTTTTTGGCTCTGGAGATAACTGGAAAACATATGCAAACAAATTAGCATCTAAAGGGTTTTGCATCCATCTAATAGATCAAAGAAATCACGGAAGAAGTTTTCATACACATGACTTTAATTATGATTTATTAGTTAAGGATTTAAAGAATTACTTGGATCATAATAATATTCATAATTGTATTTTGATGGGGCACTCAATGGGAGGAAAAACAGCTATGAATTTTGCTTTAAAACATTCAGAATATGTTTCAAATTTAATAGTTATTGATATTGCCCCAAAATATTATTCAGCTCATCATGATAAAATTCTTGAAGCTTTAGCATCATTAGATCTCGATCAGATATCTAATAGAAAAGAAGCGGATCAGAAATTATCAAATTATATTGATGATAGCGGTTTAAAAAATTTCTTACTAAAAAATCTTTATTGGATTAATAAAACTAAGCTTGCTTTTAGGTTTAATTTATCCTCGCTAATAAAAAATATATCTAGTATAGGGGAAAGAGTTAATTCTGATAATAAATTTCAAGGAATGACAATATTTCTAAAAGGAGAATATTCTAATTATATAGATGAAAAAGATAATATTGAGATCACTAGTCTTTTCCCTGAGGCATCAATTGTAACTATACCTAAATCCAATCATTGGCTCCACGTCGATAATCCAGATTGTTTTTTTTCTACAATAATAGAATTCGTTAAAGATAAATAGTCTTAATTAACTTTGAAGACTTTTAAAAAAAACGTATTTTCGCAAACCAATTTTTTACCTCAATAAATGAAGATAACATCAAACTATATTGACAAGCTTAACGGTAAAATATCAATTGAAATTGATAAGAAAGATTATTCTGATAAAGTAGACAATGAATTACAAAATCTTTCCCTAAAAGCTAATATCCCTGGATTTAGAAAAGGACATGTCCCTGTTGGTTTAATAAGAAAAAAGCATGGTAAGGCAGTTATAATGGATGAAGTAAATAAGCTAATAGATAAGGAATTAAGAAATTATATAAAAGATGAAGAAATAGATATGTTAGGTGGACCTATCCCAGTTCCTCAGGGTGAAATAAACTGGGAGTCTGATAAAATAACTTTTGAATTTGAAGTGGGATTAACTCCGAAGTTTGATTTAAAGTTAAAATTTAAAAAATCTGTTTTAAACTATATTGTGAAGGCTGATAAAAAAATGGTTAATGAGCAGATAAGCAGTATTCAAAAACAGTACGGTAAATTAATTCCCAGAAAAAAGATTGAAAATGATTGTGATATTACTGGGGTCTTCACCTATGAAGATGAAATTAATAATAAATCAACCTTTAATTTAAATAGAGTTAAGAAGAAAAAAACCTTAAAAAAATTATTAGGACTACAGGTGGGCAAATCTGTAAATATTGATGTAAAAGACTTATTCGATGATAATCATGATTTAATTCAAGTCTTAGGAATATCACATGATAGAGCTAAAGAAATAGATATAGAAGTAAATTTAAACATTGATGAAATTAATTATAAGGAGCCAGCTGACTTAGATCAGGAATTATTTGATAAAATATACGGAAAAGGTATTATAAAAAGTGTAACTGAATTGAAAAAGAAGATATCTAATGATATGGAGAAACAGTTTGTGAATCAAACTGACCAAAAGTTAATGAATGATATTATTGAATATCTAATAGAGAACACCAAATTTAAGTTACCTACTGAATTCTTGACAAAATGGATAAAAATTAATTCTGAAAAGAAATTATCAGAGCAGGAAGCAAAACAAGAATATGAGAAATCTGAGAAGGGAATGAAATATCAATTAATTGAAAGTAAATTGGTTACTGAAAATAATTTACAAGTTAATTTTGATGATCTTAAGTCTTATACAAAGGACTTAATAAGGAAGCAAATGAGTCAATATGGCCAATCTAATCCTTCTGAAAAGGAATTAGATGATATAGTTGCAAGAGTTATGCAAAATAAAGATGAAATTAAGCGATTAACAGAACAATTAACTAGCACTCGGATATTAAATTTCTTTAAGGAAAATACTAATATTAAATCAAAGGAATTAACCTATGAGCAGTTCATGAAAGAAGCATATCCTTCCTAATTTAAAATTACTATATTTATAATTAAATAATTGAACAGATAAGATGGACTTCGCCAAAGAATTTGAAAAATTTGCTACTAAAGATCAAGGAATAAGCAGCACTTATTATAATAAAATAATAAGCAGCATGTATCCTGTTGGATTAACTCCTAATATTATTGAGGAACGACCAATGAATATAGCTGTATTTGACGTCTTTTCTAGATTGATGATGGATAGAATAATTTTTTTAGGAACAGGAATAAATGACCAAGTAGCAAATATTATCCAAGCTCAATTATTGTTTTTAGAAAGTACAGATTCATCTAAAGATATACAGATATATATTAATTCTCCTGGTGGAGGTGTTTATGCCGGACTAGGAATTTATGATACTATGCAGTTGATAAAACCGAATGTAGCTACAATATGTACTGGAATGGCAGCTTCAATGGGAGCAGTTCTTTTATGTGCCGGAGAAAAGGGTAAAAGGAGTGGATTAACTCATTCAAGAGTTATGATACACCAACCTCTTGGGGGGGCACAAGGTCAAGCAAGTGATATTGAAATAACTACTAAGCAAATTCTTACTTTAAAGGAGGAACTTTATAAGATTATTAGTAAACATACTGGACAGGATTATAAAAAGGTATATGCGGATAGTGATAGAGATTATTGGATGAAATCCGATAAAGCTCTTGAATATGGAATGATAGATGAAATATTAACTAAAGAATAAATTCTTCAATGAGTAAGGCTGAACTACACTGTTCTTTTTGTGGTAAAAAAAAGGCTGAAACAATTTTGTTAATTGCCGGAATAGATGCACATATATGTGATGAGTGTATTGAGCAAGCAAATGGAATTATTCTTCAAGAATCAAAGCAAGGAAAAACAACTGAATCAAAAGATTCTGAATTACTGAAGCCCCAACAAATTAAAAGCTTTCTAGACGACTATATTATTGGCCAAGATTATACTAAAAAAATTATTTCTGTTTCAGTATATAATCATTATAAGAGAATAAACCAATTAAAATCAGATGAAATTGAAATAGAAAAAAGTAATATCATCATGGTTGGAAAAACAGGCACTGGAAAGACATTGATTGCAAAAACAATTGCAAAAATGTTAGACGTTCCTTTAGCCATAGTTGATGCAACAGTCCTTACTGAAGCCGGATATGTTGGCGAAGATGTTGAAGGAATATTAACGAAGCTCTTACAAACAGCAGATTACAATGTTGAAAAAGCTGAGAAAGGAATTGTATTTATTGATGAGATTGATAAAATAGCAAGAAAAAGTGATAATCCTTCTATTACTAGAGATGTTTCTGGAGAAGGAGTTCAACAAGCATTGTTAAAATTATTAGAGGGGACTATAGTTAATGTTCCACCTAAAGGTGGAAGAAAACATCCAGATCAAAAATTTGTTGAAATTAATACTGAAAAAATATTGTTCATTGCTGGAGGAGCATTTGATGGAATTGAAAAATTAATTTCAAAAAGATTAAATTTTAATGTAATCGGATATAAATCTATTAAGGTAGATACTAAATCAAATCAAAATGTACTCCAATTTATTAACCCAAAAGATTTGAAAGAATTTGGATTAATACCTGAAATAATTGGCAGATTGCCGGTAGTAACTTACATGAACCCTTTAAACAAGGAAGCTCTTAGAAAAATATTAACAGAACCAAAAAATGCTCTTATTAAACAATTCATTAAATTATTTGAAATGGATGGGATAGAGTTAAAGATCGACGAATTAGCATTAAACCTTATAGTTGAGAAAGCTGTTGATTATAATTTAGGTGCAAGAGGTCTTAGATCTCTATGTGAAGAAATTTTAAATGACGCAATGTTTAATTTTCCTGGGAGTGATAAGAAAAAACTGCATATCACTAAAAAATATGCAGATGAGCAATTATCTAGGATTAGTTTAGAAAAATTAAAGGCTGCATCCTAACTATTAAGTTTAATTAATTCTTCAATAAGATCTCTATTATTAGCTAATCTTGGCACTTTGTTTTGGCCTCCGATTTTATTTTTTTTATTAAGCCATTTAAAGAAAACGCCATTTTTACCAATTGTTACTTTAGGAGGATTAAGTGTAAAATCTTTATATCTCTTTGCTTCGTAATCTGAATTTTCATTTTTTAATGCATTATCTATTTCTTCTTGAATATTAATGTTTTTTGGTATTGATTTTTTAAATTCAATAAACCATTCATGACCGCCTTTTTCTTTCCCCTTCATAAAAATCGGAGCGACTGTATAATCTACTATTTCTAGATTATGTTTTTTACATATTTTGCTAATAGTATTATCAGTATTTTCAATAATGACCTCCTCTCCAAAGACATTAATATAATGTTTTGTTCTACCTGTAACAATGATTTTATATGGAGATTTAGAGGTAAATTTTATTGTGTCACCAATCTCATATCTCCAAAGACCAGCATTTGTTGAAATTAAAATAGCATAGTTTACATTTAGTTTAATCTCTTCTAGAGGTATAATATTTTTTTCTTTAGACTTATACGAACTCATGGGAATAAATTCATAATAAATACCATAATCTAACATTAACAATAGTTCATTTGAACTATTTTCATATTGTATTGCAAAAAAACCTTCAGAAGCATTATATATTTCATAGTACTTCATTTTATCATTGCCAATTATAGATTTATATTGATTTATATACGGCTTAAAATTTACACCTCCATGAAAATAAACTTCTAAATTTGGCCAAATTTCAATAATAGTTTTCTTTTTTGATTTTTCTAATATTCTATTTAATACTACAAGCATCCATGATGGAACTCCTGCTAGACTAGTAACATTTTCTGACATAGTTTCATCAATAATTGCTTTTATTTTTTTTTCCCAGTCATGAATTAATGTTGTTTTGTTACTAGGGGTACTACTAAATTCAAGCCATAAGGGCATGTTATCAATTAAAATCGCAGATAGATCACCATAATAGGTCCCATTCTTTTCATATGGAGATTTACTTCCTCCAAGTCTTAAACTTTTTCCTGAAAATAACATTGAATTTTCATTATTATTTAGATACATGCATAAAAGATCTTTACCAGCAGCATAGTGACATTCATCTAATGATTCTTGACTAACAGGGATAAATTTGCTTTTAGAATTGGTAGTACCACTAGACTGAGCAAACCATTTAATTTTACTTGGCCAAAAAATATTATTTTCTCCTCTTCTTGCTCTGTCTATCTTTTCTGCAAAATCTTCATATTTATATACAGTACTCTATTAGAAAAATCACGGTAATTCTTAATTGATTTAAAATCATACTGACCACCTATTAATGTATCTTTAGCCGTATTTAGAAGATTTAATAAAACATCATTTTGAACTTCATTAGGGTACTTAATAAATAATTCAATTTGATGATATCTCTTTTTTAAAAACCAGGATGCAATTGAATTTATAAATGGATTTGACACTTTTTTTCTTACTTTTATTCAACTAAATTTAGCAAATTTTCATGCATTTTCATGGTGTAATAAAAAAAATGATTTCTGAATTTGATAGCCCTGTAAGGTATTATCTGAATTTTGAAGATGATATTTTGTGTATAAATCAATTACTAAACAAGGAAATACAAATAAAGGCTATTGGTTATCAATGTCTCTCATGTAATTCTGACATTGAAATATTTAGACAGGGATTTTGTAAAAATTGTTTCTTTCAGGCACCGCAGGCTGCTGATTGGATAATTAAACCTGAATTAAGTAAGGCTCATTTAAATATAGAAGATCGAGATCTTGATTATGAAAAGGAGATTCAACTACAGCCTCATATTGTATATTTAGCCAATACAGGAAATATAAAGGTTGGAGTCACAAGAAAAAGCCAGATGCCACACAGATGGATTGATCAAGGAGCACATCAGGCGATCGAAATTATAGAGGTTCCGAATAGATACTTAGCTGGCATTTCTGAGGTAGCAATAAAAAAATATATTTCTGACAAAACAAATTGGAGAAAGATGTTAATTAATAAGAATACAAGTGATAACATATTAAATTATAAAAGTCAAGCTAAAAACTTCATTCCAAATCATTTAATACATTATTTTCTAAAAAAGGATAAGATAACTAATATAAATTTCCCAATTCTAGAATCCCCATCTAAACCAGAATCTTTAAAATTAAAAAAGGCTAAAGTGATTAAAGGAATCTTAAAAGGGATTAAGGGGCAATATTTAATATTTGAAGAAAATAAAGTTTTGAATGTTAGAGCACATGAGGGATTTTTAATTGAGATTTCTCTCTAATCAATATTAATTTCTTCATTTATTTTTAGATTAAATCTTCTTCTAAACAAATATACTCCTAGATATAGAAAAGGCGTATCAATTATTGCAATGAGAATTTTAAATAGAAATCCTGAAATTAATAAACCTAAAAACTGATCCCACAAGAGAACATTTGATAAACAAAGAAGAAGAATAATTGTAAATGTGTCAATAAATTGAGAAAAAAATGTCGAAAAGTTGTTTCTTAACCATAACATCTTCCCTTTAGTTAGATTTTTCCAAAAATGATAGATTTGTATATCAATAAATTGAGCAAACAAATAACTTATCATACTTGCAAATACAGCTATAGCTGTACTTCCAAAAACATTGTTAAACAGTACGTCATTTACTGGCGAACTATCTATTGCAGGCACTGAATTAGCAACATATATAATCAATATTGAAAAAATTGAAGCAAAAATTCCTACAGTTACAATTGAATTAGCTCTTTTTTTTCCATAGATTTCACTTATTAAATCTGTTATTAAAAATGTTATTGGATAAGGAAGAATCCCAACTGATAATTCAAATAATTTTTCTCCAAAAATCTCTATTTCGAAGGGGTGCCAATAAAAGAATTTTTGAAAAATCAAATTTGAAACGACTAAGGATGTTATAAATAAGGATCCTAGAATCAAATAAATTTTTTGAGCTAATAATTTATCTTTTATTTTCATAAATTTTATTCAACCAAAGATAATAAATGAATTTCTTTTATTTAATTTGCCCATAGACTATGGATGATTACAAAAAAATACATATTTCAATTGGATCAAATTTTGGAGATAAATTAAAAAATCTTGAAAAGGCAATAGAATTAATTCATCTAAAAGTAGCAGTTGTTGAAACTATCTCTAGTATTTATAATACGGAAGCAATAGGGTTTAAGGGTGATGATTTTCTAAATATTTGTATTAGTATATTTTCAAATGATATTCCTAGCCACATAATGCAAATCTTGTTAGATATTGAAAAAACTTTAGGGAGAGTAAGAACTAAAAAAAATGCACCTGAATCTAGAATTATAGACATAGATATTGTCTTTATCGAAGATATGGTAATAAATTCTAGTTTGTTAAGAGTGCCTCATCCAAAAATGCAAGACAGAAAATTTGTATTAACACCATTATTAGAAATTGATCCAAAAATAAATCATCCAATTACTAAAGAGAGCATTCCAGAAATGTTAGGAAACTGCAAAGACACTAGTCGAGTAGAAAAAACTAATTTAAAAGTTTTCAATCCTAAGGATAAGATAAAAATAAGTAAGTATAAGTATATTGCAATAGAGGGGAATATAGGCGCTGGAAAAACTAGCTTATCAAAAAAAATAGCAATTGATTTTAATTCAAAATTAATATTAGAAAGATATGCTGATAACCCATTTTTGCCCAAATTCTATATGGATCCTGAAAGATATGCTTTTACGCTTGAAATGTCTTTTTTATCTGAAAGATACCAGCAGATTTCAGAGGATTTATCTCAGCTAAATATTTTCAATGAGTTAATAATAAGTGATTATGATATTCACAAATCACTAATTTTTTCAAAAGTAAATTTAAATGTTGATGAGTTCTCTTTATACAGAAAACTTTTTTACGACATGTATAAGGAAATTCTTAAACCAGACTTATTTGTCTTTCTAAATCAAGAAATACCTAGGTTACAAAAAAATATTAATAATAGAGGGAGAGATTATGAAAATAGAATCAGTAATGAATATCTTTCCCAAATAAATTCACAATATTTTGAATTTTTTAAGTCTAGGCCAGATCTTAACATTAAGATAATTGATATAACGAATTTAGATTTTGTAGAGAATAGATTGGACTACTTATCAATTTTAGATCAAATAACTAGTTAATTTTATTATAAATATCCCATAAGACAATTCCAACTGAAACGGATATATTAAATGAGTGCTTAGTGCCATATTGGGGAATTTCAATAACTTGATCACTTGAATTAATTACTTCTTGAGAAATACCCTTAACTTCATTCCCAAACACAAATGCAAAATTTGTATTTTTTTCACATTTAAAACTCTTAAGAGGTATTGCGTTTTCTGCTTGTTCAACAGAAATAATCTTTATATCAGTTTCCTTTAATGTACCTATTAGGTCTAAAATATTATTATGATATTCCCAATTAACTGAATCAGTGCTTCCTAATGCTGTCTTATGAATATCTTTATTTGGAGGTTTTGCAGTTATTCCACATAGATATATTTTATTTATAAGAAAGGCATCGGCGCTCCTAAATATGCTTCCAATATTATTTAGGCTTCTAATGTTGTCAAGAATAATTGAAATAGGAGTTTTCTTAGCATTTTTAAATTCTTCAATTGATAATCTGTTAAGCTCTATATTTTTTAATTTTCTCATTTTTAATTATTTCTAATAATCAGTTTTTAAAAAAACAAATATTAGTTACATTAGCAAGGGCTATATTTAAGTAAAAATAATATTAATAAATAAGATTCTCTTGGAAAAAACTGTAAAAAAAGTAACTCCATTAATGAAGCAATACAATGCTATTAAAGCTAAACACCCTGATGCTCTTTTGTTATTTAGAGTAGGAGATTTTTATGAAACTTTTGGAGAAGATGCTATTATAACATCAAGGATATTAGATATTATTTTAACCAAAAGAGGTGCGGGCAGTCAAAGTGAAACTGAGCTTGCAGGATTTCCACATCATTCTTTAAACAACTATTTGCCAAAATTAGTTAAAGCGGGGAAAAGGGTTGCTATATGTGATCAGCTAGAGAATCCTAAGCTTACAAAAACTATTGTTAAAAGAGGAGTAACTGAACTCGTAACCCCTGGTTTAGCAACAATAGATGGGGTATTAAATCCAAAGTCAAATAATTTTCTAGCATCTGTATATCTTGGCAATAACATAGGAGTGTCTTTTTTAGACATATCTACAGGTGAATTTCTAATTGCTGAAGGTTCAATTGATTATATAGATAAATTATTAGAAAACTTTAGTCCCAGTGAGATACTTATTTCAAAACAGAGGAAATTAAATTTTTTATCAAAATTCAACAACAAATTTCAATTGTTTTTTCTAGAGGACTGGGTCTATCAGTATGATTTTGCAATCGAATCTTTGTGTAATCATTTTAAAACAAAATCATTAAAAGGTTTTGGTGTAGAAAAATTAAAAGACGGACTTATTTCTGCTGGAGCCATAATGCACTATTTGAGTGAGACACAGCATCAGAAAATAAATCATATTACTTCTATAAATAGAATTCCAAAGGATGATTATGTATGGATGGATGGGTTTACAATTAAAAACTTAGAAATTTTCCACTCATTCTCTAGTGAAGGCAAAAGTTTAATAGATGTAATTGATCAAACTATTTCTCCTATGGGAGGAAGACTTCTTAAGAGATGGGTAGCCTTACCATCTAAGAATATTAAATTAATTCAAAAGAGACACTTGACAGTTAAATATTTAATAGACAATGAATCATCATTAAATATTATTCAAGACAATATCAGGGAAATTGGAGATTTAGAAAGATTAATTTCAAAGGCTGCTACGGGGAAAATAAATCCAAGAGAAGTTATTCAATTAAAAAACTCACTAGCGGCAATAGAACCTATTAAAAAATTATTAAAAAAATCAAAAGCAAAACCTTTAAAGGAATTATCAAGTTCTTTGGATAATTGCAATCAACTTAGGGCACTTATTGAAAAGACATTAAATGAACAAGCTCCAGCTAATATTTTAAAAGGAAATTCTATTTCTTCAAATTTTTCTAAAGAATTAAAAGATTTGCGCTGCATAGCATTTTCAAGCAAAGATTTTTTAGACAAAATGTTGCAGGAGCAAAGTGAAATTACGGGGATACCTTCATTAAAAATTTCTTCTAATAATGTTTTTGGCTACTACATAGAAGTTAGAAATACTCATAAGGATAAAGTTCCAGAACATTGGATAAGAAAACAAACTTTAGTGAATGCTGAGCGTTATATAACTGAAGATTTAAAAAAATATGAATCTAAAATTTTAGGGGCAGAAGAGAAAATATTAAAACTTGAAATAAAGATTTTTCAGGAGCTAATTAGTAAAATGTATAAGTTCATTAAGGTTGTTCAAAATAATGCATTAGTTATTTCTGAGTTAGATTGTTTTTCATCATTTGCTCAAACTGCTAAGGAAAACAATTATTGTATGCCAGAGATAGATCAATCATATGATATAAATATTTCTCAAGGAAGACATCCAGTTATTGAAAAGCAATTGCCTGCTGAAAACCCTTATGTGGAAAATGATTTGTTTTTAGATAGAGAAAACCAGCAAATAATTATGATAACAGGCCCTAATATGTCTGGAAAATCTGCTCTTTTAAGACAAACGGCACTTACAGTGATTATGGCTCAGACAGGATCTTTTGTTCCTGCAAAAAAATTAAAAATGGGGATAATTGACAAAATTTTTACTAGGGTTGGCGCTAGTGATAATATATCTATGGGTGAGTCTACTTTTATGGTAGAGATGAATGAGACAGCTACAATTCTTAATAATATTTCTGATAGAAGTCTAATACTTCTTGATGAAATTGGAAGAGGAACAAGCACTTATGACGGGATATCAATTGCATGGGCTATTAGCGAGTTTTTACATGATCATTCAGCTAAAGCTAAAACTTTGTTTGCAACTCACTACCATGAACTCAATGAGATGACTTTGTCATATGATAGAATTAAAAATTATAATGTATCTATAAAAGAAGAAAAAAATGATGTTTTGTTTTTAAGAAAGTTAGTACCAGGAGGAAGTGAGCATAGTTTTGGTATTCATGTTGCTAAAATGGCAGGAATGCCAAAAAGAGTTTTGAATAAAGCTAATTCTATACTCAAAAAACTTGAAAAATCTCATTCTAACGAACAGCTTAATAAAGAAATAAAATCAATAGAGAAAGATATTCAATTAGAATTTTTTAAACTTGATGATCCAGCTTTACAGGAGATAAAAGAGGAGATATTAAATATTGATATTAATTCAATGACCCCTATGGATGCATTATTGAAATTAAGTGAAATTAAAAGGAAAATTACAGATTTAGGGGATTAGAAGAATACCATCGTTTTTTTAAAATTCTCTTTGCTTTTACCTAAATTGTTATAAATTTGCATCCGCACTAATATAGTGTATGTTCATTTAAATATTGCGAAAGTAGCTCAGGGGTAGAGCATCACCTTGCCAAGGTGAGGGTCGCGGGTTCAAATCCCGTCTTTCGCTCCAGAAGAGATTAATATATAATGCTGAAGTGGTGGAATTGGTAGACACGTTGGACTTAAAATCCAATGGATAGTAATATCCGTGCGGGTTCAAGTCCCGCCTTCAGTACAAAAAGCCTCCTAAAAGGAGGCTTTTTTATTTAAATGAACTCATAAATGAAATGAACCTCAAATGTAGCCTTACTAAAAAGTATTTATAAATAATTGTTGTGAAAACATAATTTGTACATTTGGTTTCGTTAATAGCTATTGATAAATTATTAAGTAAAACACTTTTCTTATGATTACTATTGAAGAAGCCAAATCACTAATAAGTAAACATATCCCAATGCTAAAAGAAGAGGTTTTACACACAACCGACTCTTTGGGCTTTGTTCTTTCACAAAATGTTTTAAGCCCAATACATTTACCATCATTTAACCGGTCAGCTATGGATGGGTACGCCGTTTGTTTTTCAGCCCAGCCAACTATAGAATTTAAATTGGCCGCAGAAGTAAAAACTGGGGATTTCAATAACACAGAACTAAAGCAGGGAGAGTGTGTTCGAATTTTTACTGGAGCAATGATTCCCAATGGAGCTAGTGCGGTTGTTATGCAAGAAAAAGTTACTGCTAAAGGTAAACGTATAAAGCTCGATAAACTTCCTGCTTCGGGAGAAAACATTCGAACAATTGGCGAACAAATAAAAAAAGACGACTTAGCACTAAGTAAGGGTACGTTAATAAACGCTGCAGGAATAGGGTTTTTGTCGGCACTAGGAATTACAAAGATAAAAGCATATAAAAAGCCCACTATCAGCATAGTGGTTACAGGCAATGAGCTGAGCCGTCCAACAAAAAAACTTGAACAAGGAAAAATATACGAAAGCAATTCACAGATGTTAAGCTCAGCGCTAAAAACAAGCGGATATAAGGCAAGTAAAATCGCTTGGGTAAAAGACGACCTAGATAGCACGATAAAAGAATTAGAGTTAGCATCAAAAGATTCGGACATTGTCTTAATAAGTGGAGGAATATCGGTTGGAGATTACGATTATGTAGAAACAGCACTTGAAAAAATTGGCGTTAAAAAGCTTTTTTATAAGGTAAATCAAAAGCCAGGGAAACCCTTGTTTTTCGGAAAAAAGGATAAAACCCTATTTTTTGGTTTACCAGGAAATCCATCAGCATCATTAATATGTTATTACCAATATGTTCTTTTTGCAATTAAAAAGATGAGTGGTGTATCAGATGGTGAACTAGAAAAAAGAGAATTGATTTCACGAAACAACTTTACAAAAAAGGGAATAAGACCCCAATTTTTAAAGGCTAAAGCCAACCAAAACGAGGTTCATTTATTAGAGGGACAAAGCTCAGCCATGCTTCACACCTTCTCGCTAGCCAACGCTTTAGTTTATTTGCCTGGTCATGAGCAAGAAATAAAAGTAGGGGATAAGCTAATCACATACATACTTCCAAGCATATGATTTATATGACTTATATCATATTTTAATCTTTCACATAATCATAAATTTGAACGTTGTATTCTATTTAATATAACGCTCTATGAAATATCTAACAGTAAAAAGCAGATTGTGGGTTGTGGGTAAAGAAGGCACTTTTTTAGGAGAGGGTCGGGTGGCTTTATTACACGCTATCAATAGGTTAGGCTCTATTACCAAAGCAGCAAAGTCAATGAATATGTCTTATTTAAAAGCGTGGAAACTGGTTAAATCAATGAACCAAACCTCACCTAAACCATTAGTAAAAAAATCTTCAGGTGGAAAAGATGGAGGGGGAACAACTTTAACAGAATATGGACATAAAGCGATTAAACTTTTTGAGGAACTCAGCGATAAGCACAATCAGTATTTAAGTCAAAAATTTGAAAATCAACTAAAAGAGTTACAAAATGGAGATATCTGACTTGTTTTACATACTTCTTCCGTTGGTAGCTTTTTTATATGCATCTGTCGGTCACGGAGGTGCTAGTGGTTACCTTGCTCTTATGGCAATATTTGGGATATCCGTTAGCGTAATGAAACCAACTGCATTGATTTTAAATTTATTTGTTGCGGGCATTTCTTTTTATTATTTTTATCAATCGAAACACTTCAAATGGCGTTTATTTTATCCTTTTGCCATTACATCTGTTCCTGCAGCTTTTTTGGGTGGACTAATAAACATAAACATTGCGCTATACAAACAAATATTAGCTATACTACTGTTGTTTTCAATCTTTCGTCTTTTAGGATTTTTTGGTAAAGAAAGTAAGTCAATAAAGGAGCTAAAACTTTGGCAAGGGCTGGTTATAGGAGCTATAATAGGCTTATTTTCAGGAATGATAGGTATTGGTGGCGGCATCATTTTAAGCCCTGTAATTTTGTTATTTAAGTGGGGGAAAATGAAGTCAACAGCAGCAGTTTCAGCCTTATTTATTTGGGTTAATTCAGCAGCAGCTCTTACGGGAATCTTATGGAGCGGACAATTCATAATAGATCATCAAACGCCATTATTTTTATTACTAGCTGTCGTAGGGGGACTTTTGGGAGGTTATTTTGGAAGTATGAAATTTAATAATCACAAGCTTAGTTATGTCTTGGCTTTTGTGTTAGCTATAGCAAGCATAAAACTTATTTTAGTATGATAGACCATCAATTTATTACAGGTTTTGTTTTGGCAGGTGGCGAAAGTAGGCGTATGGGCGTGGATAAAGGGATGTTGAGTCATAATGGAAAACCAATGATAGAACATGTAATTCAAGCCTTATTACCTCACGCTAAACCTATTTTCATATTAGCAAACAACGATAACTTTAACCACTTTGGTTACCCCGTCTTTTCGGACCAAATAAAAAACAGCGGACCCATTTCAGGTATATGTAACGGACTGACAATATCAAACACCGAGTGGAATATTTTTGTAAGCTGTGATAGTCCGTTTATAACCCCAGAACTAATCTCGTTTTTGATTACCCAATCTAATGGCTATGAGGCTGTTGTGCCCTCCTACAAAGGC
>Ga0208894_1001319_pt1 | contig 14908 bp, 15 predicted proteins | sample ETNtaG_12_FD_185752 | JGI IMG/M metagenome (GOLD analysis project Ga0208894, IMG submission 185752) | Marine microbial and viral communities from oxygen minimum zone, Eastern Pacific Ocean - ETNP201306SV49 (SPAdes) (version 2) | ecosystem: Environmental > Aquatic > Marine > Oceanic ... | reverse complement strand
CCGGGGTACTGTCACCCGACCTTTATTTTTTAATGTTGTTGTTGAGCAAACAGTCCGGTTTACCGCGCAGGTGACGATCATCCAACGCCTGGGCTGATTCCCCCGAAGGCTCTACGAAATAGTGCTTGGCTGCTGGCAGTAGATGGCCGCCGGCTGACGCTCCGGCACAACGGCCGTAGCCGGCAACGGCCGGCGACGGCCTTGCCAGCGATTGCCAGAGCGGGGCTTGTGGGTGGGGGTGGATCACGGTTTGCATTCAGGGCCAGGGGTCGATAGAGCCCGGACGGTACCGGGCGGATCTTGGTTAATCAAGAGCTATTTAGAAAAAAATACTAAATATCTAAAAAAACAAGCTAAGATAAAGAAAAATAACCCTATCTATTAAAAATATTAGGAAAAAAATTTATGGATAGTACGGACCGTAAGATCCTGGAGTTGCTGCAGGAGGACGCCAGTCGCTCGATAGAGCAGATTGCCCGGGCAGTTAATCTTTCCTCCACCCCCTGCTGGAAGCGTATTCGGCGTCTCGAAAGTGATGGGGTGATTCACAAACGGGTGGTATTGCTTGACCCTGATAAAGTCGGGGCCGGTATGGTGGTATTCGTCGAGATTCGCACCAACGATCATAGTGCCGAGTGGCTGAGCCGGTTCAAGACGGCGGTCGAGAACATGCCCGAGGTGCTGGATTTTTACCGCATGGCGGGTGATATCGACTACCTGCTGCGGGTGGTGGTTCCGACCATGGATGCGTTCAACGAATTCTATAAGCGTTTAATCGGCCGCATTCCTTTTTCCAACGTCACTTCGAGCTTTGCAATGGAGAGAATCAAGTACACCACGGCGTTGCCGATCTCCGCTAATTGACCCCCCATCATCTGGATTCGGGTAGTGTATCGGCATCGATATTTTTTTAGTAACCTATTCGACTTAATTATTATGAGCGCCCGATTATTATGAGCACCCGTCACCCATGAAAATTTATCTTGTTCAACATGGCGTCAGCAGCCCGGAAGATGAAGATCCACAAAATGGTCTGACCAGCCAGGCAGTGGTTGATGTTGAAAAAATAGCGAGATTTATTGCGCAAATGGATCAACAATATGAAGCTATTTTCCATAGCGACAAAAAAAGAGCCCGGCAAACGGCCCAGATATTGGGCAAGCACCTGAAACATGCGCTGGGTGTTCACGAAACGGATTGTTTAGGGCCGATGGACGATGTAGATGTCTGGCTAAATAGGATATTATGCTCGGATGCAGACCCGGTACTCGTTGGACACTTGCCTTTTCTAGGCAAACTGGCCTCCAAGCTTGTGGCTACAGATGAAAATATGCAGATTGTATCTTTTCAAAATGGTGGCATGGTCTGTCTTGAAGATAACAACGACAATAAAAACTTCTCGGTTAAATGGGCAATTACCCCCGATATGATTACTTAGGAAATCAATCTAATGTTTAAATTATTTAAATTTAAAAATCTGGATGAGCCTTCACAAACCAGGCGCTGGTTTTTTAAAGGCGTTGCGACGGCCGGTGTCGCTGTCGCTTCAATCGCTGGTCTTGGCGCGGCTATTCGTGGCCGTAAAACCGATGTGGATTACCAGGCTGCTTACGACAGGGATGTCGTACCAGGCGATAAGATTTTGCAGCAAAATGGTTTTGAGGAAATAGACCAGCAGGAAAAGGATGAAATGGTGCAAATGCTTATCGATGATTATGAAAACAAAAAAACCGGGATATCTTAATTGCCATGCAAACAGAAAATTTTTCAGGCGCTGTCCCTGGCTCAACCTAGCGGTATAACCGGCACCGTGAGAGTATTTAATTTTCGTGTAAAGCTCTCGGTAATAATCTAATTTTTTGGAACAAAATATTGTGAAGATCAAAAAAACAGAGCAAAAAGTTACCAGAAGAGACTTTCTGCGTGGCTCGTCGTCACTGGGCGTTGCATCCATTGCCGCGACGGCAGGGCTCATGGCAAATACCGACGATGCTCATGCAAAGGCGACATGGGCAGAATGGTTCCAGGGTAATTATCGGTTAATGACCGATGAGGAAAAGAAAGAAGCTGCACAAAGACTAGAAAATCGGTATAGCGAAGAATTTGGTAAGCAAGTCACGGTAGATACGACAGAAGCAACTGATGGTGTGCTTTTTGGATATGCATTAAATATTCAAAAATGTATCGGTTGTCGCCGCTGTGTCAAAGCTTGTGTTCGGGAAAATAATCAATCGCGACATAATTCCGAAATCGAATGGATTCGGGTTATTCGTATGGAAAAAGGTAGCTTTGATGCCGGCAAAATGGACCAGGGGTACCCCGAGGATTACGGTGTACAGGTTGGTGGCAACTCGTATCGCCCCGTCGGCGTTGTACTTGAGGGTCAGCATTATTATGAACCCGATAAGGTGCCTGAAAAGGATGCCTTTTATTTCCCGATTCAATGCATGCAGTGTGAAAAACCGCCTTGTGTAAAAGTTTGTCCGGTCAGAACAACCTATCGCGAGCCGGATGGTATCGTGGTCATTGATTACAACTGGTGTATCGGTTGCAGGATGTGTATCGGCGCTTGTCCTTACTGGGCAAGACGCTTTAACTGGGGAGAACCCAATCTTCCGAAGGAGGAAATGAATCCCGATACACATTATCTTGGTAACAGACCGCGTATGAAAGGCGTTGTTGAAAAATGTACCTTCTGTATTCAGCGCACCAGAAAGGGGCGCTATACCGCCTGTATCGAGGTTTGCCCGGTCGGTGCCAGAAAATTTGGCAACTTGCTTGACCCTGAAAGTGAAGTCAGAAAAGTACTAGATAGAAAGCGGGTATTTAGACTGAAAGCGGAGCTGAATACTTATCCCAAGTTTTTCTATTTTGTCGATTAAACCGGATATATCACATGAAATCATTTGCTTATTTACTCACTGACGTAATCAAGTATGGCTTTAAGGGTGATATCAAATACAAGGCATGGCTCGGTTTTCTCGGCATTTTTCTGATTTTTTGGGTCTATGGAAACTATCAACAATTATCCCAGGGAATGATTGTTACCGGGTTGACCGACCAGGTCAGCTGGGGTTTATATCTGGCCAACTTTATTTTTCTGGTGGGGTTTGCCGCGGCGGCGGTAACGGTGGTGTTTCCAGCCTATGTCTATAAACACGAAGCCATGCATAAAGTGGCCGTGCTGGGCGAGATGATGGCCATAGCTGCGGTAATAATGTGCATGCTATTTGTTTTGAACCACATGGGACGGGTTGACCGTTTATGGCATATGATTCCCTATATTGGGATCTATAACTGGCCTCACTCGATGTTGACCTGGGACGTCCTGGTATTAGTGGGCTATCTCTTATTAAATGCTATTTGCGGGTTCTATTATCTGCACCAGAAATACACCGGTAAGCCGATTAATAAATCATGGTATATCCCGCTGGTATTTCTTGCCATTGTCTGGGCATTCAGTATCCACACGGTAACGGCTTTCCTGATTAATACCATGCCGGCAAGGCCGATGTGGTTTCACGGCATGATGCCGATTAAATTCATTTCCACGGCATTTGCCGCCGGTCCCTGCGTTATCATCATCGTGTTTATGTTAATTCGTAAACACATGAAATTTGAAATTGAAGATTCGGCCCTCAACCTGCTGTCACTGACTATTACCGTTTGCCTGGGAATCGCGTTATTTTTAACCATGTCGGAAATGGTAACCGAGTTTTATCATCCGACCGAACATACATTCGGCTTGCGTTACCTGGTATTTGGGTATCAGGGACTTGGCAAGCTGGTGCTGTTTTTTTGGATATCCATCACGATATTAGTGGTCTGCTTTGGAATGTTATTGTCGCCTACCATCAGGCATGACATGAATAAACTGCCCTATATATGTGCCGCTGTATTTATAGGCATATGGCTGGAGAAAGGGATGGGGCTTTTGCTTCCCGGATTCTCGCCATCACCCATTGGTGAAATGACAGAGTATTATCCAAGCTTTATCGAAATTGCCAATTCGCTGGGCAACTGGGCACTGGGTTTTATTATTCTCAGCGTGCTGGTCAAAGGAGCGGTCGGAGTTCTCGTCGGCGATATCAATTATGAAAAACACCAGGCCGGACAAAGGGGCTGATATGAAACATAGATTGCCAAAGTCTATTTTGACCGCCGTTTACCTTTGTCTATGGGCGAGCACCGGTTATGCGGGCAACGAAGACGAAACAGTTTGTTTCGAAAGTCGCAAAGGTAGCTCTGAAGTGATCCAGCGCGAGATTCGTCCGGGTTGGCCAAATGTCAAATGCTCGCCAAGAACGGCCGGTGTGTTGTGGTGGGGTGATCCTTTTGACGGCACCATCCCCATGGGCGATATGCCAATAGAAGCTGAATACTCACATGCTGAAGCCGTGGTCAAACCACGGGAGAAACAAATTGACAAGAACAAGCTTTTAACAATTTGTACTACGGCATGTCACGATGGTAAATACGTCCCCGTGCCGACAAGCCAGCAAGCTCGTCCCCTGAAGATGCATCAGGACATAGTGCCTGATTCCATGGACTTGCAGCATGGCCGTGGCGCAATCTGGTGTTTGAATTGCCACAGTGCTGAAAAGCGTGACAAGCTCATCGATCACTTCGGAAATGAAATTAGCTTTAATCAACCGCAAATACTTTGCGGTAAATGTCATGGCCAGGTTTATCGAGACTGGCGTGAAGGCATACACGGCAAAAGAATCGGTATGTGGGAGACCGGCGCCAAAAAGAGATGGTGGACTTGTACCGAGTGCCACAATCCACATGATGTTCAGCAGGGAACCCGGAATTCGGGCTTCGCACAGTTACGACCGGAAGCAGCCCCGGCCGTGCCCAAAGGCATGAAAAATATGGATCACGAAAAGCATGTCGAGCATGGTGATCCAGCCTGGTGGAGGGGCGTGCTGAAGGCATTATTTGGCGGCGATGAACACGGTACTGCCGGCCATTAGATAAATAACAAGTTACACATTGATGGAAGAGCCGGCAACGCAACAAGAACTGCGTGAATCAATGAATCTGCACCTGCGCCAGAAGGCGCAGGAAATCATCGACAAATATGGAAGCGCCATCACGCTTGCAGTGCTGCAAGATATTCTGCAAGATCGAAAATTCGTGCGCTACCCGGTCAATATTATTTATGATTCAACTCGAATCGAGGCCGGTTTATTCATTAAAACCGAGGTGACGGTATTTGACCAGGGTGATCAGGCCGATGAAGATAGTGAATATGTTAAACCGGTTGAACGTAGCTACGATTTCATAGTGCACGAATATTTTGAAGGGCAGCCGGATAAACTATTACCTCTCATTCTGTATCATTTGCCGACCGTCAATTATGGTGATATTGCGACTTATGAAGATGCAGAGGTATTTGCTTCGGCCCTGATGCAAATGGAACAGGATGATTATTACCAGTTGGTATGTGATTTAGCCGATGCTATTCCAAACTAGAGAGGTTCTTCCAACTCGTAGTCGTCCAGACCAATCATATTTCTGATATCGGTCCTTAGCCGTACATCGATACCTATTCCACGCCAGCCCGGATCTTCAGGGTGTTTGGCAGCCATGGCAACGGGTTGTTGCCGAGCATTGCGGATGACGACACAAGCCGTGGCTGAATCCTGCGTTTGAATTTGCTGAATAATCTCTCTTCCGTAATAGTCCTGATAATCGAAGTCGTCTTTATCGTCCTTGTCCCAGTTTTCACTTTGCTCATCGTCCAGGGTAACCACCGTCATGGTTAACCCCTCCATTTCCCTCATGAAATCGATTAAATCATCGAGCGTTTCCTGCCTGCTGTCACTTTCCTGTGTTTCGTCGGTAAACCTTAATTTGTATTCAGCCATTACCGGTATTACTGGCTTTGTTTGGATAGCCAGCCTGCAATTGTCGCCATTTCGCTATCAGAGACATTGCCCATGACATTCTTCATCGCCAGGCTGTGGCTGTTATTTCTGGCGCCAGTCTTGATATCTTTCATTTGAGCCAGTAAATACATTTCGGATTGGCCTCCAATTCTAGGGTAGGCATTCATTACCGGCTTGTCTCCATTGGCGCCGTGACATGCAATGCAATTCTTTTCAACATACAAGTCAGCGCCGCCTGCAAGTACCGGGCCGCTGACGCTTGAGGCTATTAATGCAGCTAATGCAATTTTGATCGCTATGCTCATTAGTCGGCTCCGGTGTTTGCCGATAGGTACTCGGCTAGTTTTTGAATATCCTCTTCGGTCAAGGCAGCAACCATTCCCACCATTAATGCCGCTAAACCATTGCTACGTTTATTGTTTTTATAATCAGTCAACTGATTAACGGTGTATTCCTTATTTTGCATTCCAATTTTTGGATAATTGGGGGCCACAGGCGCATTACCTCCCGCACCATGGCATCCAATGCAACCACGCGATGCATAGAGTGCGGCGCCATCATCAGAAAACGCGGGTAAGCTAACGCTCAGGCAAGCGGCAAAACAAGTTGCCATTACAATATTTCTCATAGATTTACCATGTTGATCTTTTGCAATAAATTCAATCATACAAGTTTAATAGGCATCGTCACCAGCCCGTGTTTCCTGCCATCGTTGTTTGCGAGGGCGTTGAGATGCCATTGCGGCGGGGCATACGGAGCACTGCCATTTGTTATTTGCAGGAACCTGGTCAGACCAGGCGAGGGCCCATTTATGTACTAGGCGCTTTTCCGGCATTTGAAATTATCGAAAATTGTTATGGCAAGCTGCTGGCCCATGGATGGGCGCAGTTAGAATATTGCCGAGCCTGCATCGGGCTTAAATCAGGAGTTATTATGAACGAAACTAATCCACAGGCGTTATTTGAAAAGTATGCTGCCAAGGGGCATCACCTGTTTAAAGATTTTTCCTTGTCCGAATCGCAAGAAATGGCGTCTCAATTCACCAATTCTTGGAATACCATCATGACGCGTGCGATGGACAGCCCGGAAGAATGGACTAAGGCCATAACTGGGTTTTACCAGGATCAGTTTAGGCTGTGGGTCAATATGTTTAACCCTTCCGCCGAGGGCGTGGATCATCCAGTGCCGGGTGGCAAACGCTTCGATGCCCCCGAATGGGACGAAAGCCCGCTCCACAATTACCTCAAACAATCCTATTTGCTGACTTCACGATGTTTGACGGGGATGATTTCAGATTCCACGCTGGATGATACAACCAAGAGCAAGTGTGACTTTTACACTCGCCAGTTTATCGACGCCATGTCACCGTCGAATTTTGCCATGACTAACCCCGAAGTGCTCAAGGAGACCCTGGAAAGCAAAGGGCAAAACCTGGTTCAGGGTCTTGAAAACCTGATGCAGGATATGGAAAAAGGCCGAATCAGCATGACCGATGAGTCGGCGTTCGAGCTGGGTAAAGATCTTGCGGCGACTCCCGGTTCAGTGATATTCCAGAACGAACTGATGCAACTGATTCAGTTCAAGCCGTTAGCCGAAAAAGTTAATGAACGTCCGGTGCTAATTGTCCCGCCCTGCATCAACAAGTATTACATTCTTGATTTATCGGAACACAATTCCTATGTGCGTTATTGCCTCGAGCAAGGCAATAACGTATTCATAATTTCCTGGCGAAATCCGGATGAAGCCCTGGGTGATAAAACCTGGGACGATTATCTCGATCAAGGCACCATTCGGGCCGTCGACGCGGTCAGGAATATAACCGGCGCGAAGAAGATCAACGCTGTCGCCTGGTGCATCGGCGGAACCCTGCTGGCGACCACGATGGCGGTATTGGCGGCCAAAGGCAAAAAACCTTTTGCGACCGCAACCTTCTTTACCACGTTGCTCGATTTTTCCGATCCGGGCGAGTTGGGTGTATTTATCGATGAATCGCAGGTTAATCAACACGAATACAAACTGGCCGAGGGCGGTGTCATGCCCGGGAAGCAACTGGCCACGACCTTCGCGATGCTGCGCGCCAACGATTTGATCTGGAATTACGTGGTCAACAATTATCTGAAGGGTAAAACGCCACCGCCTTTCGATATCCTGTACTGGAACGGTGATTCGACCAACATGACTGCGGCCATGTACACCTGGTACCTGCGCGAAATGTACCTGGAAAACAAACTCGCTGAGCCGGGTGCCTTGGAATTATGTGGTGTTCCAGTTGATCTGGGTGAAATCGATTGCCCAGTCTACTACCTGTCTACCATCGACGATCATATCGCACCCTGGAAAACAACGTTTATCTCGACCGAGCTTTTGAAATGCCCGATGAAATTCGTGCTCGGGGCCAGTGGGCACGTTGCCGGTGTGATTAATCCGGCCGCCAAAAACAAACGCAATTTCTGGGTGAATGGTGAAACTGGGCAGGGCGCCGACCATTGGCTGGAGACCGCCGAAAGCCTGCCCGGCAGCTGGTGGCCGCACTGGGATCAATGGCTCAAATCTCACGGCGGCAAAGAAATTCCCGCACCCGAGCAAGTCGGTAATAGCGACTATGCGGAAATTGAACCCGCGCCAGGCGCCTATGTTCTGACCAGAGCCAGTTAGGAGCACGTATCAAAGCGGCCATGGAAATCGATGCAACACGTCCCGGGGAATGTAGGCCACGCTGACTACCTCTTGCTCGACTCGTTATCACCTATTGAGGAATTCTTCAGCGTCAGTCGTAATTTATGGCGCCAGGCGGGACACCATGGCCAGTGTGGATAACGGGGCTTAGGTCGAGCACGCAGTTTTGTACAATAACTCGTGTTTTGACAACGAGTCAGGTAAGTATGAAAACGCAAAGGTCGTCACGTTTGCGGGGCTTCAGTACCCGCGCCATTCATGAAGGATATGATCCCGGCAGTCACCACGGCTCATTGAATCCGCCGGTATACCTCAACGCCACCTATTCATTTGATTCTATCGCTCAAGGTCAAAGCCGGTTTGCCGGCGAGACGCCGGGCTACGTCTATGCCCGGGTGGGAAATCCCACCCAAGCGGTGTTGGAGCAGCGCCTGGCCAGTCTCGAAGGGGGAGAAGCGGCACTAGCGGTCGCTTCCGGGATCGGCGCCATTACGGCACTGATCTGGTCATTTGTCCGTTCAGGCGATGAAATCGTCGCTGATAAGACCCTTTATGGATGTACTTTTTCCTTCCTGGGCCAGGGCCTTTCCCGTTTTGGGGTTACGGTCCGTTTTGTCGATCTGACCGTGCTGGAAGAGCTTGCGGCGGCCATTACCCCGGCCACGCAGTTTGTTTTTTTTGAAACACCGACCAATCCCAACATGCGGGTGATCGATATCGCGGCTGTCGCGAAGATAGCGCACGACCAAGGCGCCCGGGTCATCGTTGACAACACCTATGGCACGCCCTGGTTGCAGCGGCCGATCGAGTTGGGCGCAGATTTCGTGGTCCATTCCATGACCAAGTACCTGAGTGGTCATGGCGACCTGCTTGCCGGCGCCGTTATCGGCCTGGCCGAGGATCTGTTGGCGGTGCGTACCGTGGGCTTAAAAGATATGACCGGGGCAGTGCTCTCCGCCTTTGATTCATTCCTGTTGCTGCGCGGCATTAAGACTCTGGAACTGCGCATGGCGCGCCACTGTGACAATGCCCTGGCCCTGGCCCGTCAGCTCGAGGGCCATCCTGCGGTGGGTTCGATCTATTACCCAGGTCTTCAATCCCACCCTCAGTTCGCGCTGGCGAGTCGACAGATGACGGCATTCGGCGGCATGATCGCGTTGGAACTGGCCGGTGGCTACGAGGCTGGCGTACGCTTCATGGATTCGGTCAAGTTGGCGCAGCGCGCCGTCAGCCTGGGGGATGCCGAAACGCTGGTCCAGCACCCCGCCAGTATGACCCACAACAACTACACCGAAGAAGAGCGCGAGGCACACGGCATCAGCTTCGGATTGGTGCGGATCTCGGTGGGGCTAGAGAACCTGGAGGATCTGTCCGCCGATATCCTGCAGGCGCTGGATCTTGCGCACAACGCTTGAGCACATATCGATGCAATACTCGGGGGCGGCTGGTTAATCGACCGTTTCTAAGCCGGGTTTTGCGCTAGCATACGCTGCCCGTCAGCGGAGGCTTTTCAACATGACTCTATCTGCAAGCCTGGGACTGCGTAGTCTGCAGCAGTTGCGGCGCGCCTGGGCTGAGGTCGAACAAGGAGCGCTCAGCCGGATCACCGGCAAAGTGCGTGCCGGACTGCCGGCAGACGATCTGCACCTGATCCGCCGGCAGATCGACGAGTGCCTGTCCGAGGTCGGCGGTGCCGCCTCAGCCCGGGGCCGAGCGACGCGTCTTGGCGGCGTGTATCTTGATCTCAATACGCAGGGACGCGCTCACTTCCTGCAACTGCTCGCCAATGAGTACGGGGTAGACACCGATGCTTTGCGCAACGCAACTCGGCACTGGCTGGCGCTGACTGCAGTCGATGACGCCGAGGCCGACCGCAAGGCGTTGCTGGCTGCCGAGGAGCAACTGCGGCAGATTTTGAAGTCTCCGCGCGTGCGGTTGTTGAGCCAGTTCAACGACTTGCCTGAGGGCATCAAGTTTCTAGTCGACATGCGGGCCGAACTCATCGAGGCCAAAGGTGAGGACATTGCACTACAGGCTTTCGACCGCGAGTTCCGGGACCTGCTGGCGTCCTGGTTCGACGTGGGCTTTCTCGAATTGCGCCGCATTACCTGGAATGCCCCGGCCACGCTGCTGGAAACCTTGGCCGAACACGAAGCGGTGCACGCGATCCGATCGTGGCAGGATATCAAGCACCGCCTGGCGGCGTCAGATCGGCGCTGTTATGCCTTCATCCACCCGCAGATGCCCAACGACCCGCTGATCTTTGTCTGGGTAGCACTGACCGCTGGCATCGCGGAGCGTATCAATGACCTGCTGCGGGTGGATCACCGTGAACTGGATCCGGCCAAGGTTGACACTGCGGTGTTTTATTCCATCTCGGCGACGCAACCGGGCCTCGATGGGGTGGGCTTTGGCAGCTTCCTGATTAAGCAGGTGGTCGACCGGTTGAATCGTGATCACAAGCAGCTTAAGAATTTTACGACCCTCTCACCCATGCCAGGATTCCGCAGCTGGGTCAATGAAAGGCTGGATAAGTCGAAGGCGGGCGAGCAAGAGCATCCCCGGGTAACAGAAGCATTGCAGGCCTTGCGCGAGGCTGGAGCGCTTCAACGCATGTTTTCTGATCGCAGCTGGTTGCGTGACCAAGCCGCCCTGGCGCGTGCCCGCCAGCCGTTGCTGATCTTGGCCGCACATTACCTGGTGCAAGAAAAACGGGGTCAGGGGGCACGAGACCAGGTAGCAAATTTTCATCTCTCAAACGGTGCCAGTGTAGACCGCCTTAATTTCCCGGGGGACGTCGCCCGCCGGGGTCAGGAGCGCGCAGCAGGGCTGATGGTCAATTATCGTTATCGACTGAAGGATATCGAGGCCAACCACGAGTCCTACCATGACAGTGGCGAGATAGCCCAGTCACGCACTATCTCTAGCCTGCTCAAAACCAGAATATCCGCCTGAGATCTAAGTCTGATTAAAGCCTATTCCAGGCAGGCGTACAGGCATAGATTGCGTAACTCGCTTTTGCTCTCACGATTCATACAGCGTAAATCAGACGCGCTGAACTCTTTGTTACTGATTGCCAGCCCGTTTTCTCCTATTGGAAAAATCGCGGTTGCGAATCATTTGCATTCGTAGTAGAATGCCTCCAGCAACAACCACCCCTTTGGGGGCGCTTCAGTGGGCACCTTGAACAGCTAAGTGGTCTGTAATCTAAATGAAGCATAGAAATTGGAGAGTCAAGTTGAAATACAGTTATTCGATCTTAAGGAGTCTCATAATCTCAAGCCTGCTGGTGGCAACACCGTTACTGGTAAGTGCGGCAGAGGTCAACGTCTACAGTTATCGCAAGCCTCAGCTGATCGACCCGATGTTCGCAGCATTTACCGAGCAGACCGGTATCAAGGTCAACTCGGTATTTGCCAAGAAAGGCATGCTTGAGCGGTTACAGAGCGAAGGTGCGAACAGCCCCGCCGACTTGGTGTTTACAGTTGACATTGGACGCCTCTCTGATATCAAGAATGCAGGCTTGACCCAGTCGGTCGATTCTGCGCGCTTTGCCGGGCATATTCCAAAAAATTACCAGGACCCCCAGGGCCACTGGTTTGGCCTGACCACTCGGGCCCGCATCATCGTGGCTTCCAAGGAGCGCGTGAAGATCGGCGAGATCTTGTCCTATGAAGATCTGGCTGACCCTAAATGGAAGGACCGCATCTGTACCCGTTCGGGCAAGCATCCCTACATGGTGGCGCTGACAGCCAGCATGATTGCACATCATGGTGCGGCGGGGGCTAAAGTATGGCTCGCCGGCCTGAAATCGAATCTCGCCCGCAAGCCCAAAGGAAATGACCGGGCCCAGGTGAAAGCTGTCAAGGAAGGTGAATGTGATGTAGCGGTAATCAACCACTACTACATGGCAAATATGTTAAAAGACCCCGAGCAGGTACCGTGGGCCGAATCGGTAAACGTCCTTTTCCCAAACCAGAGTGACCGGGGTACGCATATGAACGTCAGCGGTGTGGCATTAACCAAACACGCGCCGAACAGAGCTGATGCAATCAAATTGATGGATTTCCTGGCCGGCAGCCAGGGCCAGCAGATGTATGCGCAAAAGAACGGTGAGTACCCGGTCAAGTCCGGTGTGGCATGGAATGAGCTACAAAAATCATGGGGCAAATTCAAGGAAGACTCGCTGAGCCTGGCGGCGATTGCGGATAATCGTGCCGCAGCGATTCGCATGGCCGACGAGGTCGGATACAACAACTAGAGCGGTGTCTACGATCTGACAGGGTCGGGTTCGAGGGCTGATGGCTACCGGCTTATCTCACGCTCTGAAGCATCTGCCGCGCCAAGGCCACCAATCCGGTTCCCCGCCGGATTGGTGGACGGCGGGCGCTCTCGTGCTGGCGGCGTTAGCGCTGATGCCAGTGGCTGCGGTGGTATTCTTTGCAGTGGACTCCAGCGGCGATATCTGGGGCCACCTGGTGCGCACCTCTTTACCGGGTTATGTGGGCAATACCCTGTGGTTGATGCTGGGGGTTGGGTGCAGTGTCTTTCTCACCGGAGTGTCCACAGCGTGGTTGGTGACTATGTGCCGTTTTCCGGGCAGGCGCATTTTCGAATGGCTGCTGCTGTTTCCACTGGCGATACCGGCCTACGTGATCGCGTACGCCTATACAGACTTCTTGGAGTACGCCGGGCCGGTGCAAGGCCTGCTGCGCGCGCTTTTTGGCTGGCATAGCGCTCGGGATTATTTTTTTCCTGAAATCCGCAGCCTCGGCGGAGCCATCACTCTTATGGGTTTGGTGCTGTATCCGTATGTATACCTGTTGGCCCGATCAGCTTTTCTGGAGCAGTCGGTCAACGTGTTGGAGGTCAGTCGGGTCCTGGGCCGTGGACCGTGGCGCACCTTTACTACTGTTTCGCTGCCAGCGGCACGACCGGCAATCGTTGTTGGCGTCTCTCTCGCACTGATGGAGACACTTAACGATTACGGCACCGTAGATTTCTTTGCGGTTTACACCATGACCGCTGGATTGGTAGATGTCTGGCTGGGCATGGGCAGCCTTGCTGGTGGCGCTCAGATCGCGACCACGATGTTGGCGTTTGTGATCTTGCTGATCACCTTGGAGCGTATCAGTCGGCGCCATCAGAAGGTTTACCAGCAGTCCAGCAGCCGCTTTCGCGCCTTACCGGCTTATTACCTGGGCGGGTTTCGCTCCGCTCTTGCGATTATGGCTTGTGCTTTGCCAGTACTGGGGGGATTTGTTGTTCCGGTCCTGGTGCTGGGGCGGCTTGCAATTGTCTATTTTGAGCGGTCGTGGACACCGGCTTTTCAGACCTATACTCTCAATAGCCTTTTGCTGTCAGCGTCGGCCGCATTGCTGGCGCTGTTGGTCGCGCTGTTTATCGCTTACAGCCGGCGCCTTAGTGGTGGACGAGTTCTCGGCTTTGCCACCCGCATCGCCGCCTTGGGCTATGCGGTACCGGGTGCGGTGCTGGCAGTTGGCATCCTGGTGCCGTTTGCCGCCTTTGATAACGCGCTGGATGCACTGTTGCGTCGGACTGTTGGGATTTCTTCGGGGCTGTTGTTGAGCGGCACGGTAGTTGCAGTATTGTTTGCTTATGTGGTCCGGTTCCTGGCGGTGGCACTGGGGCAGGTCGAATCCAGCCTGGAGAAAGTCTCCCCGTCGATGGATATGGCGGCCCGCACCCTGGGTTACCGGGCAGGGCAGACCCTGCTGCGCTACCATGTGCCGTTGATCCGCGGTGGTATGCTGACCGCAGTCATGATCGTATTTGTTGACTGCATGAAAGAACTTCCGGCAACGTTATTATTACGTCCGTTCAATTTCGAAACGCTTGCAACCCATGTTTACCAGTTTGCCTCTGACGAGATGCTGGGAGAGGCGGCGCTGGGCTCGCTCACCATCGTTGTGGTTGGGTTGATTCCAGTCTTGGTGCTGAGCCGGATGATTGCCCGCTCCAGGCTGACGTCGGGTAACCCGGCAGGGCAGGGCTAGACAATGGCTGCGCCACAAGCAAGACCACGTGATCCCGCTTCAGCGGCAGCCCGCCCGCTGCTCCAGATTCGCAACATCTCCTGCAACTACGCCCTGGAGCGTGCCGTCTTTGATCTCAGCCTGACTGTAAACCGCGGTGAGCAGGTGTGCCTGCTGGGGCCAAGTGGCTGCGGAAAAACGACCGTGTTACGCGCCATTGCCGGTTTCCATCCTGTGTTGACTGGCGGTATCTTCGTTAACGATCAGGAGGTTTCCGTGCCCGGCTCGATGGTGCCACCCGAGGCAAGGCGGGTTGGTATGGTGTTTCAGGATCATGCGTTG
>Ga0208894_1001312_pt1 | contig 14999 bp, 12 predicted proteins | sample ETNtaG_12_FD_185752 | JGI IMG/M metagenome (GOLD analysis project Ga0208894, IMG submission 185752) | Marine microbial and viral communities from oxygen minimum zone, Eastern Pacific Ocean - ETNP201306SV49 (SPAdes) (version 2) | ecosystem: Environmental > Aquatic > Marine > Oceanic ... | reverse complement strand
CGGTTTGGCAATTAATTTCTGATTGCTTAAGTCCACGCTCAAACCTTTACCTTCATTTGATAAAGGCACAAAAAAATAAAGGAGAAACACGCTATATAATATCATACAAAAAAGCAAAAAAATCTTACCACTGTTTCCTCTTAAATATCTCCACAGACGATTATTTATCCTTTTATACTTTTCACGGATATCACTATAAAAGCTCCAGAAATAATAGACTATTGCAACACCCAGAATCGGCATTATCCCTACAACGTAAGACAATATAGGGTCGTGTTTTTTGACAAACCAAAGAGAATTAAGGATTAAAACAATAGGCAGCAGCCACCAGAGAGAGAAACTAACAAATGTTTTTTGCACTGTTCCTACAATACCCGGTTCAGAGTCAGACTCTCTAGCTAAATTCAGCATCTTTGGATAAAGACGTCTATGTTCTATTAAATCATAATGACGTCTATGTTTTATTAAATCAAAATCAGTACGCAGATCCGCAATTAAACCTTTTAACCTTTGCAAATATAATTGAAGATAAATAAAAGCAAACATTGCTATTAGTGGGCCTGAGATAAAGAAACCATCCAGGGAGATCTGAAGTTTTATAATTGGAAGGCTGACTTTATTGTCAAGAATAACCTGACGGTCAGAGGTGCTAACTATTGTGAGTACCCAATAAGCCAGAAGCCCAATATAAACGTAATATATTTGACGTGCGTTTTTAGATGCTTCGGTAATACTATTTATCAGCCAATCAGGCACCTTTGATTGCTCTTTTGATTGCTCTTTTGGGTGCTCTCCGTGCTGCTCTCCGTGCTGCTCTCTGTGTTTTGATCTTTTGCTTGACATTTCTATAACACTTTTTTCTTAAAAATGCTTTGTAAACGCTGTCTATTGATAATAACTATATAATTATAAAAGAGTGTCTTTGTTTTGCAATATAAATAGTAGGACAGATACCAAATGCCAGAGGAGAGCCGCCCGTCGCCTGAGGACGACCCTGTGAGCAGATCACAGATCCGACTCTGTCGGGAGGCGCCCCTCGGAGTATCTTCAAGGTCCGACTCAGTTGGGAAGCTTGGAAATGGGCGAAGCTATTTTGTAAAACAAAATAGCCATGCTCTGTGATATTAACAAATACACCCCGAAATATAAGGCCAGGCCACCTTATGAGGTACTATAAGCCATTTTCCTGACAAAACCCATCAAGCTCCTCTACTAATATACTCGTTTGTTCTAAAATATGGTTACTGGCCTTTTCGCTTCCATCGAGGTATTTGTAATAGTTGTGGCAGACATCATCCGAATCAAGGGCATCGTCAACGTCAAACAATGGTACTACTTCGTCATCAGGCAGAAAACTGGCAAGCTGTAAGAACGCCAGCTTAAGGGACCTGATCATTTTTTCGTCTCGCGGCTCTGCCGTGCCGGCATATATCAATTCAGCTTTTATTGCCTCCTTTATTGTGTCCTTATCGTATTGCAGTAGTGACATAAGGCGGCCTTGAACATTTTTAATTGGTTGTTCTTTCAGAATTCTACCATATTCTTTTACTACCTTGACTGCTTCCTCTATATCCATATCTTCTCCATACTATTATGTTATCAAAATAATCTGGGACGAATTGCTACCTCAACAACATGGAACTCCTTCCTCTGAAGGACTGCAACTATACGATGCGGCATTCTCATTATCAGCATTAAGTATAGTAAACTGTCCTGCATACGGGAAATTGCTTAACTTTGCTGCCGTATCTGTGCATACCTCAACCGGTTCATTTCTGGGGAACAGGTGGCCTTCTTCATCCGTTATCGCCTTGTATGGACCATGATAGATTGCCTTCTGCCCAATGTAAACACAACTCTCTTTCTTTTCAAACTTATATCCACGCAATGTCACGGAATAAAATGAGTATCCCTCCACCTCTTTCCAGAATACCTTCGACAATGTTTGAAGTCCATAAAAACCGGCCTGTTCAAGGTAGGCCATAAATTCATCTTCGGTTAATGCACCGCTGATACACTCACCCCATAACTGCTTGTTAAGTTTAAGATAGGGAGGTGTTTCCTCTTCAGAAATGATATCAGAAATTATAATCCTTCCGTGGTCTTTAAGTATCCTCCACATTTCATTAAAAACAGCTCTTTTGTCAGGTGATAGATTGATGACACAATTCGAAGTAATCAGGTCAACCGTACCGTCCTCAACCGGAATGTCTTCCAGGAATCCTTTTCTGAACTCTACAATATCATAGCCGAGACTCTTTGCCACCAGATGTTTGTTTTCGTTGGCAACCTTCAGCATCTCATCCGTCATATCAATCCCATAAATTTTCCCCATTGGACCAACTTTTTTGGCAGCAATGAAGCAATCAATCCCAGCGCCTGCTCCCAGATCGACCATGGTCTCTCCTGCTAGAACCTTTGCAATAATTGTCGGGCTTCCGCATCCATAAAACCTATCCAATACTTCCTGTGGAATATGGCTTGTGTCTTCCTGGGTATTCTTTGTCGGACAACACAACTCCTCTTGAGGTTCTTCTGCCGCCTTGCCGTAAAATTCACGTACAATACTCCTGGGTTTATCAACATCAAAAGAGAGCACACAGTTAGAGTGGAGAGTGTGCACAGATTGTGGAGCCTTGGTTTCAGATTGTTGATTATCAAATCCGGTTCGAGGAACCTGTTCATCAGCACCGCAAACGGAGACACCCTCACCCATCGATCTTAAGACAGTAGGAGCGCCGAATCCCGTCTTTCTATCCATCATCTTTTTCCTGGCCTCGGCAAGCTCAAATATGACGTTCTTTGTAATCTCCTTATGCAAATCACAATAAGGGTCCAGGGCATGTATGCCGATGTCGGAAGGAAATTTATCAGTCTCCAGCTTGAGCCCGTTCTCTGAATAAAAAAATGAATGTTCAATGTCACCGCCTCCACATATAAATTTTATATGACATTCCTTACACTTTTCCTTATTCTGAAGTGTTGCATTTCTGAATGCCTTGCTCATATTACTATTATCCCAGATTTCCCTGAGCGTACTATCAAGAATACTTCCGCATTTTAAACCTTCATGACCGGCAAATGAAGCAGACGGATAAACGTCTCCGTTTGAATATACGCACAAACTGTCATAACATGCATTCCCCAAATCATACCGTGTACCCCTGTTGCTGTTTGCCCTGAATTTGTATGAGTCATAGTTATCAACTGAAATACCTGATTCGCCCGCAACAACCTTTACTTTTCTTGTTACCTCAATCACCTTATCTATTGGAGGAATGGAATTATTACCATTATCGGTTATTCGGCCCCTCTTGTGGGCCCATAAAAGATGGTGGGTTTTTACTCCTAACAGTGCAAGCAGCTTTGTAGTTTCCTGTATGTCTTCAATATTGCTGTTTGTAACTACCGTCGTTACCGTTGGAAAATATCCTGCCTCAACAATATTCTTAATCCCTTCAACGATCAGATCAAAGCTGCCCTTACCCCTCAAAGGATCATTGATCTCCGGCCTTGAACCATCAAGGCTTATCTGGATCTTTAAGAGTTCTTTATTACATTTTTGTAGCCTTTCTACTGTTTCTCCTTTCAGGAGGGTTCCATTCGTGAGTATTATCAGCTCAGACTCTTTATGGCTGCAGACATAATCAATAAGTTCAAAAATGTCTTTTCTCATAAATGGTTCTCCGCCGGTAAAGTAAAAACGCGATGTTCCCAATATCACAGCTTCATCAATTACCCTTTTAATGGCTTCTGTTGAAAGGCCGTTATCTTCAGTTGGAGATGAATTTACCAGGCAATGTGAACACGTCAGATTGCACGAATTGTTTGTGTGTATCCACAACTCATTGAGTTTGTATGCATGAATAAAGTCTGCACGTCCGGTGTAATTAACCCTCTTTACAGGTTCTGATGTCAGAAACTTAGATCTTATTAAATCCTTTAAAAACGTATGAACCTCCAGCCATGCCTTAGTGTAGTCCATATCAAAATTGTTTGCATAGTTGTGCATCAGGCCCTTAACACTTTTACAATTCTTAATATCTCCCATAATCTGACTACCCCTCTTATCAGTAATAATCCAGTTCGGCATTTCAGGGTCTAAAAACAGGTGAAGGGAGTCTTGTTCTATATGATAATAATCAGGTGCGTAAAAAACAGATTTTTCGTTTATTTCCATTTTAACTTCTACCTCCAATAAAACATTATGCAAGAAAAAGGAACGCCATGCCACGAAGACACTAAGTCGCCAAGTTTATATTGGTTTTAGTGGCTTTGTGCCTTAGTGGCAAAACTGTTTTTAACCATCCATAAATTAACAGGCCATAAAAAGGAAGATATTCCGGCAGCTTTAACCAGTGTACTTCCTTCCATACCCATTCGTTATTATACAATATCATTTTGGAAAACAGTTCATGATTCATGAAATAATAGAAGACAACCGTACCGGTCAGGATAAGCCATGCCCGGTTTTTATTGAAACAGAGAAAAGGTACTATCCACGTAAGATACCAGGGATGTAATGTTGGAGTTAGTATTAAAAAAGCCCCGATAGATAAAAAGGCAAACCTTATAATAGAATCGTTTCTATTAATGTCCTGTCCAACAAAATGTGTATTTAAATGTTTTTTATATAAATATAAAAGCACAGCGCCAAAAATCGCAACTGTTATTATCTTAGATACCAGGGGAGATCCAATAGATAAACAAAAAATCAGAAAATGAACAGAATCATTAAAATGGTATTGAGTTCCAAAGTGAAAGAGAGTGGAAAACAGGCCCTTACCGGCACCAACATATGGTAAATACAATACGGTCATAACTGAAAGTAATGCTATAACATATTTAAGCCTTTTACCCGGCATCAGCGCCGAGATCATGAAGGGAGCAATAATAATAAATACAAATTTTGACATTGCCGCCAGGCCAATGGAAATGACAGACCGCAGATTCTTTCTAATTGCACAGAGATACAACGCAAGCATAACAAGGAATATCTGTAGCGAATCACCATGACCACTTGCCGCAAAGCTTATAAGGACTAACGGGCTCCATGCATATATCAACACATTAACAGAACTTTTTCCCATTACACCTAAAAACCTCAATAATAAAAATATCGAAAGTACATCAAAAAGCAGGAAGAGAGACTTCATTGATATAAAGGAATGTGAGACATAATCTGCTGCTGCAAACACCATAAGCATGAGCGGCGGATAGATTGTAGACAGATGTTTATGATTAATACCGGAAAAGAACTTGTCCCTGAGATGTTCCAGGCCGGAAGATTCCGGTGGATGGGAGTAAGGATTAATCCCGTTTAATTGTAATTTTCCTTCCCATAAATAACGATACATATCATCTGTCGGAATCATTGGTAACAGCGTAAAGCGAAATATCAGCGAAAAAATTATAATGACCCAGAGAATCTCCCTTGAACTATTGCCATCCTGTTCAGAAATCTCTCCATTCCTTGAAACATAAAATACGACAAAGAGATACGCAATAAAGGAGGCTGTATACAAAAAAGCAAAACAGGGAATATTCTTTTTTATATCTCCAATGGAAGCAATTGCAACGCACAGGATTTCGATAACAATTCCTGTGATTATTATGGTAATCAGTCTTCTGTTCATGAAGCACTTAAGGTCCCGTACGTAAACTTCTTCAGTTATATTCCGTACCTATTTTATAAATATTTCGGTTTCAGGATGGTAATCTGCCCAGACAAACCAGTAAACGGACAGAAATTTAACGCGCCGTAGCGCTTTACCCTTCATGCTTCCTTTTATGCCAATCCCATTTTCCAGATCCCACGTAGTGTTTGTTATGCTGTCTGTCGCAAAATCCATATATTTCTCAAAATCAATTACATGTTCGTCAACCTTCCTATCATATACCATAATACTGCCGGTCTCGTTATTTCTATAAACAAGCAGGTTCAAGCCCTGAAATTTATCAGTAACTATTTTCGTATTGTTAAACAAGCTGAAAGGGTAAGCCTTGTGTTTATCATTTATTTCTATTCCAATAACGGTTGTCTTAGTACTTAACCTTTTATCTATATTCCTGGCGGGATATATGCCGGTTTCATCTTTTCTGTGATAGTCTGCGTAAGCGTCATAGCCAATTGTCCTTGAGCCATGATGAGACAATACCAGGGTATCAGGATGTAATTTTCTCCATTCACCCCATGATGTCTTCTGGCTCCCCGGGATATTATTCAGTTTCCTTCCTGTTAATTCTCCATCTATCGCCTCACCATAAACAATTGGCCAGAGAGATTCAGTTTCATAATCAAACATCACAAGTGTATTTTTAAGCAATTTTCCTGAAACTCCGAATGTATATTCTTCACCATTAATTTCTCTGTTATACACAACCGCAAGATTAGCGAGCGGGCACCAGGTAACGGCAAAAGCATTATCGCCGATCTTGTCATTTACTATTTCATGATGATTCAGGAGATAAACGGAATAAGCACGGCTTTCACCATTAATAGTCACGCCTACAACGGGTTCATTGTCATCAAGCCCTGCTTCATCTGCAGGTACAAATTCAGGATTCTTTATAGCAGGGATGGCATCGCTGGGAAGCACATATTTTATTTCGTCCTTCCTGTCTATATCTGCAAGGCTTATCTGTCCCAAATTAATCACAGAAACGAACAAAGTAGTTATTAAAAATCCAATATGCTTTTTGCTGATAACATTTTCAATCAACATCTTATTTTCTCACTAAACTTCTGAAAAATAGAAAGCGTACCGACGTAAAGAAAACCGATTGCATACATCAATAGAAAAGGTCCAAAGACAAATTTCTTATTGCTCGTATACTGCATAAATCCTATAAAACAATATGCGCTTAAGAGTATTTCACTGACAAAGAATACCTGCAATGACAATGAATAGTTTTTTACCAGTATGTTCCTGCCTCGCTTGATTACACCATACTTAGGCGTCCTGATAAAATCACTCTTGATATTTAACAATGCTTCAAGTACGGCTTTTGTGTTATTAATGGCAATACCACACCCTATAACCATAAGTACCGGTATAAACAGGCATCTTTTCTGCCAATCCCTATAACCCTTCTTCTGAGCAACTATATAAAGAAATGTAGGCGCAAATGCCCCCATAAATATTAGAAACATAAAGATTATCATTGTTAAAGAAACTGACATGCTGCTTATTTGCGGCTTTAACAAGATTATGAGAGGAAGGGATAACAGGGCTAGTATAATCATCATTGGATGAACCATATACTGGTTCAGGTGAATAAAAGCCTCTACCTTTTTTATCAGGGTTTCATTCGTCTTGTATATTTGAGGTAAAAGCTTTTTGGCGGTCTGAATCGAACCCTTTGCCCATCTATGCTGTTGAGATTTATAGGCGTTTATGTCTATTGGCAGTTCTGACGGTGCGACAACATCAAACAGGAATTTAGTTTTCCACCCTTTTAATTGGGCGCGGTATGACAGATCCAGATCTTCAGTCAAGGTATCAAAGTTCCATCCTCCCGCATCAATAATTGCCTCTCTTCTCCATATTCCGGCAGTTCCATTAAAATTCATATATAATCCATTCCAGGCTCTGGCACCCTGCTCGATAATAAAGTGTCCGTCCATTCCAATACTCTGTGCTATTGTTAGAAGAGAGTAATTTCGATTTATGTGCCCCCATCGTGTTTGAACAAGGGCGACCTTTGGCCTTTCATAAAAGAAGGGAATGGTTTGATAGAGAAAATCTTTATCCGGTACGAAATCGGCATCAAAGATTGCCAGAAACTCACCTTCGGCCTTTTCCAGGCCTAAATTCAATGCCCCTGCCTTAAACCCATCTCTATCTCTTCTGACAACATGCTTTATATTGAATCCCATCTCACGGTATTTATTAACCAGATCAGATACCATGCTCTTTGTCTCATCATTAGAATCGTCCAGTACCTGTATTTCATGAAGTTCCTTAGGGTAATCAATATTTACGATCGCCTTAATTAAACGTTCTACCACATGCCTTTCGTTATAAATCGGTAATTGTGTAGTAACTTTTGGCAGTCTGTTTTTGCCGTGATTTGACCAAAACAGTTTGAGGAACTCCTGATTTGTTGATGATTCTTTTTTGTTTTTCCTCAGGAAAAGAAAAATCATGTAATAGTTGTTTATGCCATAAAGGAACAGCCATAAAGCCGCCGGGCAATAGAAAATGAGGATTATTATTATTAAAAGCATTTTATCGCATATAATAATTGCTACTCAGGCCGTTCCGTGCACGGTTTTTCTCCTGGCCCCGGTAATGAGGCCTTTGCAGTTCCACCAGCCGCTTCTTCTTTGATCAGGGTATCTATGTCAGAATATGGATAAATCGTCAGAGCGCCATTTGGTTGTAATCCACCTGTATCTGCAGTTGGGCCGTATGTGCTGTAAATCTCACGACCCAGCATTCTCAGCAACATTGTCTGTTGGCCTCGATGATGTGCCGTATGGGCAATTCTCCTGGTAACGATCCATGCCCGTGACTTATTAAATTCGAAGAACTTAACCTCTTCTGCCCACCAGTCATCATCCTTCTCTTTTAAGGCTTCGACTCTTTTTCCCGAATCCTCGGCATAACGCTTAATAAACTCCAGGCGAGTTTCATTTTCCGGCAAAGGTGGAGCACCGACATCAACACCCAGCATGCCAGTAAACCATTTATTCTCACCCATACATTGATGAATCATCTGCTCAAGCGCATTCCTTCCTCGTTTATCATTGGGATGAGGACGTGCAGAAAGGTCTTCGTCTTTGAAAGTACTCCATGTACTTAATACCTTAATCCTCTCTGTCTCGTATGTATCTATTAAAAACTGATAATCCATAAAGACCCCCTTTCTTGATTAATTGCTACATAACTGTAGCCGCTTTTAGTTAAGACTATATTACTCTTCTTTCAAAAGAGTATCTATCAGCCCTTCAATAACGTCCGGATTAAAACTTCCGAAATGTTGAAAGCGAATTCTCCCCTTCTTGTCAATAATCGCCATCTCAGGGGTTCCGCGGGTATTATATCGAATCATTGTCTCCGGCAATCTCTGGCTTGAAACCTGATCATCAACCCCTACCGGGTAGGTTATGTTCTTTTCTTTAACGTATTGCCGTAGTATTTTTGGGGTTTGTTGAGAGTGGCCTTCAAAGACCGTGTGAATAGCAACGAATTGAATATCCGATTGACCACTGTATTTCTGTGACCATTTTTTCATAAGAGGCCCGGAAAATTTATTACATCCGGGACACCATAACTGAAAGAAATCTATTATGACTACCTTCCCACGCATATCGGAAAGCGTAAACCCTTCACTATTTATCCACTCGGAGATCACCCACTCAGGAGCAATGTTTTCAGAAGATCCAGCCTCGGTTCTTGTGGACAAAAGGAAAGTCCCCAGTAATAATACGCCTGCAACAAAAAGACTCTTTGGCCAGAAATCATTTATCATAATATAATCACTCTGCCGGAAACATCTTCTTTAAGAATTTACCTGTAACCTTTCCCGCAATCTTTCACCAAGTAGCTTTGCCTTATCTATAACCTCCGGCTGCTTGTCCAGACAGGGAATGATTTCAGGTGTAACTTTTGCATCCTGTCCGAAAAAAGCCTTTACGCCACTTACACTGCAGACCTCACCATACCCGCACGAAAAACAGGGCACCGCACCCTGCGCCTCAACGGTACCCACACATTCAATCTCGTTATAGTCAAAGAAGCCCTTAATATCCTCACCCGCTATCTCATACATTTTTTTGTCTCTTCCCGGCATCTCCCACTCTCCTCCGCCACCTACAGAAGCGATTGCGCCTATTTTACCGGAAAGCCTCATACCGCCCAGTCCATCCTTATCATGCCTGAAGCAGTAAAATCTCTCAAGAAATGCGTGCGTGAGGGCATTAAGTCTACCAAAATAATTAGGAGCGCCAACGACTATAGCGTCAGCGTTCAATACCTTGTGCATCAAGGGAATATAATCATCCCGGACTTTACAGACATTATCCTCAACACAACCCAGACAACATATACAACCGTTTATCTTCATGTCATGAAGGGATATTAACTCTGTTTCTAAACCCGTCGCATCCAGAACGGTTTTAACCAGGCCTTCTGTTGTGTGACTTTCCCTCGGACTTCCGCTGATACCAAGTACTTTCATTTTAGTCATTCTCCTATAATTTACATCAAAAATTTCCGACATTTCTTACTATTCATTTTTTCTTAAGCTTTAATTCGGGGAATTTTGTGCCAAGTTCCTTCATCTTTTTCAGTACGTTTTGTTCTGTATTCAGATTCCAGTCATACTTTATCTTCTTCTCGATTTGGTGGGTATTCTTCAACCTTTCCGGTGCAAACCTGTTGACAAAGTCTGCAACTCCTTTATATCCACCGGATTCAAAATCCTTGCTGAACCATTTAAAGAGTTGTGTTGTGTTCAACTTATTATTAATCATTCTCAGATGCAGGGGATTTTTCAACGCATTCGCTACTACCTTGTCTAATTGCGTGTCTATTTGATTACCGTCAAAAATTTCTGCTTTCAAGCTGGGGCACCCAACCGAAGCACAGTTTATTGCAAAATGTATACGCGGATCGGCAAGTGGACGGATAATATTATGTTCAATATCATCAAGCCTATAAAGCGTACCCTCAACCTGGTGATGCTTGTTTTTCCAGCCGATTTTTTTCATACTTGCTATCGGATAATTATTAACAACATCAACTATTGTGAAAAGATTGTATGCATTGATCCAGAATGCAAGTTTGTGTTTTTCCTCTTCCGGCGCCTTTACTGTTTTTAATTTCTCCAGTTGGAGTGAAATCTTTTCTTGAAGTTCAGAGTCATTCTTAATTTTTTCATAGTCTACGGATGCATGTCCGAATTCTCCATCAATCGATGTAAACGTGTTTACGGTAACGGCGCTATTCAGTATATCCTGATAGCTTTCCCAGAATGTGTTGTCTGTTTCAGCAAATGTCGCTTGCTGAGTAATAAAGAATATAATATAAAATGCGGCAATAATTTTTTTCATGATTGGGTAACCTTTTTACCTTATTCCGGCACGCCAGCTATCTTTTCCATAATAAGGAATCTGTTCTCTGCTAAAGTTGTGAATGTCCGCATTTTTTAATTTTGCGAAGGAAAGGACGTCCATAGGACACTCTGTCACGCAAGCCGAACATCGAACACACTGTACATCGTTCATCGGGATACCCTTGTTTGCAAAATTCATAACATCTATTCCCATATGACATACCCTTGTACAAATTTCACAGGAGATGCAATCTTTCTTTTCTGATAGAATTCGGTATCTTGAAAATCTTGTGTATATGTGCATGAGTGCTGCAAGTGGGCATCCATATCTGCACCATATCCTCCCGCCAAGAAAAAAGTAGACGCCAAGGCCGAGTATGCCCGCAAATATTACGTCTATTGAAAATTTGTATACACCAGTCATTGTATAACTTAAAAGAGGGAACGAACTCCACATACCTGATTTATTCAAATAGATAATCAGGGTAAAAATGATGGCAGCAAAAAGGACGATCTGACCGACGTTTTCAAGCCTTTTTGCCCCTGGGCCATGTGGTGTTTTGCGCCTGTATTCATCTCCCAGCGTTTCTGCCATACCTCCACAACTGCAAATCCAACCGCAATATACACCTTTCCCGTAATGTCTGATTAAAAAGAATAGAATCAAACCCGCCTGTACAAAAGGAAACCACGTCCAGAAAGAGCTGCTTCCAAATTCCCACATATTCAGCGGCCAGAATAAGATGAAGGCAAAACTACTCCATTTGCCGCTCGGAAACAGTTCTGACACTATCCAGTGCTGTGCACCAAGGTTGTCGTAAATAAGCGGCTCGTACAGGTGAAAAGGAAGCAGGAAGAGAAAAAAAATCTGAATCGATACAAGTGCTGTCATTTGCAACGAAACATAGCGTGTTTTTCTGACATATGTACGACGCAAACCAAAGATGAGCATTGTTACGCAATAGAAAAGTGAATACCAATATGTGGGCGGTTCGATCCACTCTGCCGTTCCAGCAGTGTTATGCAGCAATTTAGAAAAATACAATATCGTAAAAAATGCGCCTACTCCCATGAAATATGTATACTTAAACGCACGCCATAGAGTTCGAAAATAAACGTTCCCGTACCTTGCTAAAAATCCAAGAGAGCATATTCCGGAAATTAAGAAAATTATAGAACCGGCCCATCCCAGGACGAAGTTTAATGATGGATACCATTTATAACCCGAGAGACTCCAATTAAGCGGAGCTTGAAAGGGTGCGCTCAAATACGCAATCATCTTTGCCCATATAGTATCAGACCCTGCAAACACATCAAAAGCGATTCCGACTTTACCAAAATAGAGCATAGAGAAAAAACTTATCGATGCTACCATAAACCACCACCACAATAACCCTTTCTCTCCCTCCATGCGTATGCCGCTTCGCTTGAAAAATTGTGTGGGTAATTCACGCCCAATGAGAGTAAAGACAACGTCATTAGGTATGGTTTTAACATCGTCCTTTGTTTTCAGGACAACCTCTTTTTCCCGTATCTCTGTAACCGTTGATTCAAAAATTGGTGTAATCTTGCCCTGCTCCACCAGATCATGGAATTTGTTCATGTTTTCTTCTTTTGGCCTGGAAAATTCGTCTTTGCGGTAAGAGTGGATTATTTTATTTCCTGATTTTGCAAGTGCAATAGAACACTCCAACGAACTGTCACCACCACCCACGACCAGAATATTTTTATCGGCAAATTCTCCGGGATCGTACAATTTATTGAATACTTTTGGTAATAATTCACCGGACACCTTGAGTTGTCTGCTGTTACCAGCTTTTCCTATGGCGAGCACAACCTTTTCTGCCATATACGCATTTTTGTTTGTTTCAATATGGATTATGTTGTCTTTTCGGCTGAGTTTTTGAACAAAAGTCCCAACTTCAAAATTCAGGCCTTGTCTTTCTATTTGTGACTTAAGTTCATCAAGGAGAGTTTCCTTGAATCCATCGTTCATTTCCAATGGTAATTCCAGTTGTACTCCATCCGGTTTTAAGGTAATGGGTTTTTCCTTTGGGAAATTCTCTATTGTGTTTAAGATGCGGTTTGATTCTAAAATGATGTAGTTAATGTTCTTCTTTTTACATTCTATCGCAGCGGAAATACCTGCAGGTCCGGCACCAACAATGACTAAATCGTAAACGTTGGAATCCTTCTCTTTTTCTAAGGCAGTTTTCTGGTCAGAGAAAAGTTGTTTTACAATTTTAGCCCCGCCATCTGCGGCAAGTTTAAGTAAGGGTATACCAGTCAAATCTCCTACAATATAGACACCCGGAACAGAAGTTTCTTTTTGTTCGTCTATTTCGGGATAACTCTCGACAATGTTTTTGGGATTGTTCTTTTGCAGCCAATTGAAATAGTTAGATACAAAATTCATAATATCTTCATTTATTAAATATTACCTTATTATATATTAACAATATTCAATTTAATATTATTTCTTTATTTACTTAAATTCCTCAATCCCTCAATCTTCAATAGTCAATAGTCAGTATTCCCTGCCCGCCAGTTTGTTAGGCGGGAATCTTAACTCTTTCCTCTACGCCCTTTGCGGTGAATCTTACATTTTACTTACATCTTACTGACATATTCCTTACTTCTTACCTATATCTTAGTTTTCCTTTGCAAAACAACCCCACTCTTTTATAATAACTGGCGATAGACAGCAGTTACAAATCACTTTTACCACATTTTAAATATCTCCAGAATGTTAAAAACAAAAAATGCAGTTTTTACAATTGGAATAGCTTTACTTATTTTTTTAATAACCATTCCTGTTATAAGTTACACAGCTTTTAAATCAGCAATAAAAGAGAAAACCTTTAATCACCTGATTACTACCAGGGAGCATTTAGTTGATCAGATAGAAAGTTATTTCCATGAAAGGCTTGGTGACGTAAACGTCCTTGCGACAAACCCGACAACGATACAAGCTCTTTCTTTTTTTACGCAAGCTTTCAATAATTCCGGCATCAAGAGCTCCGAATATCCTGAAGTTGCAGAGATCTATCAGCCGTTAATGAATCATTATGTTTCTAATTATGGCTACACAAACATTTTCCTGGTTAACATAAATGGTGATGTGATATTTTCTGCAAAGGAAGACGAGTATACCGGGATTAATCTACTCACGAACGAAAACAGTCTCTTAAAGATTGCTCATATATTCAAGAAAGGTATGGTGGATACTTCCTTTGATGATTATACATGGCATCATGACGAAAATGACTTTGTTGCTTATTGTGCTTCACCATTATACGACAATAAAGTGCTGTTGGGTGTGTTGTTAACTGAACTCCCTTTCTCTCATTTAGATGCCATATTGAGTCGCAGGCAAGGATTGGGAGAAACAGGAGAAATGTATCTGGTAGGTAAAGACGGCTTTATGCGATCAAATTCAAGATTCTCTGAAAAGCCTACAGTACTTAGTAAAAAGGTAGATACAGAAGCGACAAGGGATGCATTTAGTGGAAATACCGGTACAAAAATTATAGATGACTATCGAGGTGTTCCGGTACTGAGCGCATACACACTACTGGATTCTAAATCTGTTGATTGGGCGCTACTGGTCGAGATTGACAAAAAAGAGGCTTTTGAAGCTATCCACACTGTAGAGATCAGGCTCCTGATAATTGCACTCATAATCGGTGGCATAACTATAGCTTATCTTTATCTTAAAAGTAAAAACCCGGAATCTATAAAAGAATCAAAATCCTGATTAATAGAAATTATGAGTATTGAAGAGAAACTGGATTTAGAAGAAATAAATAAAAGCTTTGTCAAAAAAGAGAGCAAAGAAAGAATCAAATGGGCTTATGAAACTTTCAAAGAAGGTCTGTTTTTAACAACGAGTGGTGGTAATACTTCAGCAGTTTTACCTGACCTGACAAGAGAAGCGT
>Ga0208894_1001307_pt1 | contig 15021 bp, 9 predicted proteins | sample ETNtaG_12_FD_185752 | JGI IMG/M metagenome (GOLD analysis project Ga0208894, IMG submission 185752) | Marine microbial and viral communities from oxygen minimum zone, Eastern Pacific Ocean - ETNP201306SV49 (SPAdes) (version 2) | ecosystem: Environmental > Aquatic > Marine > Oceanic ... | reverse complement strand
AAATAAAAGTGAAATAGTAACACCCCATAATATCGAACGATTTCTTTGACTCTCTGCTGAATCATCAATAGTAAAATTGTTCAAACCTAATCCATCTAGTTTAAATCTAAGTAAAGAACTCAGAATCAACATGATTATTCCTAATTTAAACATAGACAGAGGATCGTTCTCTAGTATTCCCTCTAAAGTTGAAATTTTGTAATTCCATTCAACGGCATTAAAAAGGCCATAAATTACAATTAAAATTGATAGTGAGAAAAGAATATCTACTACTAATGAAAATTTAGTAGAATTGATTCTGATTTTTGAATATGATGTTGTAGGACGTGGTTCTGTCTGTTTTTTAAAAAATCGGAGTATAACGGTTGCCAGCAGATGAACTATCCTGAATTCTAGAAAAAAGAATATTGGGTTCCAAATATCGACTGATTTTGTGCTCTCTATTCTTTCTGAAAAACGAATATATGTTCTTGCTCCAAGATAAACTGCAAAAGCTGCTAAGAAATAGGGCATATTCTCTATGCCTGCGCCAGGACCTACAATTCCTCTATTGCTCCAATAAACCCAGCCAAAGAGTGTATTTTCTTGAATTTCCTGGAAAATTGGTAAATTAGCACCCAAAACAACAGTATACAAGAAAAATAATTGAACTACTAAAGGCATATTTCTGAAAAATTCAACATATGACTCGGCAAGACCTGATAACAATCTATTGCGGGACAAACGAGAAACGCCAATAATCACGCCAACAATGGTACTTCCAATTATACTCAATATAACTACACGTATTGCATTAAACAAACCAACTCTGTAAAATTGCCATCTGCTATCTTGAAGAACTGTATCAAAAGGCCACTCATTACTCAAAGTAAAACCGGCCATCTCCTCCATAAATGTAAGATCAAATACCCAAGAACTATCATTTTCTTTTAGATATAAAATATGAGTCCAAAAGTACAAAATAAATGGTAAAAAAGCAAAAATTGCTAATGCTTGAATGGATAACTCATACCGCTTAGGCGTGATATTTCCACTTTGAAGCAGGAAAAGGCCTAAAGCAATTCCAATAGCAATTATAGAAGTTAAATAAAGTGTATAACCTTCAACTGCTTCAGGAAGAACATTGAAACCAAAACTAACATCTTGAATTCGCCCTGGCGTAAGGTTTAGAAGAGTACTTTCAACAAAAGCATCTGCTAAAATAAAATAAATTGAAGCAAAAAGAGAATAATTAATAAAATTTCTAAGATGAGAAAAAACCTCATTTGAAAGATAAGACCCTAAAAATGGAAGTATAAATAAAAATAAAATTAAAACTAACGTAAGATTCTCTATCAATATGGCACTCTCTTATCAACCCATTGAAGGGGCTTTTTTAATGTGGAGGTGCCCCGGGAATGAACCCAGGGTTTCCTCTTCTCTCTAACGACTAATAGTTAGTTCAGTTAGAAATTCATTACCTCATTGGAGGAGCGTACTGAAGTCCGCCTTCCCAATGTGGTGCGTTTTGTGTTCCTGCACGGTCAATCAAACAGTTAGCCATTTGACCAGTTCCGTCACAGAAAGATCTGTCGTATGCTTCGTAGTAGTTACCTGAGGTAGCTAGAACTGATTGCATCCAAGTTGGTGCTAGAGGGTTTGCCTCAGTACCAAGTCCAAGAGTGCTGTTCAACAGACGGTTGTATGATGGATTGCTTAGGTCTTGATCTGCGTAGTTAGCGCTGGTTACACCAAGCTCTTCTGCAGTCAACATACCAAACCATACCCAAGTTACTACATCGTTCCAGTCATCGTCGTTATCACGAGTTGCTGCACCGAGTGGTTCCTTAGACATTAGTTCAGGCATGATTCCCATTGCGAAATCTTGTCCGTCACCTTGTTCCATACCATACTTTTGTGCGACCATAGCCGACATATCACCAGTCCAGGCTGAACATTCCTCATTAGTGAAGGATGCTTTGGCTGCGTCTGCATCAGCTGAATTTACAGCTGTGTAGGCCAAGCCATTAACTTGGAAGTAGTCTGCCAAGTTACCTTCTGTGGTTGTTCCAATACCAACACAAACTGTTGCGTCATTCAAATCCATTACTGAATCTGCTCCTGGGTGAGCGTCAAGGTTTACTAACATTCCTTGACCATCGTAGAAATTAATTCCTGCGAAGTCTGCGTTCAAATCTGCATCACGGCTGGTTGTCCAGGTCGTGGTTCTAATTAGAACATCAATGTCACCAGAAGATAGAAGCTCAAAACGGTTTGAACCAGTTGCCAAAATGTATTCGATTTGGGTATCTGGGTCAAGACCTATAGCTGCTGCAATTGCTCTACAGTATTCGATATCTAAACCGGAACGGGTTCCGTCATCGGCAAGGAATCCCATGCCGAATTGTGATGTTTTTACACCACATTTCATCGATCCTGCTGCAATTACATCATCCAATGTACTTGTGCTTTCGGTTCCTACGGGATCTACTGGATCATTACCACCGTTGTCATCAACTGGGTCTTCAACAGTGTCGTCAGTGTCTTCTCCGTCGTCGCTTACGCAGCCTGTAAAGGCTACGCTAGCCATCATGAGCATTACTATTAGTGCGTAGATTTGCTTCATAGGTCTGATAATTTTTGGGACTGTATATAATACTAAGCGTTTCGTTAATTGCAATATTATAAACCAAAAAAAATACCCTTTTACTGCTATTTGTCGACGAGGAAGGCGAAATTAGGTTAAAAAAATAATACTACTTTTGACGAATTCCGATACGGCTATTTATATTCTACAAGCATTCTACTGTTTAATACGATTTAAGCTATGTCACCAAAAGCAAACAAAAAATTAATTATTCTTTGATTAATTTCATCTCTTGCATTTCTAAAATCATTTTCGGATTCAGGATCTGTAATTGGCCAATGTAATATTTTACATTTTTTAGGCCAGGGCATTGAAACGCATATCTCATTTGCCGAACTGCAAAGTGTTATTGCAAAATCTGAATTTTTCCAATCTACAGCATCCAAATGTTTTGAATGGTGGTCTGAAATATTTAGACCTATCTCTTTCATAACTTTTATCGCTTTTGAACTGACGCCTTCGGGTTTAGTACCGGCACTTAAAACAGTAATATCATTTTTTAGATTTCTAAGCAATCCTTCGGCCATTTGAGAACGAGCTGCATTACCAGTACAAACAAACAAAATTGTTGTCATATTTTATCAGTTGAGTCGTCTATAAAATGTTAAATCAGGAATTGGAAAAAAGGTGTGTCCCACCTTTCAAATTTTTGTCATTAAATGTAGGGTAAACTGTTTTTTTAACTTAGGCACCACTAAAGAAAAACTTTAAAAGGTGGAACCAATACAGATATAATCCCATGGTATACCTAACAAGGAAGACTACACGAGGACAGCATTACTATTATCTCGTGAAATCTTTCAAATATGATGGTCGCGTCGAAAAGGTACAACAATACCTAGGTTCAGATGAACCTAACGAGACTGAATTGGAGCAATTAAAACAAAAATATACCATCGATTTAGAATTGGCTGCAATAGAAAGAATGGCTGTTATGTCTTCTGAAACTTATAGAACTCCTTATCTAAAAAAATCTGCGCTGTTGGGATTAGAAAGAATGAAATTTCTAAACAGAGCACTGCACCGACTTGAAACACCTGAACAAAGAACTTCCGAGAATTCAAGAAACAGCGTTATGAATATTCATGGAAATATGGCTCTTTCTTCAGCACCACTTTCAATAGATAACGTTCAAGCCATATTTGAACAAGATAGAGCTCCAACTGGCGTTCCTCTTTCCAAAGTATTAGAAGCATTATCTTTGAGAAGATTGCACGATGAAATACCTGAAAGAATTTCTAGACTTGACAAAAGAACCATTCTAAAATTACATCAAGATTTATTTGAAGGCACTGGGAAAATGAGTGTGTTGAGAGAAGAATCGGCTAGTTTACCTGGTTCTGCTTTCATGCCCCCTCCGCCGATCTTGATTGAAGATGAGTTAGAAGGCCTACTACAATGGTGGCATGATCCTTCGCCTTTACATCCTTTTGAAAGAGCTGTGCTATTCCATCACAGGTTTCAACAAGTTAGACCTTTCCAATCTGGAAATGGTTTAGTTGGAAGATTAATACTAGATGGAATGCTAATTCGTGCAGGATTATCAAGCACACGATGGCAAAAAGAAGACCGTTCCACTTATTTATCCGGTTTAGTAGCAGGAGATCGTGGGGATCGAACAAAGCTTATCAAAATCTTTTGGGAAGCTTACAAAAAACAGCATGGGCCCAGCGTTGAAGGGGGAAAAGAATCTATGCGGCTTTCACCACGCCAATCTCAATTGGAGGCCTTCTGATTGAGGCTTCTCGAACTTGAGTTCGAGAATTTTAAATCCTTCAAAGGCCACGTTAACGTCCCTCTCGGACCTGGGTTCACATGTATTACAGGGCCCAATGGTTCAGGTAAATCAAACATAACTGACGCCATACTTTTCATACTTGGTTCACGTTCTACAAAATTACTCCGTGCAAGAAAATTAAAACAATTAATTCACGGATTCCAAGAAGGAAGTAAAAAAAAATCCGGACCTAAATCATGTAAAGTTTCAATGGTCTTTGATAACTCCGACCGATTCTTAGCTATAGAAAAAGATCAAGTAACGTTCACCAAAGGAATTCACCTTAGAGGTGATAATACTGTAACTTATTATCAAATAGATGGAGTCAAATCTTCAGCTGGTGAATTTGAAGCTCTATTCTCAAGAGCTGGGCTTTATGCAACTGGATACAACATAATTCAACAAGGAGATGTGATTCAAACATCTTTAATGTCAGGAACTGAAAGACGGCGTAAAATTGAAGATGTTGCAGGAATTACAGCTTATGATAATAGGCTTAGAAGTACTAGAAGTGCTCGAAATTCTGTAGAGGCTGATTTGACTTTGCTAAATGAAAGAGCAAAGGAATCGAAAAGAACACTAACCCAGCTTGAAAGAGAAAAAGAAGCTGCTGAAAAATTAGAAAAAATTCTAGAAGAAATTAAAGAAAATGAATTATTACTTAAATTCCGCACTATTTTTGATTTTGATTCTGAAATTCAATCTAGAAGAGAGGTGGTTGAAACTTATTCTAAAGAATTAGAAAAGTTGGAAAAAGAACAAACTAAAAGAAATTTAGAGATTGAAAAAGCTCAAAAACAATTTCAAGACGTCGAAAATAATATCTCAGTTTCAGGTGGAAATAAAGCTAGGGAATTACAAGAAGAATTAGATAAAACTAGAGTTGCTCAGGCTTTAGCCGAAAGAAATTCAGAAAGTGCAAAAAATGAACTAGAAACTTTAGAAAATGAACGTAAAATTTTAGATAATGATTACAAACTTTCTTCAAAGGAACTGAAAGTGTTAGATTCATATTTAGATAAGGGAAATAAAAAAGTCAAAAAATTGGAAAGTGTTGTTTCTGGAAAAGTAGCTCGATTAAATGAATTAGAAGGAACGGCAGCTGATGACTCTGAAACAGTTTCTTCTCAGAGAGAAAAATTAGAAAGTTTAAGAAAAGAAGCTGGAGAGCTAGAAATGCAAAGGCATAGGCTTGAAGGTGAGAAAGAACAACTTGAAATTCAATTAAAAAGTGCAGAAGAACAACTTGTAAGATCCAACCAATGGCTTGAATCTATAGTCACGGATGTGAAAGAAGCCGATTTTCAACTTAAAGATTTAGAAGTAGGAAATAAATCTGCTGCTAAAAATTTAGAAAAAATTAAAGAAAAACACAATACTGTTCTTAAAACAATAGAATCTCATCAAAAGAAATTAACTAATCTTGAAAATTCACTTAGAGATGAATCAATGAAATTAGCCTCGCAAGAAGCCGCCCAGAGAGCTAGAGAAGAATTTGGAGGCTATGCGAAAGGAGTCAAAGCACTATTACAATGCAGAGATAATGGTCAATTAAGGGGAATTATTGGTACAATTGCTGAATTAGGAAGAGTTGATGAAAAATATGCAACCGCATTAGAAGTAGCTGCTGGAGCCAGATTACAATCTATTGTAACTGAAGATGATGAAGCTGCTTCTACAGCTATCGAATTTCTTAAAAGAAATAATATTGGCCGCGTTCGTTTTTTGCCTCTCAACAAGGTTCATTCATACAAACCAAGTGCGCATGCACTAATGATATCAAAAAAAGAAGGCGCTCTTGGCTTTGCACAAGATTTAGTTAAATTTGATTCTCGATACAAAGATGTTTTTGGTAATGTTTTTGGAGATACTGTCATAATGGAAACATTAGGAAAAGCTAGACAACATTTAGGAAAGGGCCGTATGGTTACTCTTGAAGGTGAATTGTTAGAAAGTGGAGGTGCTTTAGTTGGTGGTTCTGCTCCGAAAACTGGAATTCATTTTGGAACTTCTGAACGTGATGATATTGATGAATTAATAAATAATGTCAGAAAACTGGAAACTGAAAAATTACAATTGGCATCACAACTTGGAGAATTACTAGAAGAAGCTGGTGAATTGGCTACTGCACGGCAAGAATTAGAAAGTGAAAGTGCTGCTTTCCAAACTAGGGTTACAGACTATGATGGCCGGGCTGAAGAAATTAAGAAACGTCTTGATGAAGCAGATGATGCCGTAAAGACTCGTGAAGGTGTTATCGAAGCTTTGCAAGGTGAAATTATAGAAAGAACTGATCTCTTAGTTAATTTAGAAAAGGATATTGACAAAAGTGGAAAAGAAATTAGCAAAGCTACTTCAGATTTGCAAGCTGTTGCAGATGGAAAAACCTCTAAAGTAATTGCTGATATTCAAATTAGCCTTGATCAAAATAGAGAAGAATTAGCTACTGAGCAGGCCACTTTAGCCTCATTAGAAGCAAAAATAGATGCAATGAAATCAGAAGTTGGAAGGCTAAAGGGTGACTTGGAACTTAATCAAAAAGAACAAAAAGAATTGCAAGAAACTCATAAATCTGAAATGAAAACTGCAAAGAAACTGGATAAAAAACTAAAGGCCTTAAGAAAAGAAGAACAAGAAAAATTCAAAGAATTGAAAGGCTTAAGAGATGAACGTGATGAATTACATGATTTATTAACGGATTTAAAATCAGAATTAGCGGCTAAACAAGAATTACGCAGAAGTAGAAAACACGCTGTGGATGATTTGAAAATCGAAATTGCAACAAGAGAACCAAAATTGGTTGAAGCAAAGGCTAGAATTCCAGATGGAACAAAAACTCCGCAAATAGTCCCAGGCCGTGAGAAATTAGAAGCAACTAAAGAAAATCTAGAACGTAACAGGAACCGTCTTGGAAATGTTAATATGTTATCTTTAGAACATTATAGGCAGGAAGCTGAAAGGTTTGATGAAATAAGAAAACATAAAAAACAATTGAATGAAGAAGTTCGTCGCTTAGATAATCTGGAAAAGAAAATATCAGATAAAAAAGAAACTAAATTCATGGGCGTCTACAATAGTATTGGAGAAAGTTTCAAAACTTCTTTCAAAGAAATTACAGGGGGTGGTGAAGCCTGGCTTGTATTAGAAAATGAAAAAGCTCCATTTGAAGGGGGCGTTATGATAAAAGCTAGAATGCCTCGTAAAAAATTGTACCCTGTTGAAGCATTGTCTGGTGGAGAAAAATCATTAGTTTCAATGGCTTTCATATTTGCAATCCAAGGATATGATCCAAGTCCTTTCTACTTATTAGATGAACCTGACCAAAATTTAGATGGAGTGAATACCGAACATATCGGAAAAGCTATTGCATTACAAGCAAATGTGGCACAATTCTTAGTTGTTAGTTTGCATCACGCTGCACTTAGAGAATCGGACAATGTAATTGGGGTGTTTATGGGAGATGATGGTGTATCGCGATTACATCAAATCAGAGATGTTGAAACATTCTTATCTTCTTTACCTGTCGAAGCTGAGGTGGGAGCTTGAGTCAGGTCGTAAATCACTTATTGTTTCATAAAGCAATGATTGGAGTTGATAGTGAAAAAATTGACCAATACATAGACATTGCCTCAGGTGTTGGCTCAACTGCTGAAGTTTCTACTATAGAAGACCCATTTACTAGAAGCGTTACACTTCTTTTCATGCTTGTAAAAGAACATGGATTAGATCCCTGGTCTTTAGATCTTAAACTTACGATCCAAGAATATCAAAAATATGCTGTTAAAGAAGATGATTTAGACTTACCGTTAGCAGGTTCTGTTCTTGGATGGGCTTGGGATGTTCTTAGATTGAGGGCCACTGGTGCTATAGAAGCCACAGAGCCAATACCTGAACCTCAACCTGAATGGGTTGATTTTGACTTTGGTTGGGAACCGACATATGCTGAACAATTAGAAGATCGTTCTGAACCCCCTATAGAAGAAAGTGTTCTTTTCCAAGGTGAAAGGCGCGTTACTTTGATGGAATTGGTGGGTGCTTTAGAAGATGCCCGAAATATGGAAACTGAGCGTCAAGAAAGATTGGAGAGAAGGAAACAACTTCGAGAAGCTCGGCAATCAGTTCTTAGTGAAGTTGCAGAACGATTAGGTGAAAATTTGCATAATGATGATCCGAGCCAATACAAAGAGAAAGTTTGGCAAAAAATAAATGAATTTAATGGAAAACCAATACCAATTGGTGATTTACTTGACAGACCTGAAAAAGCAAGTGTTGTACGAACTTTTGTAGGCTCTTTATTTTTAGCCAGAGAAGGTAGGATTGACATTATACAAAAGAATTTAGAAAATCATAACATTTATGTCAAGAATTTGGAGAGTGCAGGATGAATGAATTAATGGCTGTAGAAGCTGCACTATTCTCGGCCGGTCGAGCTTTAGATGCTACTGAAGTTGCAGAAGCAACTGGTTTATCAAGAAATAAAGCAATTGGTGCTTTGGATTCACTAGTCGAATTATACAAAAATAGAGAAGGGGCTTTAGAAATTGTAAAACTTGGTCATAAATATGCTTTACAATTAAAAACTGAAGCTGTGGAATATGGTCGAAGACTAGCGCCACAAGAAATTCCTTCTTATCTTCTAAGAACTTTAGCATTAATCGCCCATGAACAACCGATGATGCAGAAAGAGTTAAAACAAAAATTAGGTGACAAAGTTTACGAACATGTTGGGGAGTTAGTAGAATTAGGCATGATACAACGAGAAAGAAAAGGAAGGAGTTTTGAATTGAGAGTTACCGATGCATTCATGGAATACTTTGGTATTAACGCTGAAAACCAAAACGAACTTAAGGCTTATTTGGAACAAGCGTTAACAAGCTAATGAACGGACCTGGGTTGCTTGAATTAGTTGTAATTATATTTTTAGTTTGGGTTTTCTTAGGGCCGCAGAAAATGATAGAGGGAGCTCACGCTCTTGGAAAAGCATATCGCGAATTTAGAGGATATACATCATCAATAAAGTCAAATATTCCTGAAAAAGATAAAGTTCGTTCTTCAGCTGAAAGATTAGGAATTGATACTGCAGGGATGAATCAAGAAGAGATTAAATCGGCAATTGTAGATGAATTGTCAAATGAATAAACCATAATGTCTTAGACATTATGTAACAACCTTGATATAGTTACACTTGTCCATTACTAACATGAATCCGGTAAAAGCGGTAGCGCTGGCTATCATTTTTTTGCTTTCAGCCATAGCCCCTGGAATGAATGTTGAGGCTGCTAATGATGCAAGAACTGATACTGATACCGGATATCTTAGTGAGAAATGGCATGCTGGATTAGGAACTGGTGTTGGAGCTTTGAACTCAATCAAAACTGCTGACATTGATATGGATGGAGAAGATGAACTAATTTTTGGTAATTCACAAGGATATGTCCATATTTTAGATTGGGATGCTAGCAACAATGGTTGGTCTGAAGAATTCCATACTGTTGACATGGGTGGGCCTGTAAAAGGACTGGAAATTGCTCAAGTTGATGACGATGAACAATTAGAAATTGCAATCGGTTACAATTGGAATGCAGACTCAGGAAAAGTAAAAATTATTGATGGAATTTCACTTTTGGCTGAAACAAACTGGTCTTCTGGTATTTCTTGGTCACACACACAATGGACTGAAGGGTGGCCTTACGGTTTAGCAATGGGAGACCTTGATGGAGACGACCGAGCTGAATTAGCTATGAGTGGCGATCGTGGATTTCTATGGGTTGTTGATACTGATAAACCTGAAATTTATGTTGGTAGAGATATTACATATGACGAGGCTGAATGGTATGTTGATGTCGGAGCTAAAACTGGCGGTAGTACCTTAGAAAATACATGGGGATTAACTTTTGGACAATTTGATGATGATGAAGCTATAGAAGTTGCTGTTGGAAGCAAACAAGGATGGGTTGCAGTCTTTGATGGTGAAACTGAAGAAATGCAATGGAAATATGACATGGATGGTAGTAGTGGAGCTGACAGTCTATGTTACAGTTTAATTTCTGCAGATTTAGACGGTAATGATATTGATGAATTAGTTGTTCCGCAACAAAATAAGTTAACAGTCTTTGTTGATGGCGACAGAGACGTACGTGTCGAAGATACGAGCGTCAAAAGTGGTTATGGATTAGCCAGCGAAGATTTGTTTGGAAATAACAATGAAGAATTAGTTGTTGCTGACGGTAGCGGAAATATTAGAATCATGGGATTAGTTGGTTCTAGTTTGACAACTTATCAAGAATGGAATGGTGGATATCCAATGAACACCGGAGGAGGTGTTACTATCTCAATGAATGGCCATGACGATCCGTGGATTGTTCATGGGAGTGATGCGGGTGTGGTAAGAGCTTGGGAAGTTACCTCACAAACCAATCATGATTTAGCTTGGACTAGTGAAGCTGGTGAAAATGATAATCTCCTCCATTCTCTTGAAGGAGGAAGCAACTATGGCGTAGCTATGGGGAACCTAGATGACGATGATAATTTGGAAGTTGTTGTTGGTTCTGGTTCAGGAAGAATTTATGTTTTTGATGGAAATACACACGAGAATCAATGGGTAAGTCCTGCACTTGACAAAATTCCTATCGGTATTGCAATAGGTGATGTTGATAACGATGGAAACAATGACATTGTTGTGGCGACAGGAAATCCTGGTGAACCTAAAGATGACGAGGGAAATGGTGGTGAAGGGTATCTATATGTTTTTGAAAGAAGTGGGAGTGATTTTACTCAAGCTTTCAAGAGTGACAATATTGATGCGTCTTGGGGTGTCACAATAACTGAATTAGACGGTTCTAGCAATCCTGAAATAGGAATTGCAACAGGATATCTCGAAATTATTGATGCTACTTCTGGAACTACGGAATTACACGGTGCTGTGAAAGTTTGGGGATACGGAGGTTCAAGTTACTCTCAAGAATGGACTTCTGGAAATATTGGTCAAATTGTAGGAGGTATCGATAGTGGAGATCCGGATGACGATGGAGATAATGAACTTGTAGTTGGAACGGGAGGAGACAATAGAGAAGGTTCAGAAGAAAATGCTGAAGTAAGAGTTTATCGCCGTTCTGGTGGAAGCTATACTTTGGAAGGTTCTATAATAAATCCTGCAAGATATAATGCATATGGAATCGAAGTTGGGGATGTCAACAATGATGGAAAAGATGAAATCATTGTAGGAACTGGTGAAAAAGGACAAAACAAACCCCGATTGATTATTTATGATGGAAGTTCACACGCTGAAGAATACTCAAAAGATGTTGATAGTAATTCTGTTTGGGGAATAGAAGTAGAAGATTTTGATAGTGATGGAGAACCTGAATTAATCTATGGAACTTCAGGTGGAGAATTATTTATTTATGACGGTATAGAGCCAGGATCTTTTGAAGCAAAAACAAGTGCATTGTCTACTAAAGCAGGACACTATGGTGGAATTGCTATAGGTAATGCAGACAACGATGGAGCCTTAGAAATGGTTGTAGGAAGTGGTTCTTACCTATGGATGTTTACTACAGAAGGGCAAACCAACAAACCTGATTTGGCTATTGAAGGAACTGAAATATCTTATGTTCCTGAAAATCCTGATGAAGATGAAGATATTACAATTAATTTGAGTATCATCAATTATGGTGGTGCTGATACTACAAAATGGAGAGTCAAGGTCTATGATGGCGATCCAGATGCCGGCGGAAAGAAAATAACCGAATTCAGTTGTGATGCTACAGAGTCTGATCAGAGAGAAGGTTGTAAAGCATTAGGCAATGGAGAATCTGCTTTTTTCGAAGTGATTTGGTATGGTATACAAACTACTCCAGGATACCATGAAATCTATGCCTTAGCCGAAGATACCAACCAACCTAGACAAGAAACTCGTTTTAGTAATAATAAAGATTTTACGACTATTGAAATAGAAGAAATTCCAAATGATAGACCAGTAATTGATGCGTCTATCGATAAGAACATTCTTTGGGTTGATGAATCTGCACGCATAGATGCTGGAAATTCATATGATAATGAAACGACGAATGGTGAACTTGATCGTGCTGATGGTGATGCTGATTTAACTTATCGATATTATTACGATGGAGGGTGGACTTCATGGGTTGGTGACTATACTTGGGATTTAAGTTTCTCAACTCCTGGCGATAAGGAACTCATTGTTATTACAAGAGATGAAAGAAGAAAAGAATCTGAGCAGAAAACCCTAATGGTTGAAGTCAAAGCAAATACTCAACCTGTAGCAATATTAGATGCAAATTTAACTGAGGCTCCAGACGGATCTTTCATCACATTTGATGTAAGTGATTCATATGATCCTGATGGACGTTCAGAGCTAGAATATAGATTTAGCTTTGGCGATAATGTTTATTCGGATTGGGTAAAAGAGGGGCAAACTGTTAGACTTTACCGAAATGCATTCTTTACGGGAGCTAACGGTGGAGAATTGCAATTAGATAGTGGCGAAGAAGTATTGAGAGATAATTTTGGAATTATTCGTATATTTAGATTAATGAATGGATCAAACTCTGGAATTGCTGATTTAAACCTTGGAGAAGGTATTTTCTTATTAGAAGTAGTAAATAGCAAAATAACGGCAAATGGATACAATTACACCTTGCCTCCATTCTCTGAAGAAAAAATTTACAGTACACAACTAATGGCCCGTGAATTGTCTGAAACTGGGGCTGATGATATCTTAGCCAGTAGTTGGTCTCAAATGATACCAATTAACATTTATTTACCAGAAAATGAAAATCCTATTGCAGCTGCCAAAGCTGGTATTTTCATAAATGGCGTTGGTCTTTTCAGTGATATTGTAGATTATGCCAAAACTGGAGATGAAATTACCTATTCAGGTGCTGATTCTTTTGATCCTGATGGTGATGATTCCAATCTCGAATATTCTTGGAAGATTGTAAATTCTCAAGGTTCTAACATTAATCTTCTTGGAGATAAAACTAAGAAAACTTTCCAACGAACATACAATGAACCTGGAACGTATACGGCTATCTTGACTGTAACGGATGAACGCGGTGGAATTGGAACATGGCAAGTTGATGTTATCGTAAGTAAAAGTGGCGGATATGACAACTTAAATGACGATGAAGAAGGACTCAGTAATACAATGATTGCAGGAATTGCGGGTATTGGTGTTGCAGTTTTGGCTGGCTTAGCTATAGGATTAAGGAAAATGGGAGGAGATGGTGATGGATTCGATGAGATGTTCGAAGATGTTGCTGTAGGTCCTTTAGAATTGAATTGTCCTACGTGTAATGGTTTAATTTCAATAACAACTGCGCAAAGGCCTATCCAAGTTGGTTGTCCGATGTGCCAATCACAATTTGTACTTCGTGAATGAGCCTTTCATTAGGTAAACTAAAACTGAATGGCAAATGCCATGTCATGGGAATTCTGAATGTTACTCCAGACAGTTTTTACGATGGTGGGTGGCACTTTGATTCAGTTAATACTCAAAAAAGAATAGAAGAAATGATTTCTGAAGGTGCTGAAATCATAGATATTGGGGGTGAATCAACTAGACCAGGTTCTAAACCTGTAAGTGTCAAAGAAGAATTGGAAAGAGTGATTCCGGCAATTGAATTTATCAAAAGTATATCAGATATTCCAATTTCAATAGATACACAGAAAGCTGAAGTTGCAAGACATGCCGTAGAAGCTGGAGCTTGTGTTGTAAATGATGTTGGTGGCTTACGAAATGATGATATGATTTCTTTGATTGCTGAACTGCAAATACCGGTGATAATTATGCATATGCAAGGAACTCCGGAAAACATGCAAAAGAATCCCCAATATGCTAATACTGTGCAAGATATCAAGAATTGGCTTGAAGAGCGAATAAATACTGCAGAAATAGCTGGAATCAAGCGTTCTAACATAATTGTTGACCCTGGAATTGGTTTTGGTAAAAATTTGAAGCATAATTTGGAAATTTTAGGTGGATTGAATCAATTCAATAGTATGGCTGGTGGAGTGTTGTTAGGTGCAAGTAGAAAATCATTCATTGGTTTTCTAACTGGTGCAGATGATAGTGATAGATTAACGGGTAGTTTAGCATCCGCAATGATTGGAGTTACGGAAGGTGTAGACTTAGTAAGAGTTCATGATGTTAAGGAAACCAGAAAAGCAATTGAAACCATCAATGCTTTAAGTTGATTTAATCAAGCAGTTTGTACGGTTGATACCTTAGTTCCTATTTCAGAAGTAGTAGAGTCTAAAGTAACGCCAAGATAGATAACTGTAATAGTTGTAGTATATTCTATATTCAAAGGATCGCCTCTATCAATTTTATCTTTAGTTACGGGATCCAAATTATTTAATTCAAATTTGTCATAAATGTTCTCACCACTTCCCAAAGTATATTCAAACGTGAAATCACCTTCTGTAGTTGGGTCTGATTCTAGAATTTTAAGATGAATTAAAACATCAATACTTTTGTCAAAATAGCCCATCTTTGGAATGTCAAAACCAATATCGCCCACAATAGACTCTTTGTCTTCTGTTAATTGAAAATTGGCGTCTGTTACATGATCTTCAAGATTGATGTTTACATGGT
>Ga0208894_1001306_pt1 | contig 15025 bp, 13 predicted proteins | sample ETNtaG_12_FD_185752 | JGI IMG/M metagenome (GOLD analysis project Ga0208894, IMG submission 185752) | Marine microbial and viral communities from oxygen minimum zone, Eastern Pacific Ocean - ETNP201306SV49 (SPAdes) (version 2) | ecosystem: Environmental > Aquatic > Marine > Oceanic ... | reverse complement strand
GGGGGGTGATAGCGGCCTCACGCGAGCGCAGCAGTAGTTGGGTCAGCCTTGCCACACTTCCTTCACCTAGATCAAGTTCAGTTAGCCGCTCAAAAGACTTGTGATAGATGGCTTCTAGCTCTTCGATCAGATCCTCACGCTCTTGTCTGATTTTGCGACGTTGTTCTTCTCGGCTCATTTGGCGCCTCTTCAACCTTTGACGTTCAGTCTGATGGTTTAAGCAAGTGCAAAGAGAACTCGTCGGATGGATCATGCCAACGTTGGACTCCATGCCAACCAGCTTCGGCGACAACTGCAAGGGCAGCTTCAGGTAGATATTTGATGCTGTATTCAGTAATCAGTGATTCACCAGAGTTGAACAGCCACTGTTGTCCAGCGACCGTCACTAGCTGCTCGCATTTGCTTATAAGTTCCATTTGTACTCTGCTTTGCTCGGCTTGCCAGCTGGCGCGGTAGGTAAAATTGTCTAGGGCAAAGTCACCTTCTAGTTCATGGTTGAGGCGCCGCAGCAGGTTGTGGGCAAAGGCTGCGGAGATACCGGCTGCATCGTTATAAGCAGCCTCCATTCGTGCTTGAGGTTTGGGATGATCCAAACCCAGCAGTAGGGGGCCGCCATTCAATAGCTTGCGAAAGTGGCGGAGTAGCACTATCGCTTCGGTGGCTTCAAAGTTGCCAAGTGAGCTGCCTGGAAAGAAACCGATGAGTCGCTGGCCTCTTAGTAGTGGGTGATCAGGCAGGGCATTTAGTTGGCTGTGGTCGCAGCAGATGCCGAGCATTGGCACCTTCGGGAACTGGCGTTGCAAGGTCTTGATGGACTCTTGCAAATGCTCAGAACTGATATCAAGTGCGATGTAGGCGGTTGGTCTGAGGGTGTGTAGCAATGGACCCACCTTGCGAGCACTACCGGCTCCAAATTCCACGATTACGCCAGCTCCGAGGGCTCTAGCGATTACTGCAGCCTTTTTCTCCAATAGTTCGATTTCCGTGCGGCTGAGGCTGTATTCAGGCTGCTCACAGATTTTTTCGAAGAGGCGAGATCCTTCAGCGTCGTAAAGCATCCAGGCCGGGAGTTGGCGCGGTTTTTTTCGCATGCCATCACAAACCATGCGCCGCATGTCGGCCAGGGCAGGGTGCAGGGTGATTAGTTCGCTTTGCAGTGGGGTAATACTTGGAGCATTCATAGTGCTAGTCGAATCCCTGAGGCCATCCAACGACTGGCTGGTGAGAAGAAATTGCGATAGGTGGTCCTTGCGTGTCTTGGCGGTGTGAGCGCACTGCTGCCTCGTAGTACGAACTGAGAGCTCATGAATTTGCCGTTGTATTCGCCAATTGCTCCAGTAACTGGCTTGAATCCCGGATAGGGACGATAGGGGCTAGCGGTCCATTGCCAGAGCACGTCATGAAGCTGGTGAATCTGAGAGTCATTGGTTTCAGCGGCCCATTCCCATTCGGCTTCAGTGGGAAGACGAGCGTCGGCCCAACGGGCGTAGGCATCGGCTTCAAACCAGCTCAAGTGACGAACAGGAGCTAGAGGATTGAGAGGTTTTCTTCCCGCCAGTGTGAATTCCCAGTTCCAATTGGTATCAGCTTCTTCCTTTCTCCAGTAACGAGGAGAAAGCCAGCTGCGTTGTGTACGGATCGACCAGCCCTCGCTCATCCAAAGCTCCGGTCGTTCGTAGCCCCCATCAACCATGAATTCCAGGTATTCACTGTTGCTAACGAGCCTGTTTGCAAGTTGAAAAGGTTGAAGCCAAACCTTGTGTCGCGGAGCTTCATTGTCGAAGTGGAAGCCATTGTTGGCTTCACTTGTGTGTGCCTGATCAACTCCGATATTTGCCAGGCCTCCTTCAAAGTTCAGCCAGTCAAGTTTGCATTCAGGATCCACGTTCATTGCGGATATTGATAAATCCCACTTTTCTTGCCAATCACTCCGATAGACCGGCTCCAGGGGTTGTCGGCTGAAGCCATCAAGCACATCCATCAGTAGCAGTTCCTGATGCTGTTGCTCGTGTTGAAGCCCTAGTTCAAGTAAGTCATTCACCTCATCATTGCGATCGAGAAGCAGTCGCTCTAGCTCCTTATTGACGTGATTACGCCAAGCCATCACTGCTTCGATCGACGGACGGGTGAGCAGGCCTCGCTGAGGTCTGGGGTGGCGATTGCCGAGGGAGTCGTAATAGGAGTTGAATAGATAGCTCCAGCGGGGATCTGAACCTTCGTAGCCGGGTAGGTGGGGCCTGAGCACTAATGTCTCGAAGAACCAGTTGGTGTGGGCTAGGTGCCATTTGGGCGGACTAGCGTCCGGCATGCCTTGTAGGCAGAGCTCCTCAGGTAGTAGGGGTGCGACCAACTCTTCGCTGGCTTGGCGTATAGACAGCAATCGCTTAAGGAGCAATTCTTTCGATTGATCGAGAGTTATTGGGCTTTTGACCATGGAGGCATCAAAGGCTGGCGCGGAACATAGGTTTATTCGATTGATTTTGCATGAGCTGTTTCAGTTGCTTATTGCAGGAGATGGGATCTCTGCTCTAAGACTCTTCAGATAAGCCTTTAGCTGCAAAGTTGTGCTACTCCATAGCTTTCAGCGTTTTTGAGCCATAACTGGCTTCCAGTTACGTGGTAACTGGCATTGGATTAGTCATATCAGTATCAGCTGAAGTGGTTTCTTCGCCTAATGTCCATTGCCTCGCGACTTGAAAACGTGTGGTAGAGAAGGGCCCTGGTAATGAGTCGTTGCGACGGCGGGCTCAAGAACGTGAAGAGGCTGCAGAAGGCAGCCTATGGCCCGTAGTGGGAGCTTTGTTGACATCAGCGGTACTAGGTACGGCGATTGGTTGGTTCGTGCTCAGTCGCGGTGCCTCTGAGATGTCGGCTCCATCCACCGATAGTGATTTGGTGGGCAATATTCCTGTGGCCAGCCTTCCAGCTGCAGAGGTTGATCAGCGTCAGCAGTTGTTGAGTCGGCTGCGGGCTTTGCAGGTCAACCAAAGTTGGTTTTTGCAGTTGGTTGATGCCAGTCTTTTGGCTCGTTTCCCCGAGAGAGGGGGACGCCTTCCTTCTGACGCGCTTGAGGATGCTCCTTTGCGTCAGGCTTGGAATGATTTAGCTGAGGAATGGTTGGTAAGAGTTGAACAATTCTCGCCCCAGCTGCGCAGTCGCCTGGGTGAGTTGAACAACAACGATTGGCAGAAGCAGAGGCAGGAATTGATTGCACAGGGGGTGAATGGCCATGTAGTTGAGCAGCTGGTCACCGCAGGGGCAAAGAACTTGCTTCAAGGTGCGTCCAATACCCAAAAGCCTGCAGAGCCCTATCTGCAGCTTTGGTATGCGGCGGCCTTGCGCAGCCTTGCCGATTTGCAAATCGAGATGATCAAGGCCAGGGCTTCAATCCCTACGGTTTTTTCAACAAGGGTCTCCCCTGGGGAAGCTCGCTTGATATCCATTCAGGTACCACCTGGACATCGCCTAGTGCTAGGCATCAACGGCACACCATTGATGCAAATGACCGTCTACGGCTTCAGGGGCGATCTGGTCGCTGAGCGCGGTCCGTTGCGCGTGGTGACCCTTGAGCAAGAAGCAGGATCGCCTGTGCAGGTACTGGTGACTAATGAGGGGGTGTCAACCGGTCTGATTACCCTCTCCTGTCGTGCCGATCAGCAAGCTTCTATGTCTTTACCAGAGTTGGATTCGAATCCACTACCGGATTCAGCGACCGGTGCTCTTGGGCAATCAGAACAGCCTTCCACAGCTCCGCCATTGCCCAGTTCTCCGGTGAGAGGAAATCTTGATCAACTCAATCCAGCTCCCTTGGCTGATTAGTAGCGAGCCAGGGCGGACTTCACTTCTCGATCGGCCTGTTTTTGCTTTTCGTCTTGACGCTTGTCGTGCAGCTTGCGACCTTTGCCTAGCCCAATGGTGAGTTTGATCCATGAACCCTTGAGATGCAGGTTGAGGGGGATCAAGGTGAGCCCTTTCCTATCGAGTTGGCCTCTGAGCTTTTCAATCTCACGGCGATGAGCAAGCAGTTTGCGTACTCGGAGTGGCTCGTGATTGAAGTAGCTGCCGGCATGGCTATGAGGGGAAATGTGGACGTTGTGGAGTTGAAGCTCGCCTTTGCGAATTAGGCAGAATCCATCGCGCAGATTTGCTTGGCCGGCTCGGATTGACTTCACTTCGGTGCCCACCAGTTCGATTCCGGTTTCAAGGGTGTCGAGGATCTCGTACTGATGCCTTGCAAGCCGGTTATCTGCCAAAAGCTTGTTGGCCGCGGCTCTTGCCGCAGCAGCCTTTTTTTTGTTTGCTGTTTTTGCCATCTACTTGCACCGATGCTTTGACCCTATCCAGGGGTCGGTACCCTTTCAGCATGGCGATAGTGTCTTCCAGCGCTGGTCGGGCTGAGTCCCATTCGCCAGCAGCAAAGTCCAGGGTGGTTGATGCTGCCCCAATGCCAGAAGAATCCTGTCCACCACGAGAAGATGGACTTAGACCCCGGCGGCTGGATGACTACATCGGTCAGCATGAGCTCAAGCAGGTGTTGGGTATTGCCGTTAAGGCCGCGATGGGCAGAGGTGAGGCTTTAGATCATGTTTTGCTCTATGGCCCTCCTGGCTTGGGTAAAACCACTATGGCTCTGGTGTTGGCTGAAGAACTGGGGGTGAAATGTCGTATCACCAGTGCTCCGGCCCTTGAGCGCCCACGCGACATTGTTGGACTTTTGGTGAATTTGCAGCCTCGTGAGCTTTTATTCATCGATGAGATTCACCGACTCACAAGGGTCGCTGAGGAATTGCTCTATCCGGCTATGGAGGATAGGAGGCTTGATCTCACGGTTGGCAAGGGCAGCACAGCTCGAACCAGGGCATTGGATCTACCCCCTTTCACCCTGGTGGGGGCTACCACCCGCGCTGGTGCACTGAGTTCGCCGCTTCGGGATCGATTTGGCTTGATTCAACGTTTGGAATTTTATGGTCTGGAGGATTTGCAGGCGATTGTTGAGCGAGCGGCTGGATTGTTGGGGTTGCAGGTAGCTGCGGAGGCTTGTCAGGAGATTGCTCGCCGTTGTAGGGGGACACCAAGGATTGCCAATCGCCTACTGCGCAGGGTGCGTGATGTGGCCAGTGTGCGCGGCACTACGAGTTTGATCGATGCCTCATTAGTGGATGAGGCTCTTACTCTGCATCGGGTCGATTCTCGTGGCCTTGATGCCAGTGATCGTCGCTTGCTGGAGTTGCTCTTGGAGTCTTATGGCGGCGGTCCGGTTGGCTTGGAGACTCTGGCGGCTGCTCTGGGCGAGGATTCGGCCACTCTTGAAGCAGTGGTGGAACCATTCCTGCTGCAGCTTGGTTTCCTACAGCGAACCCCACGGGGGAGGGTGGTAACAGCTGCTGCTCGACGTCATCTCGATTGGCCTGAGTTGCTATGAGCTTCTATCGGCGGTTGAGAACCTTCATGCTGTTTATGAAGGAGGCGTTTTTGGTGTCTTTGGTGCTCTTTTTGCTGCAGCCTGTTGCTGTTGCATCCATGCCAGCAATCCAGCCTTTATTTGAAGAGGCTTTAGCGGCTAGTGAGCAGGGAGAACCCGCTGTGGCGTTGACATTGTGGGATCAGGTCCTCGAGATAGCTCCAAATGATGTTGCAGCATTGAGAAATCGCGGCAATGTGCAATTGGCCCTTGGTGATCCGGAGGGGGCGATTGTCGATCAGACAAGGGCATTGGAGCTGAGTCCTGCTGATCTTGATCTGCATTTCAATCGGGCCATTGCTGAGGAGGAGTTGCAGCACTGGGCTGCCGCCGCTGATGACTACACCTGGATCCTTGAAAGTGATGCTGGGGATGCTTCGGCTATTTACAACCTCGGCAATGTGCGTGGTTCTCAGGGCGATTGGAATGCGGCGGCAGTTCTTTATGGCAAAGCCGCGAAGGTGCGGCCTGGCTTCGTTATGGCCCGATCCAGCGAGGCCCTTGCGACTTATCAGCTTGGTGATCTGAAGACGGCTGAAGCGGAATTGCGTCAGTTGATTCGTCGATATCCGATGTTTGCTGATGCGCGAGCTGCTCTCAGTGGTCTGTTATGGCAGCAAGGCTTTGATGGTGAAGCGCAAAGCCACTGGGCTGCTGCCGCTGGACTCGACAACCGCTATCGCCAGCGGGATTGGTTGCAGCGGGTCCGCCGCTGGCCGCCACAGCCCACAGCTGATTTGATGACGTTCCTGGCGCTGGAGTCCCAATGACTCTCAGGCTTCAATGGAACGACCGTTTGGCTCAGGTTTTACCTGAGCTGATTGAGCTGCGGCACCATTTGCACGCTCATCCTGAGCTGAGTGGTGAAGAACATCAAACAGCGGCTCTTGTTGCTGGTGAATTGCGCAGCTATGGCTGGCGGGTGCGTGAAGGAGTGGGGCGCACCGGTGTTTTGGCGGAGTTGGGGCCGACTGATGGGCCGTTGGTTGGCCTGCGCGTTGATATGGATGCCTTGCCTGTTGAGGAGTGCACCGGGCTTGCTTATGCATCGAAAAGACAGGGCGTGATGCATGCCTGTGGGCATGATTTGCACACTTGTATTGGTCTTGGTGTCGCTCGATTGTTGGCATCGGAGCCTTCCTTGCTTACAGGGGTAAGGCTGTTATTTCAACCGGCAGAAGAGCTTGCTGAAGGTGCTCGTTGGATGCGACAGGATGGCGCTATCGATGGGCTCGATGCCCTGTTTGGGGTGCATGTGTGCCCGGCATTACCGGCTGGAAGTATCGGTGTACGTAGTGGTTGTCTGACTGCAGCCGCAGGAGAGTTAGAGATTGAGGTGCTTGGAGAAGGCGGCCATGGGGCTCGGCCGCATCAATCTGTCGATGCCATCTGGAATGCGGCTCGCGTGGTCACCGGGTTGCAGGAGTCGATCAGTCGCCGCTTGGATCCACTGCATCCGGTGGTGGTGAGTTTTGGAAAAATTGATGGTGGCAGGGCTTTCAATGTGATTGCCAATCGGGTCAGGCTGCTGGGAACGGTTCGCTGTTTGGATGCTGCGGTGCATGACAGATTGCCGGTTTGGATCGAGGAGACCGTGCAGGCGATCTGCCGCAGTGCCGGAGCTGAGGCCGTGGTGCGCTATCGCTGCATTACACCATCGGTTTTTAATGATTCCAAGCTCACTGCGCTGCTGGAAGATTGCGCTATTGCTCAGCTTGGGGCAGAGCAAGTGCTGCGGCTAGAGCAACCCTCTTTAGGGGCTGAAGACTTCGCAGAATTTTTGCAGGAGGGATTGAGAGGCACGATGTTCCGCCTTGGAGTTGCTGGCCCAGATGGGTGTGCAGCGCTTCATAACGGCCGTTTCTCTCCAGTGGAGAACAGCATTGGCGTAGGAGTTGAGGTGCTTACTGCCACAATGTTGGCCTGGATGAAAGGACGATCCGAATTGGATCGCAAGCAGTCATGAAGCGTCTGGGCCATCCCTTGTTATCGCTGGCAGCGCCGTTGTTGATCATCTTGGCCATGCTCGCTTTGATGCAACGGCAGGGCAGTGATCGGTTGCAGGTACTACCAGCAGTATTGGTTGGTGTTGGTTTGATAATTAGTGGAGCAGTGGGCCGCCGCCGCCGCCGAAGTCGTCTGCTAATAGCTCTTCGTGGTACCCATCTGGAGGAGAGCTGACTTTCACCTTTGACATCGCTTAATCAATCGTTGATTAAGCGCAGCGCCATATACAAACCGTCGCTAGCTTTTGGAGAGCACTAGGGGTGCCAGATCAGCATTTGCTGAGTGGCTGAGATCACACCCTCCGAACCTGATACGGGTTATACCGGCGCAGGGAAGTGAATAAGCGTGATCATTGCTTTCTGGCTAATCCCTGGGATTACCTTCATCTGTTGATCATGCGTTCCTCTTGGGTGGCTCCCCGTAAGGGTCAGGCCAATGTTTCTCAATTGCATTTCGCCCGCCAGGGTGACTTAACTCAAGAGATGGCCCATGTGGCCAAGCGAGAGAATCTGCCTGAGTCGCTGGTGATGGAGGAGGTGGCTCGGGGCCGGATGATCATCCCTGCCAACATCAACCACACCAATCTTGAGCCGATGGCGATCGGCATCGCTAGCAAGTGCAAGGTGAACGCCAACATTGGTGCTTCACCTAATGCTAGTGATGTGAATGAGGAGCTCAAGAAACTTGAGCTGGCTGTTAAATATGGCGCCGATACGGTGATGGATCTCTCCACCGGTGGTGTGAACCTGGATGAGGTACGCACGGCGATTATCAAGGCTTCGCAGGTCCCTATTGGCACGGTGCCGGTTTATCAGGCGCTTGAGAGCGTGCATGGCTCAATTGAGAAGCTGACGGAAGAAGACTTTTTGCACATCATCGACAAGCACTGCCAGCAGGGTGTCGACTACCAGACCATCCATGCTGGTTTGTTGATTGAGCATTTGCCCAAGCTCAAAGGGCGTTTGACGGGCATCGTTAGCCGTGGAGGCGGCATCCTTGCTCAGTGGATGTTGTATCACCACCGTCAGAACCCGCTCTACACGCGATTTGAGGATATTTGCGAGATTTTTAAGCGCTACGACTGCACATTTTCACTTGGTGATTCCCTGCGTCCGGGTTGCCAGCACGATGCGTCTGATGCTGCTCAGCTGGCCGAACTTCATACCCTTGGCGAACTCACCAGACGCGCCTGGAAACATGATGTTCAGGTGATGGTGGAAGGTCCTGGTCATGTGCCGATGGATCAAATTGAGTTCAACGTGAGAAAGCAGATGGAAGAGTGCAATGAGGCACCCTTCTATGTGCTCGGCCCTCTGGTGACGGATATCGCACCGGGATATGACCACATCACCTCAGCCATCGGCGCGGCCATGGCTGGTTGGCACGGCACGGCAATGCTCTGTTATGTGACCCCGAAAGAGCATTTAGGGCTGCCTAATCCAGAGGATGTAAGAGAGGGGCTAATCGCTTACAAGATTGCAGCTCATGCTGCAGATATTGCTCGTCATCGCCCTGGTGCACGTGATCGCGATGATGAGCTTAGTCGTGCTCGTTATGCCTTTGATTGGAACAAACAGTTTGAATTGTCACTCGATCCAGAGCGAGCAAAGCAGTATCACGATGAAACTTTGCCTGCGGATATTTATAAGCAGGCTGAGTTTTGCTCAATGTGTGGACCAAAACACTGCCCGATGCAGACCAAGATTACTGAAAATGATATTGAAGCATTAGAGGAGGCAATGAATTCAAGGGGAGCCGCTGAGTTGTCAGCAGTAAAAATGAAAGAATTTATTGACTGAGGCATCCCACTTTGATTGCACAAGACGTGTCTTTTAAAATCAATGTGAGCATTTAAAAATAGGGTTTATTAATTTCTATTGGCTGTTTTTTGGCTAATACCATGGTCCATGGAATAGGGCTTGTAGTTTTAATAACATTGAAATAACCAGAGATTATGCGTACAAATCCTTGTTTCGGCTAATGCTGTAAATGGCCTGGTGTATTGCCCATTCTTTTTGTCTACCTTAAAACCATAGTTTTAGGTATTCCTTGTCGAATCACTAATTTGTATGAAAACGTCGATCAGAGCTGGGCCTCTTGATGTGCAATATCTTGGCTGCGTTTGATTCTAGTTAGGCATTATTGCGCCATGATGGCTATATGGAATGTGAGGAGAATGCATATTCATGATGATCCACTATGGTCTCTAAAGTCAGGTGATTAGTTCTTTCGTGGGATTTTATCTGTTCAGTAGAATTTGCAGGCCTGGTGCCGACTTCTATTGTTAGTATCAGTGTTGTTATCGGGATATTTGCGCGTTATTCTGCTTTGTTTAGATTTTCCTTTGCAGCGTCCATGAGCACAGGTTTCTATTGAGAAGTTGTTGCCCGGATTGCTGTTTAAATTATTTGATCTTTACAAGGAGCTCTTGTTCTAAGTGCGCGCTCATCCCCTAAAGTCACTGGCTAATGTCGCTAAAACCATCGCGTAGCTCAATGAGTAAATGCGTTTGTTTTTCGTTTACAGATAATTGCTTATACATTTCACTTTTTCGAACGCTAAAAAACCCTGCAGTCGCACCCGCAGGGTTTGGTTGATTAGGACATTGCCGATTTGGGAGTTAGCGCAATAATGCCTGGCATTTCGCAACTACATTATCAACAGTGAAGCCGAATTTCTCCATGCAGGTATCACCTGGTGCGGAGGAACCAAAGCTACTCATGGTCACGCAATCGCCATCGAGGCCGATGTATTTGTGCCATCCAAAGGTTTCAGCTGCCTCCACCACAACTCGTTTGCGTACAGAGCTAGGCAGTACCTCTGCTTTGTAGGCCTCACCCTGTTCTTCGAACAGCTCTACGCAAGGCATTGAGACAACGCGGACATTGCGTCCTTGGGAGCTGAGTTGTTTAGCTGCCTGTACGCATAAATCCAGTTCCGTACCAGTGCCGATCAGGATTAACTCAGGTGTACCCTCGCAGTCCTCTAGAACGTAGCCGCCCAAAGCCACCTTGTTGATCGAAGAGTTGGCTTGGTTCACCATTCCTTGTCTGCTTAGGCAGAGGGCGCTGGGCCGCTTGCGGTTTTCGATGGCAACCTTGTATGCCCCACTGGTTTCATTACCGTCTCCAGGACGGAAGACCAGCATGTTGGGAATGGCGCGAAGGGAAGGGATTGTTTCTACAGGTTGGTGTGTTGGCCCGTCTTCACCTACTCCGATGGAGTCATGAGTAAGAACGTAAATCACGCCAAGTTCGCTTAGGGCCGATAGGCGCATCGAACCACGCATGTAGTCAGCAAATACCAGGAATGTTCCCCCATAAGGGATCAAGCCACTGTTGTGATAAGCAATGCCATTGAGGATTGCGGCCATGGCGTGCTCCCGTACACCGAAGTGCAAATAGCGTTTCTCAGGTGTTTCAGGTTGGAAGGAACCGGTTTCACCTTTGATGTCCGTGTAATTGGAGTGGGTGAGGTCGGCAGAACCGCCAATTAGTTCAGGCAGATTCGGGCCGAGTGCGCCCAAACAGATCTGTGAGTGTTTGCGGGTTGCTAGTCCCTTGTCATCAGGTGTGTAACTCGGTAGATCTTTATCCCAGCCCTGAGGTAGCTCACCACGCAGCATCCGCTCGAATTCAGCTGATTGATTGGGGTATTTACTTCTGTAGTTGTTGAGCGCTTGGTTCCATTCAGCTTCAAGGCTGGCGCCGCGTTCTATGGCCTGGCGATACTGGTCGTAGGCCTCTTGAGGAATCTCAAAAGCGCCATGGGTCCAGCCCAATTGTTGACGGGTGAGAGCAGTTTCTTCCTCTCCAAGGGGTGCTCCATGCACTCCTGCTGTGTCACTTTTGTTGGGAGAGCCGTAGCCGATGGTAGTCGTCACCTTAATGATTGACGGCTTATTTTTGACGGCCTTGGCGGCCTCGATCGCTTTAGCGATTGCATTCACATCGGTGTCACCATTAGCAACGTGCTGCACATGCCAGCCATAGGCTTCGTAGCGCTTGAGAACGTCCTCGGTAAAGGAGACGTCAGTCCGCCCGTCGATTGTGATGTGGTTATCGTCGTATAGGGCGATCAGCTTCCCCAGTTTGAGATGACCTGCGAGTGAGCAGGCTTCAGAAGAGATACCTTCTTGATTACAGCCATCGCCCATCACTACGTAGGTGTAGTGGTCAACGATGTTGGCGTCGGGTTTGTTGAATTTGGCGGCTAAGTGAGCTTCGGCGATTGCTAGACCTACGGCATTTGAGATGCCAGCACCTAGTGGACCTGTGGTTACTTCGACCCCTGGGGTCTCAAAAGTTTCAGGGTGCCCAGGAGCGCGTGAACCCCACTGGCGGAACTGCTTGATGTCCTCGATTGTTACCGAGTCATACCCGGTGAGATGCAGTAGTGCGTAGAGCAACATGCAGCCGTGACCAGCAGAGAGCACGAAGCGGTCGCGGTTGAACCACTCAGGGTTCTTTGGGTTGTGGCGTAGAAATTTGTCCCAAAGGGTATAGCCCATTGGGGCGCAGCCCATGGGAAGACCAGGATGGCCGCTGTTGGACTTGTTGATCGCATCGACGGCCAGCATGCGGATGCTGTTGATGCAGAGCGTGTCTAGGGAGGCAGTCGCAGCGACCATGGTGTTGTGATTGGATAGCAGGGAGTCTGAAGGATGGCGGCAGAGCCGCTTAGGCCAATTGGCGGAAGGCGAGGCAGACGTTGTGGCCGCCGAAGCCGAAGGAATTGGAGAGCACTACGCCCAACTTGTGCTCTCTAGCAGTGTTGGGTACGTAGTCCAGATCACAGGCTGGATCTGGGTTTGCGTAATTGATAGTGGGGGGGATAATGCCGTGCTTTAGCGCAAGAACACAAGCCACCGCTTCAATGCCGCCGGATCCACCAAGCAGGTGGCCTGTCATTGATTTAGTTGAGCTCACAGGAATCTGATGAGCCCTATCCCCGAGGGCGCTTTTGATTGCCGTTGTTTCGTTGCTGTCGTTTGCGGGAGTACTTGTGCCATGAGCATTGATGTAATCCACGCTATTGGGCTCTAGTTTTCCTTCTTTTAAGGCCAGGCTGATGGCTTCGGCGCCACCAACACCGCCAGGAGTTGGTGAAGTGATGTGGTGGGCATCGCAGGTCATGCCGTAGCCCACAATCTCTGCATGGATCGTGGCACCTCGACTTTTGGCGTGCTCAAGAGTCTCAAGTATTAGTACGCCGGATCCTTCCCCGATTACGAATCCATCTCTTTCGGCATCGAATGGTCGGCTAGCCGTGGCTGGGTCGTCGTTACGGAAGGAAAGGGCCTTGGCACTAGCGAAGCCAGCCACCCCTAGTGGGGTGATACCAGCTTCGGCACCTCCACATACCATCACATCAGCCTTGCCGAGTTGTAGTAATCGGTATGCATCGCCGATGGCATTTGATCCGGCCGCACAGGCTGTGGCCACAGCTGAACTGGGGCCTTTTGCTCCTAAAGCAATGGCGGCAAGCCCTGTAGCCATGTTGGGGATCATCATTGGCACCGTGAATGGGCTAACCCGACCGGGACCTTTTTCATTTAAAACATGGGCCTGAGTCTCCATGGTGAGTAGACCGCCGACGCCCGAACCAATGATTACTCCGATGCGGGAGGCATTCCCTTCATCGATGTGAAGCCCGGAATCAGCTATGGCTTGCTTGGCTGCAACTACTCCGAATTTGCAGAATCGATCCCATCTTTTTGATTCCTTTGGTTCTAAAAACCCTGTCGGATCAAAGCCTTTCACCTCCGCGGCAAAGCGACAGGCGTGTGCCGACGCATCAAAAAGGCTTATTGCTGCTACGCCGTTGCGGCCTGCTTTTAAACCTTCTAAGTAGTCCGCAACCGTGTTGCCAATCGGTGTGACCGCTCCGAGGCCGGTGACCACAACCCGATGGAGATCCTCCACCATGCCGATCCTCAGGCTTGCTTGTCTTCGATGTACTTAACGGCATCACCGACTGTCGTGATGCCTTCTGCAGCTTCGTCTGGGATTTCGATATCAAAGGCCTCTTCAAGGGCCATCACTAGCTCCACAGTATCTAGGGAGTCGGCGCCAAGGTCGTTCTGAAAATTGGCTTCCGGCTTGACTTCGCCGGCGTCAACGCTGAGTTGATCTGCAACGATTGAACGGACTTTCTCGAGAGTCGCTTCCTGGGACATAGCCGTGAAGAAGGAAGTCAGCATCTTAGGGGCTGGAGGTGAATGGGGTTAACAACGGTGACGGCAGCATTACGAAGATGATTCAGTTGGGCCCCTGGCGGTTACCGTTACATCAAGCCTTTTGTTCCGGACCAGGCTCATGTCTCACGCTGTCAAGATTTACGACACTTGCATTGGTTGCACTCAGTGTGTCCGTGCATGTCCTCTCGATGTTCTCGAGATGGTTCCTTGGGATGGCCATAAAGCTGGCCAGATCGCTGCATCTCCTCGTACGGAAGATTGCGTGGGGTGTAAGCGTTGCGAAACCGCTTGCCCGACTGATTTCTTAAGTATCAGGGTTTATCTCGGCGACGAAACTTCTCGCAGCATGGGCCTCGCGTACTAACCCGATTTCAGCGTTTTAGCCTTAATTGGGTCTGTGTGGGCATTAACCCCATAAGCTCAGCCCGGCATGTGCCGGGCTTTTTCTATGTGTGGAATCGTTGCGGTTATCGGCTCTCGTGAGGCGGCCCCGCTGCTTTTGGAGGGGCTAAGGCAGTTGGAATATCGCGGTTATGACTCCGCTGGCCTAGCCACCGTTGAGCTTTCAGCGAATGGGGGGGCAGGTCGACTGACCTGCCAAAGAGCTCAAGGCAAGTTGGTGAATCTCACCGCCCGAGTGGAAGAAAAGGGTGCGTCAGGACACTGCGGCATTGGCCACACCCGTTGGGCTACCCATGGCAAACCTGAGGAACGCAATGCCCATCCACATCGTGATGCTTCTGGTGCGATTGCAGTGGTTCAGAACGGCATTATCGAAAACCATCGCGTTCTGCGCGAGGCCTTAGAGGCCGAAGGCGTCACGATGACGTCTGAGACCGATACGGAGGTGATTCCTCATCTCGTTGCTCGCGAAATCAAAGCCTTGCAGTCATATGGCAAGAGTGCTTCGTGCTCGTTGTTGCTGGAGGCGGTACAAGCGGTTTTGCCTCAGTTGAAAGGGGCTTATGCCTTGGCAGTCGTCTGGGCAGAGACTCCTGACGCTCTTGTCGTGGCGCGCAAGCAAGCGCCTTTGTTGATTGGGTTAGGGGAAGGTGAGTTTCTCTGTGCCAGTGATACGCCAGCTCTGGCGGGTTTTACCCGCACCATTTTGCCAATGCAGGATGGGGAAGTGGCCTTGCTCACCCCGCTTGGGATCGAGCTTTATGACCAGCAAGGTGCACGGCAGCAGCGCAGTCCTTCATTGCTGAGTGGCACGGATCATTTAGCGGACAAGCGCCATTTTCGGCATTTCATGCTCAAGGAAATTCATGAGCAGCCCGAGACGGCGGAGTTGTGGGTGGCCCGCCATTTACCAGCGGGTCTGCCTGTTGAATCACCAGTGGCTTTGCCTTTTGATG